>JABLTO010150418.1_pt1 | contig 39258 bp, 39 predicted proteins | sample 7160091 | NCBI WGS metagenome assembly JABLTO01 (sample SAMN14651225, study PRJNA627086) | human gut metagenome | isolation source: feces | host: Homo sapiens
GTTTGATTTTTGACTTTCTTTGGGGTAAGGGGAAGTCTGCCCTTTTTTACTTGATTCTATAAAATAAATTTGTTTTTTGTTTTCAGACTATCACCTACTTATTATAGTATATGCAAAATATAACATTATTTTATTGAATTTATAATTAATTTATAGTAAAATTTTAGTTAGAGTAAAGGTAGGTATTGTATGAAAAAAAATAAGAAAAAGATGTTATTAATATTTGTATCTTTATTATGCTTGGTTATAGGGGGCTCTTTTGCTTATTGGATGATGGTAACAACTCAGACGGATTTTAATATTGCTAGTAGTGAGTGCTTTAAAGTAATATTAACTAATGAGGGTGATTCTATTAATTTACAAAAGACTTATCCTATAACAGATGATGAAGGATTAAAAGAAAATGGCTATTCTTTTACAATTAAAAATACATGTACAACATATGCTGCTTATCAAGTAAACTTAGAAGATATATTAGATGAAACAATAGCAAAAAGACTGGATAATGCTTATATTAAAGTATCTTTAAATGGTAGTACACCACGTTTATTAAGCAATTATAATAAAGTTAGTCCGACAATTACTGGGGCTGATACATCTTTTAAACTTACTAGTGGGTCATTAGCACCAAATGGTGAAGCAGGTGACTCGGTAGATTATAATTTGAAATTATGGATGGATTATGATACACCAGCGATAGACGAAGCTATGAATGCGTCATTTAAAAGTAAGGTTAGTGTTATAGCAAGTTATATTGAACAAGATAAATTAACAAATGATATAACTATTACTTATAATACAAAAACAACTGATTATACAATAGATAGTGAAACAATAGATATAAATGCCATAAGTACTAATTATAATTTAATAGAATATAGTACTGATAATATGACTTATACAAGTATTGATACACCTAGTAAGAATGTTATAATAACTAAGACATATACAGAAGATAAAGATGAAACTATTTATTTTCGGGATGAAATGGGTAATTTAAAGAGTGAGAAAGTTGTTTTATCTAAGTTAGATAAAACAGGACCTGTTATAACAGTTTCTGCTTCAAGTGACTGGAATACTAGTAATACCGTTAATATCACTTTAGAAGATAATAAATCAGGACTTTCTGGTTACGTTTTAACAGAAATAGAAACAGAGCCTACTAATTGGACAAGTGTTACTGGTAAAACAGCAACTATAACTAAAGATGTTACTAGTAATAAAACATATTATGTATATGCTAAAGACGCTTTAGGTAATATTAGTCATAAAGAAGTAGTAGTAAGTCATGTTGATACTACTGCACCAACAATTGTTAGTTTAACAGAACAAAGTAGTTATGGGGCAACTAGTACAATAACTGCGGTAGCAAAAGACACAGAGTCTGGCATAGTAGGCTATGCATTCACTGAATCTAGCACAGAACCTACAAATTGGACAAGTGTAGACAATGTTATAAGTGAAAGCACTTATACTTATAAAGCAACAAAGAATGGTACAATATACTTCTGGGTAAAAGATGGAGCAGGACATATAGTAAATAAAACAATAACTGTTAGCAAAGTGGACGGTGTTGCTCCGTATTTGAGTGTTAGTGCTTCGAATGAATGGAGTACATCAAATACAATCAGTATGTATTTTAGGGATGGTGAATCTGGTCTTGATGGTTATGCAGTTACAACTACTGAAACAACACCAACATCATGGGAATATCTTACAGGCAGTAGCATAACAATAACTAAAAAAATCACTAATAATGGTACATATTATGTATGGGTTAAAGACTTGGCAGGATTAATAAGTCATACTAGTGTTTCAGTTAACAAAGTTGATTCAACAGCTCCAACCGCAAGTATGACATTAACAAAAACAAGTGATTCAATAACAGTTGATGCTAGTTCTTCAAGCGATACCGAAAGTGGTATAGCAAAGTATGAATATAGTATTGATAATACAACATATTATTCTTCAATAAGTTCAACATATACATTTACTGGTTTAAGTGTTGGTACTTATACTATATATTTAAGAGTTACAGATAATGCTGGAAATGTGGAAAATACTACCAATCAAGTAGCTATCACAATACTGTTAACAACAAAAATCACACAATTAGCAACAACCGATACAACAAACTTAGCAACAGATGATTATGGTAACGCAAGATATATTGGAAAAAATCCAAATAACTATGTAAGTTTTGATGGCGATATATGGCGTATTATTGGTGTCATGAAAAATATAGATGATGGTACAGGCAATAAAGAAGATCGTGTAAAAATAATAAGAAGTACATCAATAGGTGCTTACTCATGGGATACAAGTATATCAAGAATTAATAATGGTTATGGTGTAAATGAATGGAGCCAAGCAGACTTAATGAAACTATTAAATCCAGGCTATGAAAGTCAAACTGTAGGTGGATCATTATATTGGAATAACCAGTCAGGAACATGCTATAATAATATTAAAAATCAAAAAACAAGTTGTGGTTTCACAAGATCAGGTATAAAAGACAAATTAAAAAATATGATAGGGAATGCCGTATGGAATACAGGAGCATCAACGACAAATGGTCAAATAGCAAGTAAATGGTACACAGAAGAAAGAGGAACAAGAAATGGAAAAATTTGTACAAGTGGAACTTCTTGTACAGACACGGTATCAAGAACCTTAACATGGACAGGAAAGATAGGCTTAATGTATCCATCAGATTATGGATATGCAACAAGTGGCAGTAGTACAACAGCCCGAGCAACATGTTTAAATACAACCTTAAACAGTTGGGCAAGTAATAGTAGTAATAGGGAGTGCTATTATAATGATTGGCTATATGAAAATGGTATCGAACAATGGACATTATCGCCGTATACTGACTCTATCCGTGCTTACAGTGTGTTCTCTGTGGACAGCACTGGCTATGTGAACTCCTCTGGCATCGTCGGACAGAGCTATGCGGCCAACGGCTTAGGCGTCCGTCCCGTCGGTTTTCTGTTATCGAATACGTTGTTCCAAAGCGGAGATGGCAGCTCAGGAAATCCCTTCATCCTTAGTTAGGGTGTAATAAAACCACGAGACGTTTAGTATATCCGCCCTAGAGTCGTCTAGGCGGAGCCTAGGACCGATCAAATTTTAAAAAAAGAAAGAAAATAGATCATGAGTTTAAAAAGTAGATATACGTTTATAAAGAATATTAATTATACTCACTATTTGTAATAAATAAAGACTATAAATAGTGAGCGTATAATAGATATTAATAATTATTTAGTAGAATAGAAAGGATGATTTTAGTGAACAATGGAGTTATAAATCAAAGTAGTCCATTAAAGCCCTTGAAGTATCCAGGGCTTGGGCTATTTGCTAGTTTTAAGTATGTGTTTTTAGTTATTCTTTCTATTTTTAAATATGCTATACGTGGGTTTACATATGTTTTCATAGATATTCCTGTTACTATTTGGAATAATGTTAGTAATGTAGTGTTTAAAGCTTATAGAAGTAGTACTAGTAATAAGTCTAAAGAAAGTACTGATAAGAAGAAAAGTCTATTAAATATGGATGTTTCTGATTTACTTAGAAATACCCATTATATGAAGAAAAAGATGGCTTTATTAGAAAAAGAAAAGTTAAGTTTATTAGCTGAGTTACAAGGACCTGGGGCTGTTCGTTCTAAAGAAGCTCATGTTTATAAATTTACGGCTAAAGCACGTGATGGTAAATTAGAAACTGGTTATATTAATGGGTTTTCTAAATTAGATGTTAATACTTTTTTAGTGCAAGATGGATATGAAGTTTATAAAATAGAAAATAATAAATATATTGAAATGTTTTATGGTAAATCTAGTGTTTTTGCTCCTAAATTAAGTACTAAAGATTTATTGTTTTGGTTAACTCAATTATCTACTTATATTAAAAGTGGTATTACTCTTACGGAGTCTATTCGTATTTTAAACTTACAAATGAATAAAAAAGCAAGTCATAAAAGAGCATTTAGATCAATAATTTATGAACTTACTATGGGGGAGAATTTTTCTACAGCTTTAGAAAAACAAGGAGAAATGTTCCCACCACTTTTAATCAATATGATAAAAGCTGCTGAAGCTACTGGTGAATTAGAAGAAACACTAGATGATATGGCTAATTACTATGAAGAAATAGATAAAACACATAAACAAATGATTTCTGCTATTACTTATCCATCTGTTATTATGATATTTAGTTTAGCTGTTATAACATTTATTATGGTATGGGTTATTCCTGAGTTTGTTAAAATTTATGATAGTTCTGGATCAGAAATAGGGGGACTTACCTTATTTATTATTCATTTAAGTAAATTTTTACAAAACTATTTAGGAATGATATTATTTAGTCTGGTGCTTGGCATAGTACTTATTGTTATTTGTTATAAAAAGATTAAAGCTTTTAGAAAAGCTTTACAAACATTTGCTATGAAATTACCAGTATTTGGTAATATAATTAAATATAATGAAATGACTATTTTTTCGAAGACTTTTTCTTCTCTTTTACGTAATAATGTTTTTATTACTGATAGTATTAATATATTAAGTAAGATTACTAATAATGAGATATATAAAGAAATTATGTATAATACTATTGATAATGTATTAAAAGGGGAAAAGATTAGTAAAGCGTTTGAAAATCATTGGGCAGTACCTGATGTTGCATATTATATGATTGTTACTGGTGAATCAACTGGGGAACTTGCTTCAATGATGGGTAAAGTAAGTAATTATTATCAAGAGATGCATCGTAATATAATTAATAATATGAAATCTTTTATAGAACCTATACTTATTTGTTTTTTAGCTGTAGTAGTAGGGGTTATAGTATTAGCTGTTATTGTACCAATGTTTGATTTAATGAATAAAGTGCAGTAGGAGGGTTTATGAAGTTTTTTTATATATTAATGTTCTATATACTAGGAAGTGTTTTAGCTTCCTTTTATGGTGTAGTAGCAACTAGATTATTAAGGGGTGAGTCTATAGTAAGGCCTGGTAGTCATTGTGATAAATGTAAACATCCTTTAAAATGGTATGATTTAATACCAGGGTTATCTTTTATAATTTTAAAGGGAAGATGCCGTTATTGCAAAGAAAAGTTAGAATGGTGGACTTGGTTTTTAGAAATATCATTAGGTATTATTTTTGCTTTATCTTATTATGTTTATGGGTTAAGTTATAATTTTTATATGATTATAATATTATCTTCTTTAGTTGTTTTAATCTTTGTGACTGATTTTAAAGAAATGATTATTTTAGATTCACCACTTATAATTAGTAGTATATTAATTTTTATTTTAAAATGGTATTATATGGGGTTAAAGAGTGCTTTTGCTTCTATTTGTAGTGGGTTTATATTGTTTTTGTTTATGTTTTTTATAGGGTTTTTGGGTAGTAAGGTATTTAAAAGAGAAGCTCTTGGGGGTGGAGATATTAAGTTATCTTATGTAATAGGCGCTAGTATAGGAATACCTTATGGCTTTATAGCACTTGTATTATCAACATTTTTAGCTTTACCTTATGCTACTTATGCTTTATTAAGTAAATTAAATAGGGAAGTTCCTTTTGGGCCTTTTTTGATTTCGGCAACATTAATAGTATTTATTTTTATAGATAAATTTAGTTATATTTTAAAAGTTTTATATATGTAAAAAACTCTAGAATTCTAGAGTTTCTATAGAAGAAGATATTTCTTCTTTTTTTATACCTTTACCATAAATGGCATTTTTAAGTTCTTTTTGTTCTTCACCTAAGTCATCTTCAACATCAATGACTCTTAGTACTTCTTCAAAACTTGTTAAACCATTTATTACTTTTATTAGACCATCATCAAGAAGGCTTGTTGTATTACCGCTTTTATAAATTAGGTTTCTTATTTGTTCTTTTGGAGTGTTATTTACAATAGCGTCTCTGATATCTTGGTTAAGTAGTAATACTTCATGAAGAGCAATACGTCCTTTGTAACCTTTGTAACATGAATCACAACCAACAGGTTTATATATTTTTTCAATATCCATGCCAAGAGCTTCTTTAAATACTCTTTTTTCATAAGGGGTTGTTTCTCTTTCGGAACGACATTTAGGACATAGTTTTTTACATAGTCTTTGGGAGATTATAGCTTCTAGGGCTGAACCTAGTAAGTATCTTTCTACATCCATATCAGTAAGTCTTTCAATAGTGGTAAGAGAATTATTAGTGTGGATTGTTGATAATACTAAGTGACCAGTTATAGAGGCACGAACAGCAATTTTGGCTGTTTCACTATCTCTTATTTCACCGATCATTATGATATCAGGGTCTTGTCTTAAAATAGAACGAAGAGCACTAGCGAAAGTAAGACCAATTTCACTCATAACTTGAACTTGGTTAATACCAGATAGTTTCATTTCAACTGGGTCTTCAACAGTAATAATATTTCTTTCGATTGTATTTAAGGCTTGAAGCATCGCGTAAACAGTTGTTGATTTACCGGTACCAGTAGCACCAGTGACTAAGATTATACCATTTGGTTTAGCCATTGTTTTTTTGACTTTTTCTAAATTTTTATCAGAGAAACCTAAGGATTCTAGTGTACTTAGTGTTGAACTATAATCTAAAAGACGAATAACGACTTTTTCACCATAGACTATTGGTAGAGTAGAAACACGAAGGTCTAAGTCTTTACCATCAACTTGCATTTTAATAGCGCCATCTTGCGGAATACGAGATTCAGTGATATTCATGCCAGAAATAATTTTAACTCTTGTTACTAAGTTTTTCTTAACGGACTCAGGAACAGTTGCGTAAAGTATTAATTCACCATCAACTCTAATACGAACATTTAAAACTGTTGGCGTAGGATCAAAGTGAATATCACTTGCTCTTTTTCTAGCAGCATCAATAAGCATATTATTAACTATATCTACTATAGGTTGATTTTGATAATCATATTCTGTAAACATACTAGTCACCAATCCTTTTATTCTTTAATAATTTTATCATGAATTGATAAGGAATACAATTCAATTAATGATAAAAATTTTTTCTTGACAAACTTTTATCATAAGTTTATATTGAGTATGTTAGAAGAGAGGTATATGGATGAAAAAGAAAAAAACAATTATGATGATGGTAGTAGTATTATTACTTGTAATGGTATCTGTAATTGGGGCTAGTTACGCTTATTTTGCTACAGTAAATAAAACAACGGGTAATGATAAAAACTTAAATATTATAACGGAAAACTTAGGCAATATTAAGTGGGAAGGAACCAAGGTATTTACTAGTGAAGGCCTTTTACCAGGTGAATGTGGTATCCAAACATTTACAATTGAAAAAAATAGTGCTTCAGGAAAAGGAATATATGAAATAGATTTAAAAGGAATACTTGATGAGTCATTTGGAACAGATGTTGAAATAACGCTTTATAAATCAACTAATCCAACTACTAATAATGTTACTATTGAAGAAGGTAGTAGCACTATAAGTGGTGACACTACAAAACAATACTATAAAGAAGATAGTGTAGTACTTAATGGTACACCAAAGAAAGTATATGGAACAAAAGCTTTACAAAATAATGATAAAATTATCTTAGAACAAACCGACTTTGATAATAGTACATTACAAAAGACTACTTATTACTTAGTATATTGTTATAAAAATAATGGTAATCAAGATGCCCAACAAGGTAAAAGTTTTAGTGGTGAGATAAGTGTAAGACTTATTTTAGAAAAAGGTAGTCAAGAAGAGGATGGACCGCAAGGACTTGCTAAAGACATTATTACCTTAGCACAAACAGATACAACCAACTTAGCCACAGATGATTATGGTAACACAAGATATATAGGAAAAAATCCAAATAACTATGTTAGCTTTGGCGAAGAATATCCAAGCGACATTTATTATGGCTATTATAGTACAACTTCAACGTCATATAAAGAATATTCTAGTTTAGATGAATGCACAAATGATCCTTACTATAATGTTAATTGCAAAGTTGGTATAGCAAAAGGAACACCAATTCTATGGCGAATCATAGGTGTCATGAAAGGTGTAGATGATGGTACTGGTACTAAAGAAGACAGAGTAAAATTAATTCGTTCAGAATCAATAGGTAGTTATTCATGGGACACAAGTGAATTAAGTGTTAATGATGGTTATGGAGTCAATGAATGGAGCCAGGCAGACTTAATGAAACTATTAAATCCGGGCTATGAAAGTGAAACTGTAGGTGGGTCTCTATACTGGAATAATAAATCAGGAACATGTTATGATAGTAAAAATAATTTAACAACAAGTTGTAATTTTACAAGTACAGGCATAAAAGACAAATTGAAAACATTAATAAGTGATGCTGTATGGAATACAGGAGCATCAAGTGGTCATAATGCAAGTAAATTATATACAGATGAAAGAGGAACTAGAAATGGCAAAATATGTACAAACGGAACATACTGTAATGACACGATATCAAGAACAACGACATGGACCGGAAAAGTAGGTTTAATGTATCCATCAGATTACGGGTATGCAACAAGTGGTGGGAGTACAACAGACCGAGCAGAATGTTTAAACACTGTTTTATATTATTGGCATGACAGTAGTGTAAGTGATTGTAAAAATAATGATTGGCTATACAATAGCAGCAGCTATCAATGGACATTATCGCCGGGTGCGTCCTCTTTCAGTGCGAGCCATGTGTTCTCTGTGCTCTCAGAAGGCAAAGTCTACGACTATGACGAGTCTAACAACTATGCAGTTTTGCCGGTCGTTTATCTGTCATCGAATGTTAAAATTTATTCTGGTACAGGTTCGCAAGATGATCCATTCATCCTAGAAAATTGATATGTTAGGGGCATATCTTTTTTTCTTTGATAGTATAATTGAATATGATAAAAAAATATAAAAATATTGCCGTTTTCATCTTTTTCTTTTGGAGATATTTTGTTATAATACGTTTTGTATGGAGGGCGGTGTTTTAATGACTAAAAAAGTAAGAGAAATGTTTGTTTTGATTTTTGTTATTTTGTCTTTTGCCCTTATTCTTACATCTCTTGCAATGCAAAAATATTTATATGATATTCAAGTTAATGAAAGACTTTCTAAAGTAGAAGATTATGAAGATTATTCTGTTATGTTAAAGTTACAAAAAAGAGACAAGAGACATAAATATTTAACTTTAGATAATGATACATATTATTTAGATGGTGTAGAAGAGGTTTATATAAAGTATGGTTCTACTGTTGCTTTTTTAAGTGATGTTTTAGAAAAGAAATATTTAAGTATTGATGACTTAATTAAGAATATGAAAGAGGTTAATACTACTAGTGATGATGATACCTTTTATTTTCATAAACCAAATAAAAATAATGAAGGGTATATAATTGAAATAATAAATAATAATGATAAACGAGATATTATTGTTTATCCTTATGAAAATAAAATATTACCAGGGCTTTTAGATTAAAGTTCTTTTTTTAATGTTTTAGCACTTTTTATAACAACGTAGAAGATATTTACTATTTCACTAATTAAAAGAGAATACATACCAATTTTTAAAAGAGATGTTAAAGCCATAGTAATTAGTTTTATTGTGCTACCTATAAGAGTTATTTTTGCACTTTCTTTAGCGTGTCCCATAGCTTGCAAGGTACTTGTTAAGGGGGCTTCTAAGTAAAAAAGGGTAAATACTGGCGCAAGTAGTAATATATAGTTAGAACCACTGGTTGTCTTATATAAGATATTTAAGAGATTATCTCTAAATATAAGAATTAAAAAAGAAGATATAAAACCAATTATAAATGAGTATTTTAAAGACTGAGATATTCTTCTTTTTAACATAACTTTATTATTTAGGCTAATGTATTTACTTACTTCAGGTATTAGTATTTGACATATGGCCGCGATAAAGAACGAAGGCATTGTAAGAATACCTATGACATAGGCATTAAAAATAGCATATTCACTTTGAATATAAGAAGTTGTATAACCCATTAATAGTAAGATATTAGTTAAAATAATTGGTTCTAGGAAGAAAGATATGTTACCTATTAAACGACTAGATAAAGCAGGAATACTAGTATTTAGAACTTCTTTAATAATAGATGGTTCAAAGTTTCTTTTTTTTAAATTAATATTAGTTTTTTTAGGGAGGAAAAGAAGAAAAATAATTGTACTTACTGTTTCAGTTATAATACTTATTAAGATGAAAGATAATAGACCTAAGTAGTTATTTATAAGTAGTATTTTAGGGAATAGATAAAGTAAAAAAAGGATTCTAATTGTTTGTTCAATTATATTAGATAGAGTATTAGGTAAGACTTTTAATTTACCTAGAAAGTAGCCTTTTAAAATAGAAGAAATACTTATAAATGGTAAGGTACTAAGCATGGCAATAAGAATTAGTTTGATATTTGGTTCATGAAGTAGATATTCACTTATAAAAGGTATTAGAAATAAGAAGATGATACTAAATATTAAGTTAAATAGTAAGATAAATAAGGTAGTGGAAAGAATTATGTCACTAGATCTTTTCTTTCCTTCACTTACTAGTTTAGAAATAGATATAGGAAGAGCAAAAATAGCTATACTTATCATAAGGGAATAAGTAGGCATTGCAAGAGTGTAAAGAGAAAGGCCCTCATTACCAATCATCCTTGTGAATAATATTTTGATGACAAAGCCCATGATTTTAGTAATAAAACCACCTATTAATAAAATTAGTATGGATATTTTAAATGTGTCTTTTTGCAAATAATCACTTTCCTAATCTAAATCTTTATTATATAATAATTTATGTAAGAAGAAAAAAATTAGAAGGGATTACAAGCTTATGAATGATGAAAAGTTTTCTAGTTTAAGTGAATTATATAAAAGGCTTACACCAGCTTTAAAATGTAAATGTAATGAGATGGGAAGAGCACATATGATAATAAGTGAGGCAGAACTTTGGAAGTATTTATGTACGAATGTTTGGAAAGATAAGAATGGTCTTACACTAGATGAGATGGTTGATAATATTTTAAATACAGATAGTTTTACTATTTTTAGTGAGGTGAAAAATAATGGAACCCATTAGTGTTAATATGCAAAGTAGTATTAGGATAAGTGGTAGTAAGGTTTTATATTTTGACCCCCTAGAAAGAAGTGAAAAACATGATGCAGATTATATATTTATTACACATCCGCATTATGATCATTTTTCGCTTTTATCTATTTTGGAACTTAAAAAAGATAATACGGTTTTTATAACACCTAAAGACATAGTAGAAGAGTTATTATCGATTGGTATTAGTGAAGAATATATATGTGTTGTAAAGCCTTGTATGACTTATAATTTTAGAAATTTAGAAATTAAAACAATCCCGGCTTATAACTTACATAAGAGTTTTCATCCTAAGGCTAATGGTTGGGTTGGATATATCGTTTTTTTTGATGGTCTATCTTATTGTGTGTCAGGGGATAGTGATGTAACAAGCTATTTAAAAAGTGTTAAATGTGATGTTTTATTTTTAGCTATAGGGGGAACTTACACTATGGATTGTTTGGAAGGAGCAAGTCTTTGTAATATTATTAATCCTAAACTTGTAATACCTACACATTATGGGTATGCAGCAGGGACTTACAAAGATGCTTTAGTATTTAAAAAGAAATTAAATCATGGTATTCATTGTAAACTTTTAATACCAGAAAAAATAGAAAAGGAGTAAATTTTTTATGTTAGATTTAGATAGAGAATATCATCAGTTTATCGATGCTTGCGCAAGTGTTTTTACAGGCGAAGAAATGCATGAGATAGAAAAGGCTTATAAGTTTGGGTTAGAAAAACATAAAGGGAAAATGCGTCTTAATGGGACACCTTATATGGCACATCCTTTGGGAGTGGCTCTAATATTACTTGATCTAAATGTTGATGCAGTTACTATAACGGCTAGTTTAATTCATGAGACAATTAATCATGCAGGGGCTACTAAAGAGGAAATAGAAAGTCTTTTTGGGAGTGAGGTGGCAAGTATTGTAAGTGTAATTTCTAAATTAAATAGATTGGAGTTACAAGATGATTCAGAATATCAAGCAATGAATTTAAGAAAAATTTTAGTTGGTATGAGTGAAGATGTAAGAGTACTTTTCTTGAAACTAGCTGATCGCTTGCATAACCTAAGAACGGCTGATGCACTAGACGTTATGGACCGCAAAAGAAAAGTAAATGAGACTATGACAGTTTTAATACCAATAGCCCATCGTCTTGGTTTATATAAAATAAAGGGTGAGATGGAAGACTTGTGTTTAAAATATAGTAAACCAGATGTTTATGAAGATATTTTAGAAAGACTTAATGCAACTGAAAGTGAATTAAAAGATAGTTTAACGGAAATGGAAGAAAGCATTAGTGAGATTTTAATGGAACAAAATATTCCTTTTAAAATTAAAAGTCGAGTAAAAAGTGTTTATAGTATTTATAATAAACTTAATAATGGTAAGAAATGGGAAAATATTTATGATATATTAGCCCTTAGAGTAATTGTAGAAAAGGTAAGTGAATGCTATTTAAGTATTGGTCTTATTCATGCTAAATATAGACCGATTCCAGGACGTTTTAAAGATTATATTGCTAATCCTAAGGCTAATATGTATCAGAGTTTACATACAGGGGTTTTTGGTAGTGATGGTAATCGTTTTGAAATTCAAATCAGAACAGAAGAAATGGATGAGTTTGCAGAAAAAGGGGTAGCTAGTCACTTTGCTTATAAAGAAAAACATTACATGAAAAATATCATGGAACAAAAACTAGAAATATTAAGAAATTTAATTGAAGCAAATGATAATTTATCTGATATTGAATTTGAAAATAGTTTAAAAGAAGAAGCTTTAAATGATAGTATTTATGTATTTACACCTAAGGGAGATGTTTTAGAACTACCTAAAGGATCAACGCCCCTTGATTTTGCTTACCGGATCCATAGTGATGTTGGTAATAAAACCGTCCAAGCATTAGTAAATGATATAAGTGTACCATTAAACTATGAATTACATAATGATGATATTGTAAGAGTTAGAACAAGTCCTACGGGGACGCCTTCTAAAGAATGGTTAAATTTTGTTAAAAGTAGTCATGCTAAAAATAAAATAAAGGCTTATTTTAGTAAGCAAGATAAAGATATATATACAGAAAAAGGTAAAACTATTTTACAAAATGAACTTAGAAAGAAGAAACTTTCTTTTGATGAGATTTTAAGTAATGAGAATATTAAGAGTATTTGTAAAGAACTTAAATTAGAAACATTAGATGATATATATTTTTCAATTGGTAGTTTAAGATTTACGGCAACATATATAATAAGTTTAGTGACGGAAGATAAAAAAGATGTTAGAGATGTTTATTTAGAAAAGGTAGAAAATAGAAAGAATAAAAATACACTTGTTAATTCTAATATTTTAGTAGGAGGAGAAACGAATATATTAACAAGTCTTGCTAAGTGTTGTAGACCAGTGTTTGGTGATGATATAAAGGGTTTCATTACTAAAGGAGAAGGAGTAAGTGTTCATAGAAGTGATTGTGTAAATATTAAGGGACGAGAAAGTAGATTTGTTGACGTTGCTTGGAATAGCAAGGATGGTATTTATTATACGGGTGTTGTTGTTGAAACAGATAAAAATAAAAATTATTTATTAGATATTATAAGTAAAGCAACAGCTAAGAATATTTATGTTGATTCTTTTAAAACCAAAAATGGTAATGATAAAACAACTTATGAAATAATTGTTAAAGTAAAAGATAAAAATACTTTAGATGATTTTATTGCTAGTTTGTATAGTTATACATTTGTGATTGAGGCAAGAAGAATATGAGAGTAGTAGTACAAAGAGTAAGTAAGGCTTTTGTTTCTGTAGATAACCAGGTAGTTGGTAGTATAGATGAGGGATTAATGTTGTTAGTAGGATTTACACAGGATGATACTTTAGAAAATATTGATTATATGGTTAATAAAGTTCTTAATTTACGGATTTTTCCTGATGAAAATGGGGTTATGAATAAAAGTGTTAAAGATACGGGTGGTGCTATTTTATCTATATCACAATTTACTTTGTATGGTGATGCTTCTAAAGGCAATAGGCCTAGTTATGTTAAAGCATTAAATGGTGAATGTGCGATTAAGTTATATGATAAGTTTAATGAGAAACTAAAAGAACATGTTTTAGTAGAAACTGGTGTTTTTGGGGCAGATATGCAAGTATCTTTAGTTAATATGGGACCAACAACGATTATTTTAGAAAAATAAAAAAATTGTAAAAGATATGTTTTAACGTATCTTTTTTTTAAAAAATTTTATATAATTATAAATAATAGAGAGGGATGATTATAGTGGATAAATATGTTTATTTATTTAAAGATGGTAATAAAGATATGGCAAGTGTTTTGGGAGGTAAAGGGGCTAATTTAGCTGAAATGATGAGTCTTGGTTTACCAGTACCTAATGGATTTACTGTTAGTACTTTGGCTTGTCAGAAATATTATGAGAATAATAAAACTTTACCACAAGATATTATTGAAGAAATATATAAAACAATAGAGAACTTAGAAAAAGAAACGAAAAAACAATTTGGGAATAAAAATAATCCCCTTTTAGTTAGTGTTAGAAGCGGCGCTAGAGTTTCTATGCCTGGTATGATGGATACTATATTAAATCTTGGGCTTAATGATGATATTGCTAAAAGCTTGCTTGTAAAAACTAAAAATAAACGGTTTGTTTATGATTCTTATCGACGTTTAATTTTAATGTATGCTGATGTTGTAAAGGGTTATGAAAGGAATATGTTTGAACGTTTCTTAGATGACTATAAACAAAAATTAAATTATCAAAGTGATCTAGATTTAGATGGCGATGATATGGAGTTTATTACTAAGCACTTTAAAGAAATATATAAAAGTATGGCGGGAGATGATTTTCCAAGTGACCCTAGAGAGCAGCTTATTAATGCTATTGGGGCAGTATTTAAAAGCTGGAATAATGAAAGGGCTATTTATTATCGTAAGTTAAATAATATTCCTAGTGAATGGGGTACGGCTGTAAATGTACAAGAAATGGTTTATGGTAATATTGGGACTAACTCTGGTACAGGTGTTGCTTTTACAAGAAATCCTGCTACTGGGGAAAATAAGCTTTTTGGTGAATACTTAATGAATGCGCAAGGGGAAGATGTTGTTGCGGGTATTAGAACACCTGAGAATATTGATAAGTTAAAAACGGATATGCCACTTATATATGAAGAGTTTAGTGATATTGCTAAAAAGTTAGAGAGTCATTATAAAGATATGCAAGATATGGAATTTACAATTGAAAATGGTAAACTTTATATGTTACAAACGAGATCTGGTAAGAGAACTAGTAAAGCATGTGTTAAAATTGCACTTGATTTATATAAAGAAAAAATGATTACTAAAGAAGACGCTATTATGCGTGTAGAACCAGAACGCTTGGAAGACTTACTACATAAAAGTTTTAGAATAGAAGATTTAAAAGAACATACACCTATTACTAAAGGTCTTGCGGCTAGTCCTGGAGCAGCGACTGGCGCTATTTATTTTGATGCTATAAGCGCTATTAAACACCATAAAGATGGGGAAAAAGTTATATTAGTAAGACTTGAAACTAGTCCTGAAGATATTGAAGGCATGCATCATGCTGAAGGCGTACTTACGGTTCGTGGAGGGATGACTAGTCATGCTGCAGTAGTTGCCCGTGGTATGGGTGTATGCTGTGTATCCGGTTGTAGTGATATAATAATTGATGAAGAAAGTAAATGTCTTAAAATTGGTAATATCACTGTTAGGGAAGGAGAACAGCTTAGTTTAGATGGGACAACAGGAAATGTTTATTTAGGTAGTATTACACTAGAGCCACCAGTAATAAGTGGTGATTTTAAGGAGTTTATGCAACTGGTGTCTTCCGTAAAAACCATGGGAGTTCGGGCTAACGCGGATAATGCCCATGATGCTAAAATGGCATATGATTTTGGGGCTGAAGGTATTGGTTTATGCCGAACAGAACATATGTTTTTTGAAAAAGAAAGAATTTTTCATTTTAGACAAATGATATTAGCTGATACTTTGGAAGAAAGAGAAAAAGCTCTAAATTATATCTTGCCTTATCAGGAAAATGATTTTTTAAGTCTTTATAAAATAATGGCTGGAAAACCCGTGGTTGTTCGTTATTTAGATCCACCTCTTCATGAGTTCTTACCAAAAGAAGAAAGTGAGATTACAAGCCTTGCTAAAAGCTTAAATAAAAGTACTGAGGATATAATAGAAAAAATAGCATCCTTAAAAGAGTTTAATCCAATGATGGGACATCGTGGATGTCGTTTGTTAATAACTTATCCTGAAATATGCGTTATGCAAACTAAGGCCTTAATAGGGGCTGCTATAAAAGCTATAGGTGAAGGCATTAAAGTAACACCAGAAATAATGATCCCTTTAGTTGGCAGTATAAATGAATTTACTTATTTAAAAGATATTGTTACTAAAACGGCTGATGCTATGTTAAAAGAAGCAAATTTAAAAATAAAATACTTAGTTGGGACAATGATTGAAGTACCAAGAGCTACTTTGATTGCTGATGAGATAGCAAAACATGCTGATTTCTTTAGTTTCGGTACTAATGACTTAACCCAAATGACTTTTGGTTTTTCACGTGATGATGCTGGTAAGTTTTTGAAGGATTACTATGCCAAAGGAATACTCTCATCTGACCCATTTAAAATTATTGATGAAGTAGGTGTTGGTAGTCTTGTTAAATTAGCTATTGATAAAGGAACAAGTATGAATCCATTTTTATCTCTTGGTGTTTGTGGCGAACATGGAGGAGACCCTAAGAGTGTTACTTTCTTTAATGAAATTGGACTTGATTATGTTAGTTGTTCTCCTTATCGCGTGCCAATAGCGGCTTTAGCTGCGGCTAGATCAGCAATCAAATCTTGCGATAGAAAGTAAAGTGCTCAAAATACTGTAATTCCTATTCTAAATTAAATTTAACATATTATTTTGTAGATTGAAATAGATACTTTTACCGCATATTTCAATCTTTTTTTGGATTAAAATTAAATAATTTTTTATCAAAATGAGGCTGCATTTAATATTTTTATACGTTATAATGGAAGTGGAGATGGTAAAGTGATATATATAACTGGAGATAAACATGCTGATTTTAGAAAAGTCTTTTATTTTTGTAAAGAGAACAAAACAACATTAGATGATATTTTAATTGTTTTAGGAGATGCAGGAATAAATTATTATGCTAATGAGAAAGATAATAATCTTAAAGATAGTTTAAATAAATATTATCCAATCACATTTTTTTGTATACATGGCAATCACGAAGAAAGACCAGAAAATATAAAAACGTATAAAACAAAAAAAATTCCATAATGGGTTAGTATATTATGAAGAAAAGTATCCAAATATATTATTTGCAAAAGATGGTGAAGTTTACAATTTTAATAATCATAAGGTATTGGTTATTGGTGGTGCGTATAGTGTAGATAAATATTTTAGATTAGCTAGAGGATATAATTGGTATGAAAGTGAACAGCCTGGCGAAGAAATAAAAAATAATGTAAAATCAGTTTTAAAAAAATTAAATTATAAAATAGATATAATTTTATCACATACATGTCCATATAAATATTTACCTAGAGAAATGTTTTTAGATGGTATAGACCAATCAACAGTAGATAATTCAACTGAATACTTTTTAGATGAAATAGAGGAAAAGGTAGACTATAATATTTGGTATTGTGGACATTATCATACTGATAAAAAGATTGATAAGATAATATTTATGTTTCATGAAATTGAAGATTTTAAATAGATTTAAATCAACTTTATAAAGTGTAGAATTAAATTCTATGCTTTTTTATTTATGGATATACTTAAGTCCCTATTTTAAGATACATAGAAGACTTGTAATAAATCTTTGCCTTTTTTAGTAAGAGAATACTTAGCGTGAGGTGGTATTTCATTTAACTTTAGAGTGCAAAGTAAAATCCTTTGTAAATGGTGAATTAATTGGAGAGATTGAAAATGTTTCTGTTGATGAAAATGAATATAATAGTTCTTGATATGTTAAATAACCATTATATAGTATAAGTAAGTGTTGTAGGAAATGCTTACAAAGATGGTTTAGAAATCAAAAATGGTTAATTATATTGTTGTTTGGTAACAATTAATAAATTATAATTTATTAGTTAGATTGACTTAAATGGTTGTTTTTTACTTTAATATGTTATATCTAAAACTTTAATGTAAATAGCTTTTAAGTTCTTTTCTAATTTTAAAAGATATTGTATAATATCTTAGAAGGGATAAGTGATTTTATGACAATTTTAAGTATAGGTAAATCAACGTATGATATTACTATTCCTGTTGATAGTTATCCAACAGAAAATAGTAAAATGATTGTAACGGAAAAATTAGAAGGTAGTGGGGGGTCAGCAGCTAACATTTCATATTTGTTAGGTAAATGGAATGAAGAGGCTTATTTTGCTGGCACTGTTGGTTATGATGATTTTGGATCTAGTATTAAGAAAGAATTAGAAAGTGTTGGAGTTAAGACTAATTATTTAGAAACTAATTATGAAAGAAAAACAACGACGGCATTTATTATTAATAATAAAAGTACGACATCTAGAACACAAATATTAATTGAACCAGAGATATTTCATTTAAAAAAATATGAATATGATATATCACCACATATTATTTATTCGGATGGATTTGAGTATTCTGCTACTATGGCCGCTGTAAATAAATATAAAACGGTACCACTTGTTCTAGGTATGGGTTTAAGTTATAGTGATTCAAAAGAACTTTTATCTTTAGCTAAATATGCGAAATACTTAGTTTTCTCTAAAGAATTTGCAGAAAAATATACTAAGATGACTATTAATACAGATGATGCTTCTTCATTATTAAATTTATATAAAGAATTAAAGGCTTCATTTAATGAACAAAATATTATTGTTACACTAGGTAATGCTGGTGTTATATATGAACAAAATGGAAGCGTTTCATATATGCCTACTATTCCAGTTAAAGAAGTTGATAGAACGGCTGCTGGAGATGCTTTTGATGGGGCTTTTGTTTATGCTTTAAGTAAGGGCTATGATATGGAAAAATGTATGCGTATTGCTAATATTACGGCTGGTCTTTCTACTACTAAATTTGGTGGTAAAACATCATTTCCATTATTAAGTGATGTAATAAGTTATTATGAAAATAAATTTGGACCAATTGAGCCTTTGGTACAAACACCAACTACCAGTGAAACAAATCAAGAACAAAATAATAATTCTATATCTCCTGATAGTTTATGATTGCGTGGAATTATTATCCATCTATTGATTTACATGGAGAGGCTGCTATTACGGCATATACAGTTGTAGAAGAGTTTATTAATGATAATATTCACTTAGGGCGTGAATACATTTTAATTATTCATGGAAAGGGTACTGGTAAACTAAAGAGTGAAGTTCATCGTATATTAAAACAAGATAAAAGAGTACTTGAGTATCAACTTGATCCTTTTAATTTGGGACAAACTATTGTTAGATTGAAAAAAACATGTAAATAATTAAAGAAAATAATAAAATATACTTGTAATAATTGTAGTAATCGAATAGAATACAAGTAGATACGAGAGGAGTGGAGATTTATATGGATAAACGTATCTTAAAAAAATTGCGTTCTGGTTTAATGTTAAGCGTACTTGCCACTACTGCTTTTACATTTATTCAAAACGTATCAGCAAAAGATTTGACTGCAAATTATACTCTTGCTAGCGATGAAACAGAAAATTTGGCTGTTAAAAGTGGGTCTAATATTACAATTGATTTAAATGGACACAACTTAACAACTACAAATATTGATGCTATTACAGTTGAACTTGGAGCTACAGTTACTATTAAGGGTGATGGTGTTGTAGAAGCAAGAGGTGGATCTAATAATGCATCATTATATAATAATGGAAAAACAACTATTGAAGGTGGTACTTTCTTAAAAGATGAAAGTAAAGGATCTTATTATGCTATTTTAAATCATGGTGATTTAACTATTAACGGTGGTATTGTTAAATTAATCAATTTTACAACATCTAGTTTAATAGATAATGGTTATTATGATTATGGAAAATCTACTAATGCTAAAACAGGTTATGTAGCTGGTACAAATATGGCCTCACCAACACTAACTATTAATGATGGTGAATTTAATGGCGGCTTAAATACTATTAAAAATGACGATGGTGGTATTTTAGCTATTAATGGTGGACATTTCCTAAATAATATTCAATTTGCTGTAATGAACTGGAATGATGCAACTATTAATGATGGTATTTTTGAAGTTCCGTCTGGTGATGAAAAAACAACTGTTTTTAATGGTACATATGGTGTTGATTCAAAAGATATTGGTTCATTAAAAGTAAATGGTGGTACTTTTAAAGCTGAATATTTCTTAACTGGTAATACTCTTACAAATATTATTATAAATGGTGGCAATTTAGAAATTACTAAAGGTGTTTTAGGTACTACTAAAGGTGGCGGATATGGTAATGTTTTAAGTGCAAGTAATGTTACTTTAAAAAACGTTACATCAATTGTAAAACCAGAAAGTGGCTTAATTGCTGAAGGATATACAATATATAACTTAGATGGTAAATATGTTGTTGATAAAAAATCTAGTTTTACTGCTATTGATGAAGCCTTAGTAAAAGTTGGTGAAACAAAAGATTTACAAATTGTTGCTGATGCAATTGCTAAAAAGTATTTAACTGTTGTTATTGAAGATAATACAATTGCTAGTTTTGATGGAACAAATATTAAAGGCGTAAAAGCTGGAACTACAACTGTTAGTGTTAACTTAAATGATGGTACTTCTAAAGATATTAAAGTAACAGTTTATAATGTTGCATCTGATAGTGAAACTAAAAAAGAAGAAAATAATGTTACTGATAGTATTGCTGATATCATTGATGGTAAAAAAGTAGATGGTATTGATGATACTACTAAAGATAATATTATTGATGCTGTAAAGGCTGGTTCAGTTATTAAAACAGAAATTGAAACTAAAGAAATAAGTGATACAGATTTAACTGAAGAAGTGAAAAAAGAAATATCAGATATTATTACTAATGGTGAGGTTGTTTTAAAACATTTTGATATCAATTTCTTATTAAAGGCTAATAACTCTGTATTAGGACGTTTAAGTATTCTTAAAACTAAAATTTCTATAAGTGTTGATTTACCAGAAGATGTAGAAGAAGTAGAGGAAGGTTATACTAGAAAATACTATGTAATTCGTATTCATGATGGTAAAGCTGAAAAATTAGATGCTGAGTTAGTTGATGGTAAAATTACTTTTGAAACTGATAAATTCTCTAATTATACTTTAACTTATGTAGATACTTTAAATGATAATGTTAATGATAATGATAATGATAAAGAATTAGATGACGTTCCAAAAACAAGTGATACAGGTAAAGCACTAATATTAGTTATTTCAACATTAACTTATGCTTTAGGAATTAAAACATTAAAAAGATATTAAAGAGTAGAGCAGAAGTATCTGCTCTTTTATTTTTGAGAGGAAGATAATTATGAATAGCAAAAAAAGAGTGTTAAATATGAAACATGGAAAAATTCAAAATAAAAGAAAATTAAAAAAACCTTTTAAAATGGCTTTATTAGGATTATTTAGTATTATTATTTTACTACTGGTTTGCTTAGTATTTTTTCCTGTCAAAAATACTTTTCTTATTAATGATACTTTAAACACGACTAAAGAAATAACACCAGAGAAAACAGATGAAATAAAAGAAAAATTGGTTTCTTTAAAAAATGCTAATAAAGATTTTGTTGGGATTTTAACTATTCCAAATACAATTGTAAATTATCCTGTTATGTATACAAAGGGAGAGGACTATTATCTTAGAAGAGATTTTAATAAGTTACCTAGTACAGCTGGGACTTTGTATATAGATAAGCATAACGAAATAAGCCCTCGTGATGAAAATTTAATTATTTATGGCCATAATATGAATGATGGGACGATGTTTCATGAGATATTAAACTATAAAGATTACACATATTATTTAGAACATAAAAATATTTATTTTTATACAGAAAACAATTATGAAACATATGAAATTGTAGCAGCCTTTTTATCTAAAGTATATTATAAATCTGATAATGTGTTTAAATACTATCAATTTTATAATGCTAAAAATACAATAGAATTTCAGTACTATGTCGATAATATTAAAGATTTAAGCCTATATGATACGGGTGTTATACCTACTTATAAAGATGAATTTATTACTCTTTCTACCTGTGAATATAGTCAAGAAAATGGTCGATTCGTAGTTGTTGCAAGAAAAATTTGACATGGCATAAAAAAAGTGGTATAATTCTAACACATTCTTAAAAGAATAGATATAGATAGTACCAATGGTGTACACAAATTTGACATTTTGGCCTTTTCGTGCTATAATGTAATTACGAAAAGGGTTATAGGGGGTTTTAAAATGAAAAATTTTGTATTGGATTATGTTAATGAAAATGAGTTTAGAAAATTAGAAAGATCTTTAAAAAAGTACAATATGCGTGCTTTTAAAAAGTTAAGTTTTGATTATTATCCAGATATGCGTAATGGTAAATTTCCAGGTGAATTAGTTAGTAAAAATAAAGAGGCTGGAACTGAAACATATGAACTTAAATTACCAAGTGACGCTATGTTTGCACAAGTTCATGGTGAAGTAAAATTAATTTATACTGTTTATAAAAAAGAAGAAACAGTTATGTTAAAAGAATTATTACCAAAGGATATTTTATTAGAAGGACATCGTTCAGAATTAGGTACTTATAAGGGTATTATGATTAGTAAGGCTAATGCTTCTAAGGATATCTTTAAAATTGATTTATTAAATATGTTACAAGGAAAAGAATAATTTTCCTTTTTTTAATAAAAAAATTTCTCAAACGAGAAATTATATAACTATTTGGCTACCCTGGCTGGATTCGAACCGGCGAAATGATGGGGTCAGAGCCCATTGCCTTACCACTTGGCGACAGGGTAATAATCAATATATAAGTATTGTATAATAAAAAATAAAAAAAATCTATTAAAATTTTTAAAAAAGACTTGTTTTTTTAAAAGTCATCGTTTATAATTAAATAGTCGTTGGACCTCTAGCTCAGTTGGTTAGAGCACTCGGCTCATAACCGAATGGTCGTAGGTTCGAGTCCTACGAGGTCCACCACTTAAATTATATGCAGGCGTGGCGAAATTGGTAGACGCACTAGACTTAGGATCTAGCGCCTCACGGCATGGGGGTTCAAGTCCCTTCGCCTGCACCATTTAGTAATTATCCCCATTAGTTTGGGGTTTTTTCATACTTTGTAAAACTTTAATAGTCTAAGATAATTGTAAGCAAAATATATGTTATAAAAATACAGAATCAAAAGATTAAATTATAATATTTTAAATATGAAAGATGGTGTTAGCGTAGATTATGAACTAAAAGAAATGTCTTTAAATCTAATGAGTGAAGAACTTTATAATATGTATCAAGATATTCCGTTAAAGGAATCTGGTTCTACAAATTTATGTAATGGTTTACCTTTTGAAGTTTTTGGTTCTTGGTTGGAGAAAGAACTAGCGAGAAAATTTCAGAAAGTTAGTTTTTATGATACACCTACTATAATTTATATTTTATTTGTTAATAATTATCCTGTTGGATATATTGGTTTAAGAACAGAAATTGATGAAAATTGGAGAAAATGGTCTGGTAATTTTTATTATGTAATAAGAAAATCAGAACGAGGAAAGGGCTATGGAAATATTATATTAAAACTAGCGCTAGATGAATTTAGAAAAATGAAATTTAAAGAAGTTGTATCTAATTCTTTGGCTGGAAACATTGCCTCTGCAAAAGTTATAGAAAATAATGGTGGCATCTTCATTAAAGAAATAAACGGTTCAAGATATTATAAAATTGAATTGTAGTTGGTCTTTTTATAATGATTAATATTTGAAAATGAAGTTCAAAAACTAATATTAAGAGAAGACGTTAATATGATAAAATGTCATAATTGTGGGGCATCTATTGATGTGACAAATAAGCTATGCCCTTACTGTCATACTGAGATAAAATGTTTACAAGAATGGATTTTAGTGGATAATTATTAGAAAGGGAATCTAGATATATGAAAAATAAAATATTATTATTTACTCATAAAAGCGATATTGATGGCATGGGAAATGTTGTCTTGGCGAAATTAGCCTTTAATAATGTAGATTATGTTTTGTGTGAAACTTTTAATTTACAAGATGAAATGGCTAAGTATTATAATAATGGGACAATTTATCAGTATGACAAAATATTTGTTACTGATCTATGGCTTGAAGAACCTATGCTATCTAAAGTTGCAACAGACGAAAAATTAAATGGCAAGTTCTTAGTGTTTGATCATCATGAGTCTGCTATAATTGAGGGATTTAATAAATATGACTTTACAACTATTAAAGTATCTAATGCTTATGGATTGTGTAGTGGGACAAGTTTATTTTACGAATATTTGATTAAACAAGGTTATTTAAACCATAATGATGTTCTAATTAAAGATTTTGTAGAATTAACAAGAAAGTATGATACATGGGAATGGGCCACTAAATATCATGAAGAAATGCCTCATGAATTGACATTATTATTTGATTCAATTGGTCGAGAAGGTTATATAAAATTAATGTTTGAAAAATTAAATGAACATGAATATCCTTCTTTCCAATTTAACAAGTTAGAAAAAATGTTGATTACAAATAAAATTAAGCAAACCAAAGAAATTCTTGCTAACTATGCTAGTAAAGTTTATTACCGAAATATATTTGGTTTAAAGGCTGGTATAGTATTTACCGACTTTGAATATCGTAACGATTTGGCAGAATATTTTAGACAACATAATTTTGATATGGATTTTGCAATGCTAATCTCACTTGATTATGGTGTTGTTTCATACAGAAGTATTAAAAAGGGTGTTAGTGTCCGTCAAATTGCTGAGAAACTAGGCGGTAAGGGTCATGAAAATACTGCTAGTAGTCCTATAAGAGAAGAACAAAAAGATAAACTTATAAGGGTTCTAACAAAAGAAAAAAATAAAGATATTTAAGGGTGTTTATTCATAGTTTAAGGAAATGTATAATTAAAATGGGGTTTGTTGCATAATATAAATAAATTGCTTAAATAATTAATGGGGTGATCACTTGTTTAAGAAATTAAAAGTATTTATTAGAAATAATTATCAATGGTTAATATGTTTTATATCACTAATATTATTTTTAACTATTACTGAAGACGTCTTTAATAATGAAATTATAAAGGGTGATACGATTGGTTACAATATTGTTTCTAATTTAATTAGTGATAAGTTAACACCTTTGGTTAAGATGGTTACATGGTTTGGTAGTGCTACTTGTTTAATACTATTAACGGTAATTTTATTTGTTATTATTAAAAATAAAAAAGCTGGATTATTAATAGGAACTAATTTAATAATAATTACTATTTTAAATCAAATTTTAAAATCTTTACTTCAACGGCCTAGGCCAACAGGATTTAGAATTATTAATGAAACTGGTTATAGTTTTCCATCTGGTCACTCGATGATAAGTATGGCTTTTTATGGGTTTTTAATTTATTTAATATATAAGAATGTAAAGAATAAATATTTAAAATTCACTTTAATTATTATTCTTTTTATCTTGATTATTAGTATTGGTCTTAGTAGAATATATTTAGGAGTTCATTATACAAGCGACGTTTTGGCTGGCTTCTTATTATCTATAGCTTATTTAATTTTTTATTGTCATGTGGTAGATAAAGTTTTATATGTAGGTGATGAATTTGAAAAATAAATGCTTAATTAATAGTTTTAAATATGCTTGTATGGGTATTAAAAGTGCTATAAAGTCAGAAAGAAATATGAAGATCCATGTTTTAGCAACTTTAATTGTTATAGCTTTGGGTTTTATTCTGGGGTTAGAGCCTTTAGAATGGGTAGCGTGTATTTTCTCTATTGTTATTGTTATTGGTAGTGAAATGCTTAATACGGCTATAGAGACAATTGTTGATTTAGTAAGTCCTAATATTAATCCTTTGGCTAAAAAAACTAAGGATATTGCAGCAGGAGCTGTTTTAGTTTTGGCTATAGGAGCTTTAGTGGTAGGCCTAATTATCTTTATCCCTAAAATATTAAATGTCTGTCTTTATAACTGAAATAGAAAGTGTCAAATAAGGCACTTTTTTTAAATATATAAATTTTTTATGTTACAATAAATATGAAGGTGAATATATGAATATTTATGATTATTTAAAGTTTTATCAAGAAAAAAGTGTTAAAGAAATTAATTGGAATATGATGGATAACCTTGTATTATCTATTTTAGCTTATTTACCTATTTCTTCATTTCTAGGTTCAAAAAGTCTTGGTGAACTTGCAAGCTGTGCTAATAGTTTTTTGGGAAGTGATATGCCTGGGGTAATGAGTCCGCTTGCTATAAAAATATTAAAACTTATTAATAACTCTAAAAGATATAAGGATATGGTTATTAGTGATTTTATAAATACGAGAAATGATAAAACGCAGTTTGGGGCAATGTGTGTAAATACTAGTAATATTAAAACCATTGTTTTTAAAGGCTCAGATGGGACATTTATTAGTTGGTTAGAAAATATCCGCATGTCTTATATGGATAAAACTTATACTGATGTTTTAGCTTATAAATATTTAGAAAAACATATTACTATGAAAAAGGAAAAAATCTTTGTTACTGGTCATAGTAAAGGGGGACATTTAGCTCTTATGAGTAGCTTATTACTTAAGAAAAATAAACTTGCTAAAATTAATAAAATATATAATTTTGATGGTCCTGGGGTCTTAAAAGAAATATATAATAGTCAAAATTATGAGATATTAAAAACTAAACTAGTTAATATTGTTCCAACGGGATCAGTTGTGGGTGTGTGTCTTTATAATGATGAATATAACGTAGTTAAAAGTTCTAATTTAGCTTTTAATGAACATTATCCTTTTTCTTGGCAAATATTTGGGGAATTTTTTATACCTGGTAATTTATCTTTGTTAAGTAGGCAATTACATGAAAATACAACAGTAAATCTAGATAGTCTTGACAGGGAAACTCTTAGGGATACTATAGAAGAAATAAGCATAAAACTATGTGATAATGTTACTGATCCAATTCAGTTTGATATTATTAAGTTAAAAGAAACGATTAAAAATATGCCTAGTATTGACGCGGATGTTTATAAATATTTAATTAAAGCTTTAGAAACAGTGTTAAGTATTTCAAAAAATAATCAAGATGACTTATAAATGTGTTAAAATATCATTAGAAGGATAGGTGAATGATATGCAATTTAAAGACAAAGTTGCAATTGTAACTGGTGGTGCAAGTGGTATTGGACTTGCTACTGTAAAAAAGTTATTAATAGAAGGGGCTAATGTTGTTATTGGTGATGTTTCAAAAGATTTAGATGATATTGTTAAAAGTCTTGGGGATAACGTTATTGGTGTTCATACTGATGTATCAAAAGAAAGTGATGTTATTAATTTGATTGATAAGGCAGTAAGTACTTTTGGACGTATTGATTATATGGTTGCTAATGCTGGGGTTGGGGGCTCACCTAACAAGGTATGCGATGTATCAATGGAAGAGTGGCAAAATGTCATCGGTATTAATCAAACGGGCATATACTTATGTAATAAATACGCTATTAAAAGTATGTTAAAAACTGGTGGAGGGGCAATTGTTAACACTACTAGTATGTATGGGTTAGTTGGAAGTCCTACGTCTTACGCTTATTCTGCTAGTAAGGGTGCCATAGTGCAAATGACTAGAACTACCTCATTAATGTATGCTAAAGATAATATTCGTGTTAATGCTGTAGCGCCTGGTTATGTCGATACGCCAATTCTTGCTTTAGCTCCAGAAGAAATGAAAAGGGCAATGGCAAACAGTTTACCAATTGGTCGATTAGGCCTTGATACAGAGATAGCTTCTGCTATATGTTTTTTACTTAGTGATGAAGCTTCATTTATAACTGGTTCTATTTTAACTTGTGATGGTGGATTTACGGCTATGTAATAGTGTAAAAAAGTGTCAAGAATGGCACTTTTTTTAAGTTTTTAGAAAAAAATACGTTTAAAAAAAAGGAAATTGCAAGATCTTTTTGAATATTAATAGTAGAGGTACAGATTTATCTCTTAGAAAGGAGCATTTTATGTTTAGATATTTTCGCTTATTTGTCCGTATGTTATATGCTTTCTTTGGCTAAGATATAATATTGGAAGAGAGTTAGCTTATAAAAGTTAGCTCTCATATTTAATTTATATGAGGAGGTATATGGTGCTATATACAATAGATGAATTTTATAAAGAACAATATGATATTGCAAGTATGATTAATCTCGGGTTTATAAAAGAAAGTTCTCTTGCTATTGCAAGTCCTATTTTTGGGGAAATATGGATTTGTGAAATGCCTATATTATTAAAAAATGATGGAACTATAAGTTTTGAGAAAATTGCAAGACCAGTTCTAGTAATAGATGATAGATGTGAACATTTTATTAAACATGATAGGAAAAATTATTATGTTTTAAAAATTACTTCACAAAAAGATACTTATCAAAGAGTAAAGATAAATAATTATGAGCGTTTTGGTTTACAAAAAGAGTCTTTTATAAGAATTGAATTACCAATAAAAGTAGAGAAAAGTCAGTTTTTATATAAGATTGGTTATTTAGGGCCCAAAATAACAAATACTTATCTTCTTAAAGTTAAAAAATACTTAAAAATAAGTTAAAAATAGTTGTCGATAGACATTTTGTTTGATACAATTATTATGGCTTTGTAAAAGCAAATAAACATGGACTGGGGATTAAACGTTTCGAGTGCTCTCGGCGTAGAGTGAAATGTTTAAGAAGATCTAGCCAGAAGATTAACGAAGGAGGATGTTTTTATGGCCGTAGTTTCTAAAAGTCTATTATTAGAAGCTGGAGTTCATTTTGGACATCAAACAAAAAGATGGAATCCAAAAATGAAACCTTATATTTTTGGGACAAGAGATGATATTTATATTATTGATCTTGACAAAACTGTTGAATGCATGGAAAATGCATATGAAGCAATGAAGAGTATTGCTGAAAATGGAGGTACTTTCTTATTTGTAGGTACTAAAAAACAAGCTGGAGAAGTTGCACGTGATGAAGCTTTAAGAAGTAATTCATTTTATGTTACTGAACGTTGGCTTGGTGGAACACTTACAAATTTCCGTACAATAAGACGTCGTGTTAATCGTCTTGAAGCTATTGAAAAAATGGAAAAAGATGGTGTTTTTGATGTTTTACCTAAAAAAGAAGTTATCAAATTAAAGAAAGAATATGATAAATTAAATCGTTTATTATGTGGTATTCGTGGTATGACTAAATTACCTCAAGCTATTATTATTGTTGATTCTAAAAAAGAAGAGAATGCAATTCGTGAAGCTAAGAAATTACATATTCCAGTATTTGGTTTAATTGATACTAATTGTGATCCAGATAATATTGATTATGTATTACCAGCAAATGATGATGCAGTTCGTTCTATTAAAGTTGTACTTGGTGCTTTAAATAATGCTATTTGTGAAGCAAATCACTTAGAGATGGTTGATTATACAACTGAAGATGATCGTAAAAGTACTGTTAAAGAAAACAAAGTTGCTCCTAAGAAAGAAGAAGCTAAGGAATTAGTTGAAACTAAAGAAGAGACTAAAGATTATAGTAAAATGACTTTAGCTGAACTAAAAACTATAGCAAAAGAACAAGGTGTTAAGGGTTATTCTGCAATGAAGAAAGATGAATTAGTTGCAGCTTTAACAAAATAATAAAATAAACTAAAGAAAGAGGTGGGTTTATGGTAACCGCTCAAATGGTAAAAGATTTACGTGAAAAAACTGGCGCAGGTATGATGGATTGCAAAAAGGCTCTTGCTGAGACTAATGGTGATTTAGCTGCTGCTGAAGAATTTTTAAGAGAAAAAGGTATAGCTAAAGCTAATAAAAAAGAAAGTAGAATCGCTGCTGAAGGACTTGCAGCTATTTATGCTGAAGATAAAAAAGCAGTTATTTTAGAAGTTAATTCTGAAACTGATTTTGTTAGTAAAAATGAAGAATTTAAATCTATGATTGATTCTATTGGGGCAGCATTATTAAAAAGTGATGCTAAAACTTTAGAAGAAGCATTAGAACTTCCTTGTGAAGATGGTACTATTCATGATTTAATTGTTACTAAAACGGCTAAAATCGGGGAAAAACTTTCTTTACGTCGTTTTGAGATAGTTTCATTAAATGATGGTGATGTTCTTGGTTCTTATATTCATATGGGAGGTAGAATTGCTAGTTTAGTTGTTTTAAAAGGCGGTAATGAAGAGGTTGCTAAAGATGTTGCAATGCAACAAGCTGCTATGAAACCAGAATATGTTTTTATTACAGATGTTCCAGAAGAAGTTGTAGCTAAAGAAAGAGAAATTCAAAAAGAACTTGCTATTAGTGAAGGAAAACCTGCTGATATTGCTGAAAAAATGGTTGAAGGACGTATTAAGAAATTCTATAAAGAAATTTGTTTAGTTGAACAAGCATTTATTAAAGATAGTAGTATGTCAGTTAGTGATTACGTTAAAAACAATAATGGTGAAATTATTAAAGCTATTCGTTATGAAGTTGGTGAAGGCATGGAAAAAAGAAGTGATGACTTTGCTGCTGAAGTAATGAATCAAGTTAAAGGTAATTAATACATTATATTTGACACTTTTTTGATAAAGTGTCTTTTTTTCTAGTATTAATCTTGATATAATAAAGGCGTGGAAGGAAGATGTACAATGGAAATTAAGATTAAAGAAAAAAAGCCTATGCCATTGTTTCAAAAGATTTTCTATATTATTAGTTTTGTTTTTTTAATTTGGGCTTTTATTTATTTAGGTACTAAAAATTATAATGCACCTATAAAGAAATTAAGTGATGCTGAAAGTTTTACTAAAGAATTTGGTATTACTAGTGATAATCGCTTTAAATATAAAAATGCCAAAGAAACATTAGAATTACTAAATACTGGTACAGGAGTTATATTTTTTTCATTTCCAGAGAATGAGTGGAGTTATAATTATGCGGAAATGCTAAATGATGTTGCTAAGGATAATAATGAAGAATTTATTTATTATTATAACTTTAAAAATGATCGCAGTAATAAAAACTACTACTATACTAATATTGTTAAGATTCTTGAGTCTTATGTACCAACTACTGATGCTGGTGATAAAAATATTTATGCTCCAAGTGTTGTTTTTGTAAAAGATGGTAATATTATTGGTTATGATGATGAAACAAGTATAATGAAAGGTGATACTTCAGTAAGTAATTATTGGACTAATGAGAAAATAATAAATAAAAAAGCTTCTTTTGATCTTATGTTTAAGAAACTACGGAGTTAGACTATGCAAGATGATAATAAAAAAGCCATTTATAAAATAAAATTAAGTGAAAAAGAGCAGAAAGTTCTTTATTGTACGATTTTTGTTATTTTTCTGTTACTACTAATGTTTGGCGATAAGATAGCTCTTCACTTTATTAAACAAAGTCCAAATCCTAATAATCGTGTATTTGGTAGTGATGAGATAATTTCTGATAGTGTATTTAAAGAAAGTAATATTGAAACTATATCATTGGAAACTACTTTGGAAAAAATAAGAAATAATGAAAAGTTCTATTTGCTTTCAACGAGAGATATTTGTTATCCGTGTCTTCAATATATGCCTAATATTTCTGATATATTAGTTAAAAATAATTTAAATATTTACATATTAAATCGGGGAGAAGTAGATAAAGATAGTTCTTATTATAGGGAATTTGAAGAACTTGATAAACGTATTTCAGAGCATTTTCAATATACACCTTACTTATTATATTTTGAGAATGGTGAGTTAAAAAAAGAACTAGTTGGTTTAAAAAATGATGATGAATTAAAAGAATTTATTAATAAAATATAGAAAGAGGATATTTATGAATACAGAAGAAAAAATGAAAAAAGCAATTGAAAACTTAGAAAGTAGACTAGTAACTATTCGGGCTGGTAGAGCAAACCCTGCTATGTTAAGTAAAGTTATGGTCGAATATTATGGGGTAGCAACACCTATTCAAAGTGTCGCCAATATAACAGTGCCAGAGGCAAGACAATTAATGGTGAAACCTTTTGATAGAAGTGCTTTAAAAGATATAGAAAGAGCTATTAATGAGGCTAACTTAGGTATCTCACCTACTAATAACGGAGAAGTAATTATTTTACCTATTCCTGAACTTACAGAAGAACGAAGAAGAGAGTATGTAAAACAAGCTAAATCGATGTGTGAAGATGCTAAAGTAGCGTTAAGAAATATTAGACAAGACGCTAATAACGAGATAAAAAGTTTAGAATTACCAGAAGATGAAGAAAAGTTAGAACTTGAAGATGTTCAAGAATTGATTCAAAAATATAATAAAAAAATAGATGAACTTGGTAAAGAAAAAGAAAAAGAATTAATGGAAGTGTAATAATCCTACAAAATTCAGCATTTTACTGAATTTTTTCTTGCTAATAAATGGTTTATAGTGTTATAATCATGTATAGAAAAACACGAAGGGAGGGGAAAGTATGAACTCAAATAAAGTAATCGTAAAAGATGGCGATATTGATAAAGCATTAAGAAGATTTAAAGTCGTTGTTGCAAAAAGTGGTGTCCCTTCTGAATTCAAAAAAAGAAAACATTATGAAAAACCAGGCGTTAAAAGAAGAGAAGAAAAGAAAAAAAATATTCGTAATTCTCGTAAACATCGTAATTACTAAGGTACAATATTGTATCTTTTTTTCTTGAAGATTTTATATTTATGAGTTACAATGAAGTTAGAAAAGAGGATTTTTATGAATTTAAATGAAAAAATTAAAACAGATTTAGTTAGTGCAATGAAAAGTCATGATACATTTAAAGTGTCAGTATTAAGAATGCTTAAAAGTGAGTTACAACTAGAAAGTATTAATTTAAAAAAAGAATTAACTGATGATGAAATTATGGCAGTTATTAAAAGAAATGTTAAAAAAAGAAAAGATGCTATAGAAGAATTTAAAAAATATGAAAAAACAGAAGAAATAGAGAAAAACAACACAGAAATAACTATTTTAGAATCCTATTTACCAGCTCAGTTAAGTGAAGAAGAAATAGAGAATGCTGTAGAAGATGCAATAAATGAACTTAAACCAGAATCTATTAAAGATATGGGACGTGTTATGAAATATTTAACTGAAAAAATCGGTACAGTTGCGGATATGGGAAAAGTTAGTTACTTAGTAAAAAGCAAGCTTACTTCTAATTAAAAATACGGTTTTGACAAATTTTAGCTTATTTTGTCGAAACTGTTTTTTTTATATTACCCTTGTGCTATTCTATTTACGAGGGTGATTTTATGGATTTATATTATCAAAATGAAACGTTATATATTGATTTATATAATACTTTAACTGATGATGAATATTTTGCATTAAAAAAAAGAATTTTTAGAATTAGTAGTGATTATGATGTTGATAAAGTTATTGTTTTAAATCATCGCCATTTTTTTCACAATCGTTTTTACTTACAACAAATGAAACAAGATTTCTTAAGAGAATATCGTGGTGAATTTGAAATAAAATAACTTATAAATCCCTATAAATAGATCATACTATTAAGGGTGATGAAAATGAAACAACAACTTATTTTAGATAGTGCTAAAGATTTTGATGACAAAGTTTTAATTTATGAACAACAAAAGAAAAACATAAAAATAAAACACTTTCTTTTAAATACTAAAAATGGTACAAAAGAAAAAGGCGACTATTTTACTGTTACCTTTGATGATAAAGTGATGCAAAGTAGTATGGATGACTTAAAAAGCATTTTTAAAAAGACTTTGAAAGCATATTACAAAAAATATTATAAAGGGGGCCGTATTCTTTTTATAGGATTAGGTAATCCTAGTGTAATAGGGGATTCTTTTGGCCCTAAAGTATTAGAAAACTTAATAGCCACCAATGCTTACAATGATTTTTTAACAATACCTAAAGTAGCCTTATTTGTTCCTGACGTTGTAGCCAAAACTGGTATTCCATCTTTAAAAGTAATTGAGATGCTCATAAGTTACTTGCAACCAGACTTTTTAGTCCTAATAGATAGCTTTACAACCACTAATAATAAATATCTTAATCATAACCTTGAAATTAACGATTGTGGTATGATATTTCAAGAAGAAACAAGAAGCAACAAAATGATTACTAGTAAAACATTCAATACACCAGTGTTATCAATTGGTTATACAACCCTGCTAAAAAAGAAAGATGCCTATTATACTAAATATACTTTAGAAAGAGACTTATCTTTAATAGTAGATATGGTTTCTAAAACAATTAAAGAAATTTTATTTACTTAAATTTGCTTTTTTTCTCTTTATCATGCTATACTAAAAGCAGAAATGGAGTTTTAATGATGAATATTTTAGAAGAAGCAAAGAATTTTGCAATCAAAGCCCATATGGGGCAAATAAGAAAAAGTGAACCTGATAAGCCAATGATTATGCATCCTTTAATGGTAGGCAGCATTTTAATGGAATACGGCTTTGATAAAAATGTCATTGCTGCAGGTTTCTTACACGACGTTATAGAAGATACACATTATAGAAAAGAAGATTTAACACGCCTTTTTGGTAGTGACATTACAAGTCTTGTTGTTAGGGCTAGTGAACCAGATAAATCTTTATCTTGGGAAGAACGTAAAAGACACACTATTAATAGTATTAAAACCCTTGATCTGCGTCACAAAGCGGTTGTATGCGCTGATAAAATAAGTAATTTAGAAGATTTAATGATTAAATTTCAAAAAGAAAGTAATAGAGACTTTTCGTGTTTTAAAAGAGGAGAAAAAGAACAGCGGTGGTACTATACTAAAGTTTATGAAAGTCTGATATATAATGAAGATTCAAACTTACCAATATTTAAAAGACTAAGAAATGTTATTGATATAGTTTTTGACGAAAAAGAAGACTTATACTTAAAAGATACTATTTTTAAAAGTGATGAAAAGTATTATGAAGAGTTAAAAAGACTTCATGCAAGAAAATTAGAACTACAGAAATTAAAAGTATTAACAAGTCTTAAAAAGCCATTTATCATTGAGTTTAGTGGAACACCAAGAACTGGTAAAACCTCAACTATTTATAGCATTTATGATTTCTTTAAAAAAGGTGGCTTTAATGTTTCTATTAGTGAAGAATTTACTACCTCAGATTACTATAAAACGATATTTAAAAGTGAGCATCAAAATATGGATAAAGTAGCTTATAACTTAGCAATTATGGATAAGGTAGCTAAAAGGCTTATTAAAGATGCTAGCCAAAACCAAGATATAATTTTGATAGATAGATCGATAAATGATAGACAAATATGGAACAATGCTTTATATAAAGATGGCCTAATGAGTTATGATAAATATAGTATTACAAAACAAAAATATTTAGAATTATCAAAAGAATATATAGATTTTTTAGTTATGACATATTGTGAGCCAATGATTGCCTTAAAAAGAGATTATATAAGTAGTTTATCTTTAGAAAAGAGAGGGTTTTTAAATACTGAAAATATCACTAGATTTAATAATAGCCTAAATGATTTACATATTCTTTTTTGTGAAAGTACCCAAAACTTTTATTATTTAGATACAACTAATATTAGTGCTAGAGAAACTACTTTAAGTATTACAAAGGCTATTATGCCTATGATTAGAAAAAGGTATATTGATTCTTTTAAAGAACAATGTCATATTAAATAACTATTATAAATTTTACATTATATATCGTAAACTATCTTGTATTATAGTTACTTATTTGATACAATTTAATTACCAAAGATAAGTTAGTTTTCATAAAACCGACTATGGTGATGATTGGGAGTTAGAACTCTATATGGTGTGAATGCTAATCCATTAAGTGAATTAGAATCCTAAAGTATAGATGAGACACCCACCTGCGAGTGAGCGGGCTTTTATCACACTAATTTACTTTGGTCTTTTTTGTTTGTAGGTGATTTTATGTATGATAGAATTATTAAATTATTAGGTGAAGAAAATATTAAAGTTTTTAATAATGCCAAAATTCTTTTAATAGGCTTGGGTGGTGTAGGTGGTTACGTCTTTGAATCATTAATAAGAACCGGCTTTAAAGACATAACTATCGTTGATAAAGACATTTTTGATATAACTAACTTAAATCGGCAAATACTTGCTACTAAAGCCACTTTAGGAAAAGAAAAGGTCGCCGCGGCATATTCAAGAGCCCAGGAAATAGATGATACTATAAGTATTAAAACTATCAAAAAATATTTACAAAAAGAAGATATTACGCCATCATTTCTAAGTGGCTTTGACTATGTTGTTGATGCTTGTGATAATACAACGGTAAAAGTTACTTTAATGACTGTATGTGCTCATAATAATATAAAATTAATATCTTCTATGGGAACAGCCAACCGGACACATCCGGAATTACTTACATTAGTTAAATTAAAAGATACTAGAAATGATCCATTAGCTAAAAAGATAAGACATTTGCTAAAAGATGATAAGCGTGCTTTAAATACACCTGTTTTATGTAGTATTGAACTTCCTAAAAAGAGTAATGGCCTTGGTACTATTTGCGCTGTTCCAATGGCGGCTGGTAGTATTATTTCTGCCTATGTAATTAATGATATTAAAAAAGAAGGGTATTAGTCCTTCTTGAAACAGGTATTATATAAGATATCTGTTTTTTCATTTTTATAAAGTATACTATGAATTGCTTCTAAAATAGGATATTTCTTTAATTTATTATTTAAGAAACTGACAACATTATCAATATTTTCATATCCTTCTACTGTATTTTTCTTTATATATATGTTTCCTTCATTACTACTAATGGCTCTTTTAGTTCCATATATGAAGTTTCTTGATTTATGCATCGTATTTGTTAAGAAAAAGTCACCAACAACACCAGAATAAAATTCTATATCTTCAAAATCAAAATTATAATATAAAATTTTTGCCATTTCTTTATATGCTAGGGCACTATAAGACAAAAGAGTAGAGTCACTAGGGTATTTTTGATAAATCATTCCAGCTCCTATGGCATAGATATTTTTAATTGTACTTGCAAGTTCTATTATTTCTAATTCCTTTAATCTTTCTAATTTTATATAGTTGGGCATAATACTTTTTATTAATTCAAAGACTTTCTTTTTCTTAGTTCCTACGGATATTAAAGCTGGTTTATTGTTAAGCAAATCTTGGGCTTTATTAGGACCAGCTATATAACTAATATTTTTTGATTTTAAGACTTTTTTAGCATAACTTGATAAGAAATACGGTGATATATCTAAAAGTCCTTTAGTGCCTATAAAAATAGGTATAGAACGGATATTTTCGCATTGTAGTTCATTTAATATATCAATAAAGTATTTACTACTAACTAATATAAAAATAGCATCACTTTTATCGACAGCATCACTTAAAGAACTAGTCAAAGTAATATTTTCTGGTATTTCCATTGTATGATCATCAAAATTAACTTTTTTACTATCAGTTATATTTTTAACTAATTCTTTATCATGACTCCAAATTTTAATTTTATTATTTTTATTTTCTTTTAATAAATTAGCAATTGCAAAACTAAATATGCCACTGCCAATACAAGTTATATTCATTTCTCACTCCTCATTTCTTTCCATAACTTATTAAGATTATTTTCGTATTTATTGTCTTTAGCTAAGTAATATTTTTTACCTCTTAATTTCTCTGGTAGATATTCTTGTTTAACATAAGAATTTTTATAATTGTGGGGATATAAATAGTTTGGTGAACTGGTTTTTATATGATTAGGCACAGAACCAACATTACCCATATTAATATCATTTAAAGCGTTATCTAGTGCTACATGAGCTGAGTTTGACTTAGGGGATAAAGCCATTTCTGTAACAATTGTACCAAGAGGTATTCTTGCTTCTGGTAATCCTACTAATTCAGCAGCTTTTATGGCCGCCATTACTTTAGGACCGATAGAAGGGTTTGCAAGACCAATATCTTCATATGCGATAACACTCATTCGTCTATAAATACTATCTAAATCACCGGCTACAATAAGACGAGCCAAATAATGTAATGAGGCATCAACATCACTGCCTCTAATAGATTTTTGAAAGGCTGATAATACATCATAATGGCCATCTTCGTTTTTATCGTGAAAAAACACGGGTTTAGCGTTAATACTCTTTACTAAGTCAGGTGTAATTGTAAAATCTTTAGAAGCATAGTAAGCAGTTTCTAGTAAATTTAAGGCACTTCGAAAATCACCAGCGGCACAAAAAGCAATGTGTTTTAAAGCCTCATCATTTGCTTTTATATTTTCTAAATTAGTACAAGCTCTTTTAAGACCTAAGAGTATATCTTCTTCTGTTAAATCTTTTAGTTCAAATATTTGTACACGACTTCTAATTGCGGGATTAATCTTGTGATAAGGATTACTTGTAGTAAGACCAATAAGGGTTATTAACCCTGATTCAATATGGGGTAATAATAAATCTTGTTTATCTTTATTCATTCTATGAATTTCATCAATAATTAACACCATATCATCATACATTTTTGCCGTTTCAATTGCTATATCAAAATCTTGTTTATTATTAATTGTTGCATTTAAAAATTTATAATGACACTTAAGCTCACTTACAATTGCGTGCGCAATGGAAGTTTTACCAATACCAGGGCGTCCATATAAAATCATTGAAACTAAATGTTTATGTTCTACTAAATTAGTAAGAATTTTACCTTCACCAACTAAGTGTTTTTGACCAATAATCTCATTTAATTTAGTAGGTCGCATTTTGTTTGCTAAGTTCTCCATAATACCACCTTGATAACATTTTATCAAATCATTTCTTATTTGACAACTAAGAGTCTTTCTTTTATACTTACTTTAAGAGAGTGATAGTCTGAAAACAAAAAACAAATTTATTTTATAGAATCAAGTAAAAAAGGGCAGACTTCCCCTTACCCCAAAGAAAGTCAAAAATCAAAC
>JABLTO010014468.1_pt1 | contig 39214 bp, 26 predicted proteins | sample 7160091 | NCBI WGS metagenome assembly JABLTO01 (sample SAMN14651225, study PRJNA627086) | human gut metagenome | isolation source: feces | host: Homo sapiens
ACGTTCTGTGTAACCTGAGCAACCTCCGCACGGGTGATTGCGTCGTCAGGTCTGAAATAACCGCCGTCGCCCTGGATTACGCCGTAGTTTGACCACGTGTCGATATAGCTCTCTGCCCAGTGACCCGAAGTGTCACCATACTGAGCGGCAGAAACAACCGTAACGCCAAAAGTCGTCAAAACCATAGCTAAAGCCAGAACTAATGCCAAAGCTTTTCTAAAGTTTCTCATTTTGAAAAACTCCTCCTTATATAAAATTTTAATATTTTTTCCAAACAAAATACTATTCCTTGTATTACCTCCGTAAACGGTCACAACATACGGTGCAAAACCCGCATACAAGGCGGAAACACAAGGCACAGAGCACAAATATGCTTGGTATCATAATATCACATTTGTTACAAAATTGCAATAGTTTTTTCAAAAAATGTACATTTTTCATGTAATTTTTGAGGTTGGACAAAATTATTCGCCCACCCAATTGCGCTCGCCGCCTCCGCCCCGAGCGCCATCGGTTTTTCCCCTTCGGGGAAACCGATTGGGGCTTCGCCCCAAACCCCAACAAAATTTTGATATGTGTAACACTCAACTTCGTAGGGGCGCCGCTTGCTGCGCCCGTTATTTATATTGGCAGTTAATGCTACATTATGCGAATTTGGAATTTTATTTAAATCATAATCCGGTAACTTTATATTCTCACATCGGTGAGGCGATCGCCCGCCCCGTTGCGCTTGCCCAACCTCCCCAAGCGCCGGGGCGGGCAGGGCTCCCGAAAAAGTGAAGCCTTGCCGAACAGGCATGGCGAGCGGAAAAGACATAGTGCGACGAGGGGCTTCGCCCCAAACCCCAACAAAATTTTGATATGTGTAACCGCATGCGTTGTAGGGGGCGGCTTCCCAGACGCCCCGCTGAAAAATTATACATATATGCAAAATTAAATGGATTGAGCGTTTCAGTTGTATACCGGCTCCAATTACTTTAACGAAATTGTTAGTTTGTATTCGGGGCGTCTGGGAAGCCGCCCCCTACACTGTAAGGATTTACATATATTCAAACTTATCAAACGGGCAAGCAAAATAAATAAAGCGCCCCCGAGTGGGAGCGCCGTATACAAATTATTTAAGATGCCAAATTTGCTTATTATAATTTTCGATTGTTCTGTCGCTGCTGAAGAAGCCTGCCTTCGCCGTGTTAATAACAGCTTTTCTTGTCCATGCGTCAAGGTCGTTCTTATAGAGCAGGTTTGCGTCCTGGCACACATGGAAGTATGACTCAAGGTCGGGCAGGAGCAGATACGGGTCGGCAAAGCTGCCGTTGTTGCTCTGAACCAGAGACCTGTATATATCATAGAACAGGTTGTGGTCGTCTCCCGAGAAAGTTCCGTCAATCAGTGTGTCCACAATGCTCTTAATGCCCATATTGGTCGCATAGAGCTCAGGGCTCGGCGAACGGTTCTGGGAATAGAGGTTGAGAACCTCGTCGGATTGCATACCGAAGATGAAGATATTATCGTCCCCCACCTGTTCTCTTATCTCAACATTAGCGCCGTCCATGGTTCCGATTGTAAGAGCGCCGTTCAGCATGAGCTTCATGTTTCCTGTACCGGAAGCCTCCTTGCTGGCGGTTGAAATCTGCTCGCTCAGGTTTGCCGCCGCAACAATCTTTTCCGCAACGGACACGTTATAGTTTTCGATAAACACAACCTTTAGAATATCCTTTGTTCTCGGGTCGTTGTTTACGACCTCGGCAACGTTGTTTATAAACTTAATAATCAGCTTTGCCATATGGTAGCCCGGAGCCGCCTTTGCACCGAAAATAAAGGTTTCGGGCATCAGGTTTGAGTTTTCGGGGCTCTCAATAATCGACTTATACCTGAACACAATATGGAAAGCCTTGAGAAGCTGTCTCTTATACTCGTGCAGTCTCTTAATCTGCACGTCAAAGAGAGAGTTGGGGTCAACAACAATTCCGTTGTGCTCCTTAATATACTTGGCAAGATTCTTCTTGTTGTTCAGCTTAATCTCGGCGAACTTATCCCTGAACGCCTTATCATCCGCAAAGGGAGTGAGCTTTTCAAGCTCTCTGTAGTCCTTAATCCAACCGTCGCCTATAGCCTCGCAGATCAAGTTCGAGAGCTCGGGGTTAGCCTTATAGAGCCATCTTCTGAAGGTAACGCCGTTGGTCATGTTCTTGAACTTGTAGGGATAAATGCTATAGTAATCCTTGAAGGTCTCCTTTTTAAGGATTTCGGTGTGGAGAGCGGCAACGCCGTTTACGCTGTGGCAGGCGGTTAAGCACAGGTTTGCCATGCTGACCTGACCGTCGTTATGAATAACAGCCATATATTCGATTTTGCCGTGGTCTCCGGGGAACCGCTCGTTAAGAGCAATTCTCTGACGTCTGTCAATCTCGTGTATAATCTGACCCAGTCTGGGCAGAAGGGAATCCACCATACTCATAGGCCACTTCTCAAGAGCCTCGCACAGAATAGTGTGGTTTGTATAAGCAAAGGTCTTGCCAACAATATCCCAAGCGTCGTCCCAGCCCATACCTTCCTCGTCCATCAGCAGGCGCATAAGCTCGGGAATGGCGATTGTGGGATGCGTATCGTTAATATGGATTTGCACATAGTTGGGAATCTCCATAAGAGGGAGACGTTTTGCCTTGTGCTTTGACAAGATCCACTGCATTGTAGCGGAAACGAAGAAGTACTGCTGCTTTAGTCTGAGCAGCTTGCCCTCGTAATGGTTATCCTCGGGATAGAGAACCTTTGAAATTACCTCTGCCAGGTCTCTGTTCTCGTTTGCCTTTACGTACGCTCCCCTGTTAAACTCGGTCATGTTAATAACCTCGGGAGAACATGCCTTCCAAAGTCTGAGGGTGTTTACCGTTTCTGTGTCAAAGCCTGTAATGGGCATATCGTAGGGCTCAGCAATAACGGTATTGTAGTCCACGTGCTCGAACTTCATGCGTCCGTCTTCCCACTTTTCCACAATACGACCGTTAAAGTGAACCTCCTTGGTGTCCTCCAGCCTTGCAATATCCCAAACGTTACCGCTCTGGAGCCAGGGGTCGGGCATCTCAATCTGATATCCGTCCACAATCTTCTGTTTGAACAGACCGTATTCGTATCTGATGCCGCAGCCGTAAGCCGGCAGGTCAAGATTTGTCAGCGAATCCAGGAAGCACGCCGCCAGACGACCCAGACCTCCGTTCCCCAAACCTGCGTCTGTCTCTACCTCTTCAATGTTATCAAGGGAGAAACCAAGCTCTTTAAGCGCCTGTCTGTACACTTCAGTTTCCATAATGTTCATAAGATTGTTGCCCATTGCGCGACCCATAAGGAACTCAAAGGACAGATAGTAAAGCTCTTTCTGAGCCTTCTTCTCTGTTTTTTCCTTATAGCTGACCCATTTTTCCATAATCTCGTCGCGAATGGTGAGAGCCGTCGCTCTGTACACCTCGATATCTGCGGCCTTATCCACCGTCTTACCGAAGTAACGCTTAACCTTACCGGAAATCTCCGATTTGATAAATTCCTTCTTCTTATCAAATTCAGACGTGCCCGGCTTTAAAATCTTATGATTTTTTTCAGTCGTCTTCGCGGCCGACTCTGCCATAGAAGTTTTGTTGACCATCGTTAAATTCCTCCCTGTACATTTGTTTTAATCAATCTGTAGTAATTGTACTCTATTTTCCCGAGTTTATCAAGTAAAAATGTGTTAAAATCACGTAACATCGGAATACTTTCATCAATTTCATTATATTTGTACATTTAAACGGTTCTTCAATCCGAAAAATATGTGCAACCGCACAACCGTTTTCCCCTGATTTTTCGGCCTACTGTGCATTAATCAGCGTATTTATCCGCTGTACAAACAGCGCAAATTCAATTCTGGTGGCAAAATCCTTGGGTCTGATGGTTCCGTCTCCGTAACCGCCCATCAGGTTGTTCTCAACGCAGGCAGCCACCGCGTCTCTTGCGTAAAAGTCAATATCTTTCCAATCAAGATAGTTATTGAGAGCCTTTGCCGTGTTGGGGATTGAGGTCAGAATTTGTCTGCCTCTTAAAACTCTGTACGCCAAAGTCGCCATATCCTGACGCAGCATTGTTCCGTCAGGGTCAAACAGGTTGCCGCCTATGCCCCACGCCACGCCTGCCGCCTTGGCTTGTCCTATTTCATCGTAATAGTAACGGTCCTTGTACACATCGTCAAAATTCTCGGTAAAGCTTATGTCAGCCTCCTTCAAAATTCTGTAAAGCAGGGCGGTTGCGTCCGCTCTGGAAATGTATATATCGGGGCCGAACTCTGTCTCGCTGATACCGTTGACAATACCTTGGCTCACAAGCTCCTCAATATAGGGCATTGCCCACTCATACTCGCCCATATCGGTAAATTTGGAAGCTGAGCCTGACTGCGTCGGCGCCTGGGTAGGAGCCGCAGTAGGGTCAGCCGCAGGCGCTGCCGTGGGGTCGGGTTCGGGGATCTGCGCCGGAGCCTCCGTCGCCGTGGGCACGGTGTTCACTCCCAAAGTGGGAGCCGAAACCCACTGAGAATTAAGATCCTTCATCATGCTGTACAAGCTTGAGCTGTCCATAAACGAGGAGTAGTTAAACATACAGTATCCGCCCACATATTGGCTCTGGCGACCCATTGCCACATGGGTTCTAAGCTCGTTTATGCCATTCTGCCCTCTCCATGCCGAGTCTGCACCGGACGCAGCCTTGTACGCCGCCTCGCCGATATACAGCTTTACATTTGTGGGAGCGCACACGCCTGCCCACCAGTTTACAAGGGTGTTATAGTCCGCATTGTTCTGACCTATGTACCAGTAAAGCTGAGGCATAATATAGTCCACAAACTCGCTTTCAACCCAGTATTTTGTGTCTGCGTAAAGACTGTGGTAGGAGCTGCTTCCGTTTGTGTTGCTGCCTCCCGGAGTGTTGCTTGCATTCGCCCAGATACCGCTGGGACTGACGCCGAACATACAGCCTGGCTTTATTTCCTTTACCGCCTCGTTGGCGCAGGCAATAAGGGTATTAACCATGCTGCGCCGCCAGTCCGCTTTGTTCGGATAGGCGTCCTGATACTTATAGTACGCCGCCGAATCGTCAAAGCCTGAGGAGGGGTAGAAGTAGTCGTCCATGTGTATTCCGTCAACATCGTAATTTCTCACGATTTCCCTTATTCCCTCAAGGATTATCTCAATTGAGTCCGCCTCACCGGGGTTTAGGTACATTTTACCCGTGCTGTCGGTAAGTACCAAATCGGGTCTTAAAACTGCCGGATTGTTTGCCGCCAGTCTGTCGTTATCCGCCGAAGAGTTTGTCACTCTGTAGGGGTTTATCCAGGCGTGAAGCTGCATTCCTCTCTTGTGCGCCTCGTTGACTGCATACTCCAGAGGATCAAAGTCGTCGCTCGGAGCAACGCCCTGGGTTCCCGTCAGGTACCGCGACCAGGGATAAACCGAGGACTTATAAAGAGCGTCTCCCGAGGGTCTTACCTGGAAGAACACCGTGTTAAAGCCCATGTCTTGGCAGTTGTCCAGAACCTGATCAAGCTCTGTTCTGAGCGTCCAGGCGTCGGTAGTGGCCGCCGAGGGGTAGTCCAGGTTTGCAACCGTGGCAACCCAAATTCCTCTGAGCTCTGTATCCTCTGCGTTTACCGTGTTGCTCTCCGGTATGTAAAAAAGGTTCACCGCAATGGCGGCGCACACCGCAAGAACAATTAATCTCAAACTGAATTCATATCTTTTCAGACTGAACCTAAAATTTTTCATTACGTTTCCTCCTATGTATTTTTGTATTTCAAAGGTATGTCTCACTATCCATTTTATGAAACAAGTTATGATTATAACACAAGTTTTGGATTTTGTCAATTTTTCGGACTCCTATGCCCGCGATACAGACATTTTGATAAAGGCTTTGCCTTTGAAACCATTGCCGAGCCCTCGTCGGAGCAAAGTTCGCTAAGCTACGTTTTTCTTTGACAAGAAAAACATTCGCCAGCTTCCTTGCACCTCCTTCTTCCCAAAAATCAGAGATTTTTGGGAAATGAGGATCACACGCCCGTAAAGGCGTAGGCTTGGCGAACAGACAAGCCGAGCTATGAGGGCATAGTGCAACGATGCGGCGGCAATGTCGCCAAAGCCTTTATCAAAATTTTGTCGGGGTTTGGGGCGAAGCCCCAATCGGTTTCCCCGAAGGGGAAAACCGACTGCGCTCGGGGCGGAGGCGGCGAGCGCAATGGGGCGGGCGAACAAAAGCCAAAGTCTTTTGCAAAAGGCGAACAATACAATTTTCAGCCAAAAAAGTTCGGAGCAAAGTTGACTTTGCTCCGACAAAACACTTATCTATTCAATTTTAAATTCAGTCTCATCAATATACGGAATAAGCACATCATTTTTCCACACAAAGACCTTGCCGCTGACGGCTCCCGTTCCGCCGTATTCCACGCCCTCAACGGAATACTCCCCGTTTTCGTCAAACTCCGGAACGTAGGGCGCAAACTTCACCAGCATGCCCGCGTTATCATACAAGCCGATCATAAGCACGCTGTCGTCACAGGTTATATCCGCCCGTTTAATCGAAACACTTACAGTCTGCGCCGAGCTATCTACGGTCACAACAGGAACGCCGAACGCAGAGTCCAGCGGACTGAACCTAATTCCGTTCTCCGCCGCATAAGTCTCCGCCGCCGAGTTTCTATAGCCGTATATTATCAGGTTCGGGGCGCAGCCCGTTACAGCCTCCTCCCCTATGGTTGTCACCGTAGCGGGTATTGTTATTGCCTCCAAATTGGTGCAGCTGTCAAAGGCTCCTCTTGCGATTGCAGAAACTCCGTCGGGAACGGTGTACTCACTTTGAGTGTTTGCGGGCAGGTATCTTACAATATCCGTATGGTTCTTGTTAAAGATTATGCCCTCAGATATGTCAAAGTTCTCGTTCTCCGGGGAAATTACAACCTCTTTAAGAGAGGTGCAGCCCTTAAACAGCGGATACCCAATCTGCGTAACTCCGCTGCCTATGTTTACCGAAGTAAGACCTGTGCAGCCCGTGAACGCTTCTGCGCCGACGGTTCTTACGCTGTCGGGAATTGTTATCTCCACAGGGATTGTGCAGTCCTTAAACGCCTCTTCTCCTATACCGACCACCACATATGTTTTGCCTTCGCTTTCAAAGGCGGGCGGGATTTCTATTGTCTCAACATTGGTCTCGCACTTGGCAATGGTCGCTTCCAAAACCCCTTCCACAGCCTCAACACTAAGCTGATATGATGTAGTATTGGGCTTTAGGGTCGCTGTCGGTGTAGACGTAGGTGCCGCCGTAGGCGTGGGGGTCGGTGTCGCCGTAGGCGTGGGTGACGGGGTTGCCGTGGGTGTAGGCGATGGTGTTGCCGTAGGTGTAGGCGACGGGGTCGCTGTAGGCGCAGGCGATGGAGTTGCAGTTGCCCCGGGGGTTGCCGTAGGACTTCCGTTTACGTCATTTGTATACGCACCGATACACCAGTTGACATTTCCATCTTCACATATGTCGCTCCAGCTGAGAACCACATCATCCGCCCGAAAACTTGACGGAGAATAGGATACCCCCGCCGTATGCGCCTGATACTGGGAAAGAGAAGCTCCTCCTGTTGTCGCCAAACTGTATCTGTCGCTTGACAACTTGTTGCTGTCGCTGACCCTGATATAAATATCGTACTTGCCCGAAACGGTTATCGGCGTGCTCAGCTCCAAAACCTTATAGCCGGTTGTGCTGAACTTAATACTGTCGCTCGCCTCTCCGTTTTCCGGATTTATGAGCTTAATTTTATTTTTTTCAAATTCCTTTTTTGAAAGCTTTTCAAGGTCTTCGACCGGCTTGGTATCAATCATAACACTGTAGGTATCCGCCGTATCCAGCACGTAAAGACCGATTGAGGTAAGACTCTCCTCCGCACCTTTCTCCTTTACGTCATAACGGTTCACCATGTACATATATCCCATCACATTGGGGATGCCGCTGCTTCCGCCCACGCCCAGAGGTGAATATGTATAAACGTTGTCGTTTACGCTGTTGTCAAACTTATAGCCCGTAACGTTAAATCCGATTGTAGGATCCATATACGAAATATATTCGTAGCCGCCGTTGCCCCATCTGTCGCCCCAGCTATTTCTCACAATCCACGCACCGTTTTCGTATGTATATTTTTCACCGTCGAAGGATCTGGGGGTGTACTCAAAGTTGGTGTATGAATAATTATCGTCCCAGCCCACAATTGTTATGGCGTGGTTTGTGGAAGTAGCAAATTCGTACCTTGTCTCCCCGTCCTCAACATAGAAACGGGACACTCCGTTTCCGTCGGGAGTGTTTTTGGAAATCATATCGTTCCAGCTTCCGCAGTAGGCTCCCGTTGTTCTGTTGTAATACTTGCTGCTGCTCTCGTAAGCGTAGTAGTCCGACGTAACCGCTCCGTACTCCATTATCGCCTCTTTAATCAGGCTGATACTTTCCTCGTTCCTGCCGTATCGATAGGATGTCATCACTCCGTCTGCATAGTCACAGTCAAAATAAGAGCTTCCCTCATAGGTAGAGGTTACGTACTCCGCCTCTTTAAGCGTCATGGTTCTGGATTTATTCATGAGCTTTGTATAATCATCTCTTGCGGCAGAGTATTCGTCATACATAGCGGAATTAAAATCTGTGAGCTTAACGGGGCCTGCCGCGCCGCCTCTTGCCATGTAAGCAGTCGCCATTCCCCTGTTGCCGCCGGTGGTAAAGCCGGTAGTAAATCCCCTGTATTCCTCATCATTGGTAAGATTCATGGACGCCGCCATGTGGTACTCGGACAAGAGCTTATCCTCGCTGCCGTAGTCCCTGTCATTATACTTAAGGGATGAGTATTCGCTCGCCGCCGTTGCCGCAAACGCCCAGCAGTCACCGTCTATTACCTGGTCTCTGACAGCAGGGAATTTCTCGCCGGAAATGCCTCCGTCTGTTTCGGAGTTATAGCTCTCCGGATAAGCATTGGCAAGACTTACCTCTCCCCCGTCTCTTTTGTACTCAACCGCCTCCGGAATAACAGTGTACCCGGAAGGATTTTGAAGATACTCGGTGAACTCCTCGGTTTGGTTAAACGAGGACTCTAAATATAAAACCTCGTCGCTGCCCGCCGCAAAAATGCTAACCTGTGCCAAAAGCGCGATAACAACCACAATTACTATACTTTTTTTCATAAACCTCATCGGCTCTAGCCTCCCCAAATTAATATACTGTATTGTAACATAAATTTATTTAAAATGCAATATATAATATGCCTAATTTCGTAAATAATATGATTGGATTTTTACGGCAAAAAAGCAATTAAGGTTTATTCTCTCGCTCCGCCGCATATGCGCGGCGCACCCACCGCCTTTTGCCAAAGGCGGGTAGCAAGCACGGTAGGACGTTGGAGCAAAGTCCGCTAAGCAACATTTTTCTTTATCAAAAAAAACGTTTGCCCGCTGCCTTGCCCCTCCTTTTCGTGAAAAATCTGTCGATTTTTCACGAGTTTGCGCCTACGGCGCTTTAGACCGCTCGTGAGGCGCGCAGGCATGGAAATAGCAGCAATTATCAAATATAATTTCTATGTTTTTCTTTAATAAAGAAAAACACAAACAGCTTGTAATTATGTGGAATTTATAGTATAATAAAAGTGTATAGTATTCTCGAATTAAGGAGTAATAAATATGACAAAGGACACTTTACTTGCCCTTATCGATCAAGGCGAAGGTATAACGGTAGAATTTAAAAAATGTCAAAACGAAGTGTCATCCGATGTCTACCCAACGGTATGTTCTTTCTCAAACCGTTTTGGCGGTCATATATTTATGGGCGTAAATGACGCAGGTGAGATAATAGGCGTTAATAAAAATTGCGTAAAAGATATGAGAAAGAATTTCTCTAATATGTTAAGCAATCCGCAGAAAATTTCACCTACGCTTTATTTATCTCTTGAAGAATATGAAATCGACGGTAAGATTATATTGTATGCTTATGTTCCCAAAAGCTCACAGGTTCATACTTGTAATAAAATCACTTATGACCGTATAGAAGATGCTGACGTGGATATAAGCAGATCAACATCTCAGATGTCGGAATTATATATGCGCAAGCAGACGGATTTTACCGAAAAAAAGATTTTTCCGTATCTGACAACTGATGATCTTGATATGTCGCTGATGAAGCGTGTCAGAAACATGGCGAAAAGCAAGGACGCAAACCATTCGTGGATACAAATGGACGACTTAGAAATTTTAAGAAGCGCCGGACTGTATGAGCGTGATTTTGCCACAGGCAAAGAGGGTTTTAATCTTGCGGCTGTCCTTCTTTTCGGCAAAGATGAAACTATTAGATCGTGCCTGCCGGCATATAAAACAGATGCTATTTACCGTGTAGATAACGTAGACCGTTATGATGACAGAGAGGATATTCGCACAAATCTGATTGACAGCTATGACAGATTAATTGATTTTATCTGCCGACACACAGACGATAAGTTTTTCCTTGACGGAACCCAGCGCATAAGCGTTAGGAGCATTATCGCCCGTGAAATTGTCAGCAATATTTTAATGCACCGTGAATATTCAAGTCCTTTTCCTGCAAAGGTAATTATAGAAAAGGATAAAATTTTGACCGAAAATGCAAACAAGACATACCATTACGGACGCATTATGGCAGACAGCTTTACGCCGTATCCTAAAAATCCGATAATCGCAAATTTCTTTAATAACATAGGCAGAGCCGATGAGCTTGGCTCAGGTGTTCGCAACTTATTTAAATATACAAAAATGTATGCAGACAGTGATCCGGTAATGTTTGAGGACGATGTTTTCCGAGTTGAAGTCCCTCTCTTTAAGAATGATAACGAAGCAATAAATAGCGATAACGGAGCGATAAACGGCGATAACGGAGCGATAAACGGCGATAACGGAGCGATAAATAGCGATAACGGAGTGATAAACGGCGATAACAGAGCGATAAAAAATCTTGATAAACGAGAAGTTATAATCTATCAATATATCATCGAAAACGGTTCGGTATCAAATTCCCAAGCCTGCGAGTTGCTTGGGCTTAAACCGCCGACGGTAAGAAAAATTTTTAGGAAAATGATTGATAAATCGATAATATATCCCACAGGCGGAAAGAGAAACAGAAAGTATTTGTTGACAAAATAATGGGATTCCACTACTACCATATAACTGTTAAAACTTTATATTCTCACATCGGTGAGCCGATCGCCCGCCCTGTTGCCCGGGGCGGAAGTGGCGTTCCACCGCCTTTTGCCAAAATTTTATTGGGGTTTGGGGCGCAGCCCCAATCGGTTTCCCCGAAGGGGAAAACAAACACCGCCCGGGTCTGGCGGGCGGAACCGGGCTAGGCGGCAGATATACCAATGTGATTATAAAAAACGGATGTTGGTGTTATTTGAAATAGCAATCAGCCCTATACAGATGTATAATTTCTATATTTTTCTTTAATAAAGAAAAACACGCAAAGAACAAGTTTTTGCCAAAAGCAAAAAAATTTAAAAATACCCCTTGACATTCTATAATAATTATGGTAAAATATCAAAGTTGAATTTAGGGGTATAGCTCAGTTGGTAGAGCAGCGGTCTCCAAAACCGCGTGCCGTGAGTTCGAATCTTACTACCCCTGCCAACCAAAAAGCGGTCGGAAATCCCGACCGCTTTTGCTTTGCAACTCAGTTTGTTATTGCCAAAACAGCATTCGCCGCCTTGCACACTATCAGGGAATTAAGCTGCTCCCGCTCCTTTTCCGCCAGGTCGCCCTTTTCGATTTTTTCAAGCGACTCTTTGGCATTGGCAATCTGCTCGCCGCTGGTGACAAGAGAATTTTCAAGAATAGTCTTGAGATTTTCATACAACTCGTTTGACTTTTTATCAACAAAGTTTATAATTTTATCCTCTATTTCCCCAAAAACCGTTTTCTGGAACTCTTTAAATTCTTCCTTTCTATCGGCATTGTCGTATATTTCAAGTATTTCAACACACTCGTCATCATCTAAGGATACCCGCCTGTCATAGTGCCGAGTAATCCTGTCGGTTATCTCTTGAGAAGTCCTTGCAATTTGAGCTTTAAAATCCGTTAAATCGATTTTGTACTTTTCAAGCAAATCTCCCTCCTCAAGAAGCTCCACAATTTCATTAAAGCAATTCTCAAATGCCTCTCTCGGCTCCGCTGTAAACTTGGTTAAAGACCTTCTTGTCATTTTGCGCAGCTTTGTCAGGGTATTCTCAATATCAATACTATCTTCTACGCTTCCGTCCTCGTCATATCGTCCGACAAAAAACTCTTTAATTTTCCTACCTACTTCTTTTATCTTGTCCCACAATCCCATATATTTACCGCCTTTCTTTTAAATCTGTCCATCGCGAAAATCAATAATCCTAAATGAGCGCAATTTTATACCGTCTTTTATTATTAATCTTCATCTTTAAAAAGATCATTATTTTGCATTAGTCGTCTCCAAAGATCGCTTCTGCCCATTAAACCTGACTTATTTCTATTCTTGCTCTTTTGTGCACGAGATATTTTTCCAAGCTGCTTGCTTATATATTTTCCCAGCTCGTCTATATTTTGTTCAAGCTCGCCCAAATCATGTTCAAGCTGCTCTTTGTCCTCTATCAGTTCTTTTATTTCACTTTTCTTATCTTCTATTTCTTTTTTTATCTGCTTTATGTCATTAACATTTGTGTTTGCAACGACCTTGCTCTCTTTATCTATCTTTTCAACCTCGCTCTTAATATCCGCAATAATGCTGTTATATTTCATTCTGAGGGCATTAATCAAGATAGCTCTGTAATTTCGCGTCAGGAAGCTGTTAAGCTCTCTCAGCAAAGTATTAATTCCCGTATAGCTCTCAATTTCGGCGATTTTTTCATTAAACATATTCTCCTGAATGCGGTACTTCATAAGCGCAATCCGCAGAGCAAAATTTTGGCTTATATCAAAGTTTCCGTCCCTCTTTACGGCATTAATGCAGTTTTGAACATAGGCGCTTGTGCCGAACAGTCGGTTTTGGAGCGTTTTCTTATTTTCGTATAAGCCCGAAAGAGTTTCTATATAGTGCTCTTTCTGCTTGGGCCAGTCCTCCAGAGGTGCATTCAAGGTGTCGGTCTGGGTTGCCACAATAAACAGGTTTTTCAATTCGTCCCCCAAGTTTGCCTTTACTTTTGCGAGAAAGTTTATATCGCTTGTCTCAATATTTTTGGCGTTAAGGCAGGCAATAACCGCATGAGCCTTGTTTATATATTTTCTTGTAACCTCCGACCTATATTTAACAGGGTCGTTTAATCCCGGAGTGTCCACCAGCACAACTCCGTCAGGCAGCACGGAGTTTTTAATTCCTATTTCAACCTCGCTTACGTAAAAATGCTCCGGGCTTTCGGAATCTGTCCACCTTTTTAAATCCTTTTTCAATGCCTCACGGTCGTCAAACTCAAAATATGTATACCTTTTGCCCCGTCTGCCTATAAGCTCGCTGTTGGCGGAAACTCCCGCCTTTTCCATCTGCTTCATAAATCCTTTATCAACGCCCTCTGCCGACCGGGTAAGCTGCGCCCACTCCGCCTTTGTATAAAACTTAACTCTTATATAGTCCTTTTCCTTGGAGTTTCTGAACTTAGACAAAACCGAGGTTTCGGGCGTTATATCCATAGACGCAAGCTCGTCCCCCAGCAGGGCGTTTATCAGGGTGGATTTTCCCGCCTTAACCGTGCCTACTATGGCTACCTGAAACGCCTGCTCCTCGCAGGCTTCAATAAATCCCGTCATTTTTTCTTCCCTCTCCTTTTGCCCGCTCAGCTGCCTCCTGATAATATCCGTGTCCATCAGGTTCTTTATGCGCTGCATTTTATCTGCATACTCTGTCGCCTGCTCGTTCCACAAAATCTTAGGTTTTAAGCTTTTGTTTGCCTCGATAGCCCTCCGCAAATCTCGGCTTATGTCTATTAAGTACTCCCTGTTGCCGGGCTGCAGCTTGGCTCTTGCAATCGCCTTTTCGTTTATATTGCCGCAATACTCGCATATAAACGAGTTAAAGCCGATAATCTGCCTGCAGCTTGGGCAGCGGGTCAGGGTCTCCTCCTGAACCTCCTCGATTTCATCATGAATATTATCGATAGCGGTGTTCAGCTTTTCCGTAAGCTCATTTATTCTGCTGTTTGTTTTGATTAGGTTGTTGTTCACCTTTAGTATAAGCTGATTTGAACGCTTGTTAAGCTCAACCACTACCCCCATCGTCCGTGAGTTCTGCGCCGCCAGCTTTGACAGGGTGCACTGAGAGGCATACTGGGCGTCGGCAAGATCGCCGGTGATTTTGCTTCTGATTTTTGCGTTCTTCCCTGTAATACCTCCCCAAAGTCTCCCTAAAGCACCCTGAGAGCTAAGTGTATCGCTGAGGGACTGAGCGCCTGACACGCAGCTTGCGCACTCCATTGCCAGCTCGGCTATTTCATCACTGTCGCTGTTGTACTCCGCCAGCGCGTCGTCAATGTACTTGTCAAGAGCCTTAATCTCACTGTCGGTAAGAGAGGTTTCCCGTCTGTCAAGACTTAACGCAATTGTGGTTTCCTTTTGTGTTGCCATAATTTCCTCCTATATATTTTATTTATTATAGTTTGCTAAACTCCTCATCTTAATCCAAATCACATATTGCTGAGATTAATCCCTCTGTGCCTCTTGCCGAGCCTTTCAATATTCTCATCTATCCTGTCCCACAGCTCCTCCAGCTCTAAGGTCTGCTTTGCGTACTCCTTTGCAAAGCTGTCGCTGCTCACCCTGAGCCTTGCTATCGCCTCGTTATAACTGACGGCAGCCAGGTGCAGTTCATACAGGGGCTTTAAAATCTTTATTGTGTCAACATATCCCATCTTCATAAGTTTTTGGGAATTTTCCGGATTAAACTTTGCCAGCTCTCTAATATCTCCCAAATCCTTTGAGGGATATATCTCAAAGAACCTTGCATCGGGGAACATCTCCTTATCCACAAGCCCCTTTATATCTCTCGTACTTAAATAAACCACAATAAACTTTCTGATTCCCTCGTCATACAGCGGCTTAACGGGAACATTGTCCTTAAGTCCGCCGTCCATATAGTACTCTCCGTCAATCACAATATCACTGTAGATAAACGGCAGAGCAGAGCTTGCCAGCAGGCAATCTCTCATTTCCTCGTCGTCTCTGCGGGTTATATCAAAATACCTTGCGCCCTCAGTTTCGTATTCAATTAAATTCGCAATATCTTCCGCTTGTCTATGCCCCGCCCACATTGCAAATGCCGCAGCTTTATTTTGGGGTCTGCGAGTGCAGGAGACATAAACGCTTCCGAAGTTTCTCACTCTGTTAAAGTTTATATTATCTTCCATAAGCTCGGTGAGGCCTTTTTGCGAGAAAGGTCCCCATTTTATATTTAAAAGAGTTTTTATCTCACCAAAGAAACCGGCCGCTAAAGCTCTCGGCAGCGGAATATCATCTAAATCCGCTTCTGTATTCAGAGTAAATACCTGATCTTTGGAAATGTTTGCCCATACGTCCTCCGCCGTATAGAAATCTCCGTTTGCAAACAGGGCGGCGTTAAGAGCGCCTACCGAGGCTCCCGCAAGGTCTGTTATATTATCGTCAATCCCAAACTCTCTCAGGGCTTTCCACACTCCGATTTGATATGCGCCTCTTGCTCCGCCGCCTGCCAGAACCAAACCGACTCTTTTTTCATTTTCCATAATTATCCCCCTTTAGTTTATATCTAAAATTTTTACGTTTTCACCCTGAGTTTTAAGCCACATAAGTATTCCGTCCCCGTAGGACTCGGCGCTTATGGTATACACCTTGTTTTCATCATCTCTCTTTATAACCTTCGCCGTGGGTATTCTATCCAAAATTGCCTCTAATGACGGTCCGGAAAACTCAAATTCAATCCGCTTTTTAGGTCCGCTGTACATAAACTGAACATACTTGCGGAAATCTCCGTCCTCAAACCGCTTTGATTCAATAACCTTATAATGCTCCTTGCCCTCTATGTTTTCCATTCTGTCAACCCTGAACGCAATGGGATAATCCCTGTCCTTCTGCTCCGGTACCTTTGCGATTAAGTAAAAATAATACTCCGAAAACATAATCGCATAGGGCTCCACTGTGCGGTTGACCCTTGTTCCGTCCTGCCTCGTATAGTCAAAGCTGATGATCCTTGCATTGTATATGTACCCACTTATCTCCCATATTAAGTCAAGCAGATATTTTCCATGGCGAGGCGGTACGTAGTGATGCTTCTCATTATCAACAATGGCATTTATCTGCTTTTTCGCATCATTCGGCGCAAGAGCCTTCAGCTTTTTCATTATTCCGTCAAGCTCGTTCTTGTTTAAGGCCCTGCTCTCAAGAATAATCTTCGCTATTCCCAAAACTTCCTCTTTTGTAAGCCGATCATCGGAGGAACCAATAAGAGCGTATCCGTTCTGCTTTTTGTTATACACAACATCATATTTATCGCCGAAAGAGTACTTATCGGCAAGATACGCTCTTATGTCGTCAATATCCCTTTGCACCGCCTTGTCGCTTACACCGAACTCGTCCGCATAAGCGCGTTTATTTACCAACTCACCACTGTTTAATCTTTCGTATAGGTTCAGTAATCTTTCCCATTTAGCGCAACGAGCCATTGCTATTGCCTCCGATTTTTAATATTTTCAACCGTCACCTACAAACAGTCTTTTTAGTAGTAATACCGCAATAGATGACGGTTTTCAACAAAATTTCTTTTTTGCTAAATTTATACTATTCCTTAGTAAGCTCTCCTAAAAATCCGCCTGCCGCCAGCAAGAGGCCTATCAGCCCGCCGCCGACAATGCCCAAAGCTCCATACTTCAGGATTTTGCTGCAAACCTCGTCCGTATCAATATCGTCCAAGGCGTCGCCCAATTCATTCATAATGTCTTCCAAAGGGCTTTCGTCCTCGTCAAGACAATCGTCGTCATCCTCGTCGTCTATGTCGTCCTCGTCATCTTCAAACAAGTCGAACACCCAGCCGTCATCATCATTGTTTGTCCACGTTTCCCGATTTTCGCCTATCATCTCTCTGTCTTCCCCTATTGCCTGCTCCAGCAAGCACGCCAGCTTTGCCAGGTTGAACGGCTGAATTTCTCCCGCCTTGCTGTCGCCGCCCAGAGTGTAATACAGGGTATGGATAGGCTCCTCCGTTACGGCGCAAAATGTCTCCTCGATTTCGGCAAGGCTCTCCTCCAGACGCTCTCTCACAATCGCCTCGGGACCCGTCTCGCTGCTCCAGCAATGACCGTGGAGCACGCCTTCCGCCTTGCTCACCGCAACTATAATCGGGCACTGCGCCTTCTCCGCATAAGCTGTAAACTCGCTCTTTGTTCGGTTGACCTCCTCATCGTTCCAGCCCGAGATGAACAGCAATGCGTCTGCGCACTCAATTGCTTCCACAGCGTTTCGCTCCATATGACTGTTTAAGTCATCGTCGCCGCTTTCATAGTCGGGCAAACCTACATTCTCAACCACCAGGTTTTCGCTGAGGTAAACATCTCCGACCCTTTTACAGTCACTAAACATTACCTCAACTAACCTCTGCTTTTCTTCCTTGTCGTTCCCTAACAGAACAATTCTCTTTGCATCCTCATTCATAATATATTCCTCCGTAAAAAATATTTGGATTAAATCCATATCATAATTATATTTGCAGAGATGGACATTATTTGTCCATGAGGAAAAATATAATGTAAATGCGAATAAAAAAAGTGCGCGGACGCAAACAGGGCATCAGCGCACAAAAAACGCACCGCTCGTTTGCTACCACACAAATTCCATATCTTATTACAACAAGCACATGAAAAAGAGGATGCATTTTTATCATTAGATAATATGCACTCATCATAATAAGACTATTCAAATTTGTGTGGTAACAACATACTAACATATTTCCCTAAAAAATTCAAGTAATATTTTGTAATTCCGCCTCCGATTCAGAGCAGCCAATCGGAAAGGTCGGTCGGACAAAATCAAGGATAATGGGATTTGTACGGTTCGGGTCGATGTGATAAAATTTTCATATGAGGTGATAGTATGAGTCAGTACAACATTGATATGTTTCACAAGGTTTATAAGGAGATAAGCGAAGAACTTGGGATAGAGGCTGCTCTGACTATCCACCAAATGTACAAGGGAACACAGGTTAGTTTTCCCACGCGCATCCTGGACACTCAAATCGTAAAGGAGATGATAGCAAAGGAATATGACGGAACAAATCTTAAGGCTTTGGCAAAAAAATATGATTACTCTGAAAAATCAGTCAGACGAATGATCAGAGAGTCAACAAATAAAATATGTAAGGAGGGATAACTATGTATTGCCAAAAATGCGGAAACGACGTAGGGGACGCAAAGTTCTGCCAAGAGTGCGGAGCTCCCGTACAGGCTTCTTCCGAGCAAGCCGTGCAGCCCCAACCGCAACCGCAATCACAACCGCAGCAACCGCTGCCTCAAAAAAGCGGTTCAGGCGGTGTTGCTCCGCTGATTCTCGGTATTGTTTCGATAATTGTCGGTCTGTTAATACCCTTGGGCGGATTTATTTGCGGTATTTCGGGAATAATACTCGGCGCTGTGTCAAAGAGTAAAGGCGGAGACGGGAAAGCAATCGCCGGTATTGTTCTATCGGTAATCGGACTTTTGGTGAGTCTTATCAATTGGATAGTTGCGTTCGGTTTATTATTGGGCGCGTAATTTAAAGGAGGTTTATGTTATGCAAAAAACAAAATCAAAGACAGCGGCAGCTCTTTTGTCGTTCTTCTTAGGGTCATTCGGTGTGGACAGGTTCTATTTGGGGTATGTAGGCTTGGGAATTCTTAAGCTATTAACATTGGGCGCATTCGGTATATGGTCGATTATAGATTTTATTTTAATCTTAACCGGCAACCTGCAGCCCAAGGACGGCGTTTACGCAGATTAATTTAAAATTTTTCGGAAAGGAAGGTACATATGAAAATCAAATTTTTATCTTTAATGGTTGCGGCAGTGCTTTGCGTATCCGCACTGGCGGGCTGCTCCGTAACAAAACCCGAGTCATCTGACGGCGGCGACAGCTCCGAAACACAGTCGTCAAACTCAGTCGGCAAGAAAAAGTATGCCGACATAACAGCGGATTCTGTTCCCGTAGGTGTAGATGAAATCAAGTTTTCAAACGAAGAAAACTATACCATGTTAACGACCAGAATTTACAAAAACGGCGGAGATATCGAGGAGAGCTATATCACCGTAACCTTTGAACTCTATGACGAAAACGAGGATTATATTTGCAGAAAGGCAATTTCTACAAATAACGAATTGTCCGTCGGGGAGGAAGAACGTTGCCGCGACGACATATTATGGGAGGCAAATGAAAAGTATTCCAAAAATGTTCCCAATGAGACCCTTGCTCAATATACCGCTAAAATCGTTAATATTGAGGAGAAAGATGCAAAGGAAGTTAAGGAAAATCAAGAGATTACACAGCTGACATACGATATTGACTATGAATTGGACAAGCAGAACTACAATCGTGCCAAAATTCTGTTAGATGACGCATTGTCCAAATACCCTGACAACACAGAGCTAAAGCTCCTCCAAGCTGATCTGGAAGACGCTTTGGCAAAGAACGCACAGGGCGGCAACTAAACTACAAAAATCACGGGGCGGCGTAAACCTGCCCCGTGGTTTTTGTTAATATAGTGCTCTGTAATGATTAAAGTTTTCAATAAAGGGCTTTGCCTTTAAAGCTATTCGCCCGCCCCGGCGCTTGGGGAGGAGGGGCAAGCGCGACGGGGCGGGCGACAAATTATATTATCAAATATAAATAAAATTACATGGATATAGTATAAAAGCAAAGTTTAAGCATTACACATCACAAGTCCCTCTTTTTCTATTTACCAAAATCAACATTTTTTCAAAAATGGTAAACAGATATTTCATAATTTATATTTGACTAATTTTTTGAATTGTGATATAATTCCCGTGACATTAAGAAGGAGTTGTACACATGGGATTTACTTACAAAAAGGAAATGCCGTCGGCCGACCACTTAAAGGAGCTTTTACCGGTTCCCAAAAGCTGCGCCGACTTGCGCATTAAAAAAATAAAGGAAATTGAGGATATACTATCGGGCAAGGACCACAGAATACTGCTCATAATCGGTCCCTGTTCTGCGGACAACGAGGACGCTGTCTGCGAATACATTTCTCGCTTGGCGGCGCTTCAGGAAAAGGTTAAGGACAAGATTATGTTCATTCCCCGAATTTACACAAACAAGCCCAGAACCACCGGCGAGGGCTACAAGGGAATGATGCACCAGCCCGACCCCACAGAGGCACCCAACGCCTTTGAGGGAATAAAGGCAATTCGCCACCTGCACATCAGAGCCGTTAAGGAATCGGGCTTTGTGGCGGCGGACGAAATGCTGTACCCCGGGAACCACCCGTATCTTGACGACATTTTGGGTTATGACGCCATAGGCGCCCGCTCTGTTGAGAACCAGCAGCACAGGCTGGTTGCCAGCGGTCTTGACATTCCCGTGGGAATGAAGAACGGCACCGGCGGCGACACAGGCGTTATGTTTAACGCCATATACGCGGCCCAGCACGGTCACGACTTCATATATCAGGCTCACGAGGTGGCAACGGACGGAAACCCCTTCGCCCACGCCATTTTAAGAGGCGGCGTTGACGAGAGAGGGCGCAACATTCCCAACTACCACTATGAGGATCTTCTGCGGATTGCTGAGGAATACGACAAAAAGGGCTTTAAAAATCCTGCCATAATAGTTGACACCAATCACAACAATTCGGCAAAGCAGCATTGGCAGCAACCGAGAATCGCCTCGGAGGTTATTCACAGCATGGCGTACGAGCCTCTGCTTCGCCGAATGATAAAAGGCTTTATGGTGGAGAGCTACCTTGAGGAGGGTAATCAGAAAATCGGAGAGAACAGCGTGTACGGCAAGTCAATAACCGACCCGTGCATAGGCTGGGAGACCACCGAAAAAATGGTATATAAAATTGCCGAACAACTTGTATAGTTTTCAAAAGGAGCCGCATTCGGCTCCTTTTAATCTCTCAAAAAGCTGTATTTTAATAAAGGCTCCGCCTTTAAAACGTTCACTGAACCTTATGCCTGTTGCACAGGCTCATTTTGTAAAATGCGGCTAGCAAGCACGGCAGGTCGCTGCAGGCGACACGTGAGGTGCGTAGGCGTCGCCGCTTTAGCGGTATATCTATGTAGAAAATTAACGTAAACATTTGCTTTTCTGCTATATCCATGTAATTTTATATAAATTTGATAGCATAGCCAATCGCCCGCCCCGTTGCGCTTGCCCAACCTCCCCAAGCGCCGGGGCGAGCTTTAAATATGTGAATGGAATATTCATAACAGTAAATCATATAAATTAGGAGTGAGGCTCCGCCCTACTCCCCAAAAAGAACAATACCAAGCTCCTTTTATTTGGGCTTGCATTTACCGCAATTACTGCAGCCGTTACATATGGGCTTGCTGCCGCATTTTTGGCACTGCTCCCCGAAATACGGCAGATACAACTCTGATTTAGGTATTTCCCGTCCGTACTTGTCGGTCAGCTTAAACTCCATAGGCTTTCCCATATAACTCATGCCCGACTTATATGCCATTTCACTTTGAACCGACTTTTTGGGAATGTAATACTTTTTCCCGTCCTTTACAAACATTGTTCCCGTCTCTATAAAGCAAAATGTAACGTTATGTTCTTCGCACTCACGGCGCAGTGTTTTCACCCAGTCAAAATCACAGGGTCTTGCCCCGTCATAATTTTCACCGCCGCAGACAACCTGCTCAATCTGCCCGTACTTCAAATACTTCTCAATCGTTACCGAGCCAATCAGGGGAGCGCACATTATTCCCTTATGCTTAAAGGGCAGGCTTAACAAAATCGGAATACGTTCATCGGCGCGTCTTTGGTTCTCACAGGTCACGTTAAAGAAAATATTATCCCAGCCGTCGCCCCAGTTTTTGGGCAGACATTCCCGAACACGCTGAGGACGCTTGGTCAGCAGAAAAAACTTCACGTCGCTGCGCCGCTTCATTATAGCCCAGGCTTCTTCTCTCCACTCATCGGCTTCCTCCAAAAAGAAGTCTGAGGTCATACATACCCGTATCTGCTCCCCGCTTCGTATCTTAAAATTTCCCTGCCTGTCTCTTTTCAGCGGATAGTCAAACCCTGATTTCGTACGGTAAATCTCCGCCCCGTCTCTGTCGCGAACCCTATCCAGAAAATACATATAGCAGTTTTGGCAGCCCTCGCTGCACTTAATGCAGCCGTGCCATGGATTCCATATATCATGCATCGCTATCTCTCCGTTTGCACATTTCCAATTCAATTAGGTATTGTACATCAGGACGGGACTTTCGTCAAGTTCAAAAACTAAAGCCGACCGGCGTAATTTTGCACGGTCGGCTTTTATGTGACCAAATTCCGTTAGGAAGCAGCCACCACTCACCAAATGCTCCCGAATTTTAGAGCATATATATTATATCACATCCTATCATTTTCGTCAATAGTAAATATATTTACTATAAAGCTTAGTAAATATTATTAATATGATATGATAAGACTAGATAAAACATCTTTATTTGGTTGTAGGGAAGCAATATGAAATACATCAAGATAATCCGAGACCTGAGAGAGGACAACGACTTGACCCAGGCACAGGTCGCCAAGCTTTTGGGAACCTCCCAAACAATGTACGCAAGGTATGAACGGGGAGCCAACGAGCTGCCCATTCACCACCTGATACGGCTGTGCGAAATATACGGTGTGTCGGCGGACTATATTTTAGGGCTGGACAAATAAAATCAGGGCTGCACAAACTCGGTTTGTGCAGCCCTATGTTTTTACTTTTTGTTGCGCGCCTTTGCTCTGAGCTGATTATTCAAAATTTTCTTTCTTATTCTCAGGCTTTCGGGGGTTACCTCTAAGATTTCATCCTCCGCCAAAAATTCCAGGCACGCTTCAAGGCTCATCTGAATGGGCGGCGTCAGCTTTAACGCCTCATCGCTTCCCGAAGCACGTGTGTTTGTCAGCTGCTTCTTCTTGCAGACGTTAACGTTCATATCCTCCGCCTTTGGGTTAACTCCCACAACCATGCCCTCATACACTCTTGTGCCGGGAGAGATGAACAACGAACCTCTGTCCTGAACCTTAAACAGACCGTAGCCCACAGCCTCGCCCGTTTCAAAGGCAATAAGAGAGCCTGTGTGGCGACTGTTTATCTCGCCCTTAAAGGGCTGGTACTCATAGAACACCGAGTTTAAAATACCCTCGCCCTTGGTGTCGGTCAAAAATTCGTTTCTGTATCCCAAAAGGCCTCTTGCGGGAATGAGATATTCCAGCTTCATACGTCCGCCCTGAGGAGTCATCGAAACCATTTCTCCCTTGCGCTGACCCATCTTCTCCATAACCGCTCCCATTGTCTCCTCGGGAACGTCAATCAGCAGTCTTTCAATAGGCTCGCACTTCTGCCCGTCAATCTCCTTATACAATACCTTAGGCGTTCCCACAGAGAACTCGTAGCCCTCACGGCGCATTGTTTCAATCAATATTGAAATGTGCATCTCGCCTCTGCCGGCAACCCTAAAGCTGTCGGTGGTGTCGCCCTCGGTCACTCTTAAAGATACGTCCTTCAAAAGCTCTCTCATCAGTCGGTCGCGGAGCTGGCGCGAGGTAACAAACTTGCCCTCCTGCCCTGCAAAGGGGCTGTCGTTAACAGAGAATGTCATTTCTATAGTAGGCTCGCTTATCTTTACAAAGGGCAGAGGCGTGGGGTCCTCAAGAGAGGTGATTGTATCGCCGATTGTAATCTCCGGAATACCGGAGAAGCAAATAATGTCTCCCACCTTTGCCTCCTCTACGGGAGTTCTGTTAAGACCGTCAATCTGATACAGATTAACCATTTTGGACTTGTACGGCTCATGGTTCCCGTGGAACTCAGACACCATGACGTCCTGATTTTGCTTAACCGAACCTCTTTCAATCCTGCCTATGCCTATTCTGCCCACATAGTCGTTATAGTCGATAGACGAAACAAGCATCTGAAGCTCCCCGTTTTCGTCTCCCTCCGGGGCGGGAATGTAGTTCTTTATTGTCTCGAACAGAACCTTTAAGTCCTTGCCCTCCTCGTACTGGGAGAGAGAAGCCGTGCCCGCTCTGCCCGAGCAGAACAAAATCGGGCTTTCAAGCTGCTCGTCATTTGCGTCAAGCTCAATCAGCAGGTCAAGGATTTCATCGGGGATTTCGTCAAGCCTTGCATCGGCTCTGTCAATTTTGTTCACCACAACGATAACACGGTGGTTCATCTCCAAGGCCTTTTGCAGAACAAACCTGGTCTGAGGCATGGGACCCTCTGCAGCGTCAACCAGCAGGATTACGCCGTTCACCATTTTGAGTATGCGCTCAACCTCGCCGCTGAAGTCCGCATGTCCCGGGGTGTCGATAATATTCATCTTGATACCCTCGTAGTATACCGAGGTATTCTTTGCAAGAATAGTAATGCCGCGCTCACGCTCCAGGTCGTTGTTATCCATAACGCGTTCTTCCACAACCTGATTTTCCCTGTAAACACCGCCCTGCTTAAGCATTTCGTCAACCAATGTTGTTTTTCCGTGGTCAACGTGGGCTATGATTGCAATATTTCTCAAATCTTCTCTGATCATAAAAAATCTCCCTTCTGCCTCGATATATACACAACAAAACGGACACGGCAACCGTGTCCTTATGTCTCAAAACCCGTCATCTCAGGATAAATTCCATCTTCACGTAGATTATACCACAGCATATTTTATCTGTAAACCTTAAATATATTCAAAATTTGCAGGGAATATTATAAAAATTTCAAACATATGTGAAATATGCAGACTATACGAGCCAAACTCCCTCCGCCTCGGGGTGAGCTTTAACAAACTGCTCATATGCCGCCTTTGCACCCTCGGCGGTTTTGAACATTCCGAACACAGCGCTGCCGCTTCCGCTCATCAGCGAGAAGTCGGCTCCCAGCGCAGCCAAATCCGCCTTATACTCAGCAATTTCCGGGCACTCGGGAACAGAGACGTTTTCCAAAACGTTGCCCATACAGCCGTACATTTCCTCCAAATCACCCTTGCCGATTGCTTCAACAAGACCGTCTATGTTAAGACCTTGCGGCTTTTTGGAAAAATCCAAGTGCTCATACACCCATTTGGTAGACACGCTCCTCTTCGGCTTTGCCACCACGTAATACACCTTTGGCGGCTCCTTAAGCGCAGTCAGCTTTTCGCCTATTCCCTCTGCCAGAACGCAACCGCCGTGTATGCAATAGGGCACGTCGGCGCCCAGCTTAACGCCTATTTCCATTCTGCGCTCAAGAGATAAAGGGCTACCCAAAAGCTCGTTAAGCCCGTTTATTACACCTGCCGCGTCTGTGCTGCCTCCTGCCATGCCTGCGCCCATGGGAATATGCTTCTCTATATATATGTCGCAGCCAAGCTCCGGTCTGCCTACCGCATGAAGGAATTTCTCTGCCGCTCTGTATGCCAGGTTTGTTTCATCAAGGGGCATATTCCTGTCATCACTGCTGAGGGTAATTTCCCCATCACCACGAAGGGTAACCGTAACATAATCCGCAATATCAACCTGCACCATAACCATACGCACCAGGTGATAGCCGTTCTCCAGCTTCCCAACCACGTCAATGGACAGATTGATTTTTGCCCTTGCAGTTTTAGTAACAGTGTTCATAAAGACTCCTTTATTGATTTTCATCTAATGTAGAATGTAGAGTGTAGAGTGTAGAAATAAACCTAAAACTACACTCTTTCTCCAAAACTACATTTAACGCTCTGCTTTTGATGATTTAATTATTGCAACAAGTAATTTTTTTATTTCTTCGCAGTCTGAATTTATGCTTTTAAACGCTTTGGACGAAATATAATCCGACTCTTTTAATAAATCAAGCCAATACTCTGTCTCAGCTGCTTCTTTTAATGCAATATTCATTTTTGAAATAAATTCCCTTTTGCTCATTGCATTATGTGCTTCAACTATATTTGCCCCTATGCTTGTCCCGCATCTCAATAATTGCTTAGATAATACATATTCTTTTTTATCCACACAAAGATATTGGGACAGCTTAATTATTCTCAGAGCAAATTTTCGGCTTTTATCTTTGACTACATTATTCGCCATTTTTCACCATTTCTACATTCTACACTCTACACTCTACACTCTACACTACGCACTACGCACTATGCACTCTACATTAGTCTCATTTGTTTAAGAATTTTCTGATAACGTTTCTCGCAATTGGTGCGGCGTTTTTACCGCCCGAGCCTCCGCCGTGCTCCAAAACAACCGCAACGCAGATCGTAGGATTTTCCGCGGGAGCGTAGCCCACGAACCAAGCGTGGTCGTCTCCCGAGTCTGTCTCTGCAGTTCCCGTCTTTCCCGCAACGGTGATGCCGCTTATCTGTGCCGCCGTACCGGTTCCGTTTTCCACAACGTCTATCATCATGTCCTCAATATAGTCGGAGCAGGCTGCACCGATACATTCATACAGCACCGACGGGCGCGTCTGACCTATCACCGTTCCGTTGTCCGTGGTAACCATTTCCACAAGGTAGGGCTTCATCATCTTGCCGTTGTTTGCCACTGCGCTTGCCATCATCGCCACGTGTAGAGGCGTCATTACAAGCCCGCCCTGACCGATAGATACCAGCGCACCGTCCAAGTCCGTCATTTTCTTATACTGGATTTGGCTCTGAGACACAGGCACATCAAAATCAAAGGACTTGTTCACGCCGAACTTTTCCGCCTCTGCCTTAACGGTTTCCGCTCCCATCTCATAACCCAGAGTACAGAAGGCATAGTTGCTGGAAACTCTGAACGCCTTGGCAACGTCAATACTGCCGTAGGACTCCTTGCCGTAATTGTAAACGGTTACGTCTCCCTTTTTAAACACGCCGTCATCCTCAAAGGTTTCGGTGGTCATGCCGTTGTCATAAACCCCTGCCGCCGTTACAATCTTATAAGTTGATCCCGGAGGGTATAAGCCCTGGGTAGCCCTTGCCAAAAAGGGCGAGTCCTCGTCCTCAATCATGGAGCCCCAGTTGTCCTCAATTGTTTCAGGGTTAAAGTCCGGCAGGCTGACCATTGCCAGAACCTGCCCGGTTGTGGGCTCAATCGCCACAATCGCCCCGTTTCGGCCGTCAAGCTGATCGTAGGCGTATTCTTGGAGCTGGTTGTCTATAGTCAGGTGCAGGTTGTTGCCGTGTTTAATATCGTTTAAGGTTATGCCCAGGTTGCCCTTGCCCACCAGCTCGTCATCATAGCTCATTTCAAGCTGGGTCTTGCCGTAAACCTGAGAGCAGTAGCCTATAATATGGGAGTACAGTCTGCCCTGAGGGTATTTTCTTATTCTGTTGTCCCCGTCAATTTCTGTTTCGGCAAGGAGCACGCCGTCCTGAGAGTAAATATTCCCCCGCTTAACCTGCTGCTCGCTTTCCCACTGCCTTTTGTTGTAGGGATTGGTGTACACCTCGTCGGCCTTGAACATATTGAACCAGAGCAAATAGGAAATCAGCGCCAGAAACAGAAATGATATGCCAACCAGAACCCTGATTATTCTCTTATTGGTTTTCATTATATTCCTGTCCTTTCCGCTCGGTCTTTGCCGAAATCGCCTGAATAATGCCCAAAGAAGCAAAGCTAATGATTATAGATGTTCCGCCGTAGCTCACAAAGGGCAGGGTTATTCCCGTTAGGGGGATAAGCTTGGTAACGCCGCCGATAATGATGAAGGTCTGGAGGGCGAACATAACCGTAACGCCGAAGCTGACAGCCTTGTCAAAGGGGGCGGGGGTCAAAATCGAAATCTTAAAGCACCTGTACGCAATCAGGAAGAACAGGAGTATAACGGCAACTCCGCCGAAAACGCCCATTTCCTCACAGATAGCCGCAAAGATAAAGTCCGAATGCACCTCGGGAATATAGTAGGGAGAGCCGTTGCCCAGTCCCCTGCCGAAGTACCCGCCGGAGGCGATAGCAAACAGAGACTGTGTTATCTGGTAGCCCTTGTTGGAAATATCCGCCCAAGGGTCCAGCCAGGTTGAAACACGCACCTGAATGTGGTACAAAAACTTGCACCCCACAACACCTATAGCCCCCAGCGCCGCCAAATTAATAAAGAGCAGCTTTTTGTCGGGCTCGTACACATACACCATAAACAGATAGATTGAGAACATAACCAGTATGGTTCCCCAGTCTCTTTGCAGCACAAGGAAGCCCACAAACACGTAGGTTATAAGCATCAAGACCCATTTAGGATGAACCTTTCCCAAAATCGGCTTTGTCCATGTTCCGGAATAATGGCAGGCAAGGCACATTATAAAGAGTATTTTTGTAATCTCTGAGGGCTGGAACGAAATAGGCCCCAGAACAACCCAGTTTTTGGAGCCGTTAACCGTTCTTCCGAAAACCAGAGTAAACAGGAACAATCCTACGCCCAGAATAAAATAGAGGTACCAAAACCTGTCCCAGATTTTCACATTATAGTAAATGAAGTACGCCACGAAGAATGCGGCGCCGCCCAGCAGTATCCAAACAATCTGCTTGAAGCCGTAATCCAGATTAATTCTGCACAGCACAAGAACACCGATGGACATAAGCATAAACACCATCAGCATAATAAACTTGTCCCCCATACGGCAGAGAACCAGTATGGTGTACATAATAACAAACAGCAGGATAACCGCCCCGCAGGTATAGAGCACGCGGGGATTGTAGTCCTTTGACATAAAGAGCAGGGAAAATCCCAGAATATCAAGCAAAATCAAGAGATAAGCAGGCTTGCGGTAGTTAGCCGCCTTAATTTGCTCTCTTATCATAAACACACCACCTTATGTTTCAAAAACAAAGTTGAGCCCGCCCAGGGAAACAGTGTCCTCCGTATCCAGGATAACCTCCTGGCGGATACGTTGACCGTTGACGTAGGTTCCGTTGCGGCTGCCCAAATCCTCCAGATACCATTCGCCGTTCTCGAACCAGATTATCAGGTGCTTCTGAGACACGAACTTCTCGTTTATAACTATATCGCAGTCCCGGCTTCTGCCGATAACCGCCTCGCCGTAAATATTATATCTCCGCTTTAAGGGGGAGGTAAGGTTTACCTTGGACTTTATGGGGCGCAGGCTGGCGCACGCTTCGTCCTCAATGCTCCTGTCCTCAAAGCGGCTCATCTTCTTAACGTCAAGATATATAAGCCGAATTACAAATATAATAAATACATATATTATGACCGTAAATACATAGCTGAGTATTGTTGAAATAAAACTGTATATTGTCATATAATTCTCCCTCCGGAACTAATACTCGTTCCAGTAATCATCGTCGCCTCCCGCGTCCTCGGCGTTCTCGTTGACAATCTTGTGCTTCTTCTCCATTATGTAGAGTATTACCGCGAAAATTATTCCCACAGCAAAGCAGCCCAGATACAGGTACACCACCGGCGGCGTTTCAAAGTTCATTGTGGAAAGGGGGTTGTAGAACACGGAGACGGACTTGTACCCATCATCCCCTGTTGCGTCAAACTCCGCAGGCATAACCTCGCACATGCTCTCGAACAGCCTGTAGATAAACTCTGCCGCCGACTTTCTGTCAAAGCGGTTTTCGGTGGCGCAAAGCGCCATGCCGTCGTTGATTATTCCCTCTCTTGCGCCCAGAGCAAGGGCGGGGAGAGAGGTCTTTCTCATATACTGAACATCGGGATAATTAAGGTACGAGCTTGCGTATGGTCTGTCACTGTCGCCGCCCGTTTCGGGGAAGTAGTACCCCTTGTAATCCACAAGGAGCGCCAGGCTCATTACAAAGCTGTCCTCCAGACCCACTGCGGAATTTCCGTTAAAGCGAAGCCCGCCCTGGTCTGTGTACAGCTTAATTCCCGCCTCCTCGATTGAAGCAACGTATACCGACTGGGGGTCGGCCTCGTCCACGTCGTTATAGTCCACTCTGGCGTCGGTGTCCACCGTGAAGAGTATTCCCGCCACGGCTCTTGCCGCATCGTAGTTGGAGTACTGCTCGTCGGGCTTGAACCGACCGCCGTTGGCGGTGAAGTAGTCCTTTGAAACAAGCTCCTTTATATGCTCCTGCTCCTCCTCAGAAAGGTCGCCTATATCCGAAATCTCCGGCATACTGTTTTTCACCTTGTAAAGTCCGGAGCTGTTGGTCTTAAACTCAATGGCTCTGTTATGCTCGTCATATATTCCGCCGATGTTAAAGTCTCTGCCGTCCTTGGTGTTGTAAACACTGTCAAACTTACCCTCTGCCGGAAGTGAGAAGTTTACTTTAATCGGCAGCTTGTTAATGGTTTGACCGCCCTCGTCATAAAAGTTTATAACATAACCTCCGCCTATGGCGGAGCCCATTTCAACCGAAAATGCGCCGTACTCATCTATTAGGTAGTTGCAGGTGGGCTTATCCATAATAATGCTGTGGTTGTTATCCCCCAGCATAATGCGCATGGTGGATATGCCCAGGTTATCGTCCTTCATGTCGCTTTCAAAGACCACTCGGGGCGCGGAGCCCTCATTGAGGTTCTTTACGATAAGCTGAATGGGGACAACAATGTCCTTGTTGGGGCTAATGCCTCTCTCGCTTGCCACAGCCCACAGAGCGTCGCTTGCGGAGACCGCCGCCGCTGCCGCGTCCTCAATGTCGTCAAGGGACAAAGTGACCGTATTATTCTCCGCCTCAAATTCGGTTTTGGAATTTCTGAGGCAGGCGGCGGTAATATACGCCGCAATCTCGTTGACCGCAATTCCGTTGGGAGAGTTGTCCCCCAAGCCGTCCAGAACCTCAATAAGATAATCTCTGTACTCCTCGATTGAGGTAAATTCTCTTGTTCTGTCGTAATCAATCTCTATATTGGAAAGGGTTTTGGTTCCCTTTTGGGCGTCCTCCAAAAATCCCATCTTTATAAACTTGTCGTCTAAGGCGGAAACGGTTCCCAGCTCGGTTGCCACGTAGCCGCAGCTTGTGCCCGCCTCTTTCAGCTTTGCATAGTAAAGGGAGCCGTTATGCATACCGTTTGCCGACTCTAAGTACTCGGGAATATAGTGAACCAGGTACGTTCCGTCCTCCAGGCGGGCAAAGTACTGAATTTTGCAGCTCTCGGGGGAGCGGGTCCACATGGTTCCCCTCGGATCCTGCTGGGGCGGATGGTAGTTGCCGTCGGTATGGTCGATATAGTAATCGTCCGCCACACGTCTGACTGCGTCGGGAGTGGTATCCAAGTCAAAGGTGTTCTTCACGCACAGTCTCAGGGTCTCGGGGGTTACGGTTTTTGTCTGTCCGCTGATAGGGGCGTTGGGGTTTTCCCGATCTCTCTTGCTGTACGCCAAAAACTGCCACCAAATTATTTCGGACATCTTACGGCTCCAGTTTCTTGTGTCCAGAACGATTTTGCCGCCGTTGTCCCCCTCAAAGTCAGTGGTGTAGCACGCGCCGAAGCGGCAGAGATAGTCGCTCAGGGCGGTTCTCTGCTCAAGGCTCATTTGCTGCCCTGCGTCTGTATATTCCTTTTGGATAACATCGTCCTCGGCAAAAGCCCATGTGGGCAAGCCGGAGAATATTAATGCTGTCAGAGTTAAAATATAAATGATTTTGTATCTCATTTTAAATCCTCATAATTATATTTATTTAAATCGGAGCATGGCTCCGTCAAGCTCGCTTAAAACGGAGACTACCCCAGTATCTCTGTTTTATTATACCACATATTTCTGAATTTTCAATACAAGAATGGTTTTTTGTGGAAGTTTACCCATACAAATTGTGATTTTGTTCGGGAGCCCTATGCCCGCCTGCGGCGCATATATAAACGGATTGATATATATGTAAATGTTCACGGTGTAGGGGGCGGCTTCCCAGACGCCCCGTATACAAACCAATGTGAGAATATAAATTAACCGGGATAATGATTAAAGAAAATCCCAATTCCGCACAATATGATCTTTTCTGTAAATATTACGGGCGGGCGTATAGGAATCCGCCCCCTACAGCATGACGGTTACGTCTATCAAAATCCCCTTAAACTTCTGAAAATTGTTGGTTTATCGGCGGGCGCAGCAAGCGGCGCCCCTACGAATTTATGATATGTAGTTATTATATCATTTACATAATTAAAGCCCGCACCGGCGCTTGGGGAGGAGAGGGCAAGCGCAACGGGGCGGGCGATTTGCCAAATTATCAAATTTAAATAAAATTACATGGGATTTAGATAAAACACAGACGTTTACACTGATTATTAATCCATATAATTCATATCAATACATCGGCGTATCTGAGCCTAGCCCGGTTCCGCCCTGTCGGCGCCAACTTAGGTTTATTATTGACATTGCATACTTTCTGCAAATTAGAATACTTCGAGCCGTCCAACTTCAGAGAAGTTGGGTCACAGCCAAACCCGGGCGGTGTCGGTTTTTCCCCTTCAGGGAAACCGATTAGGGCAGAGCCCCAAAACCCTTTTTGGGGAAACAAGGGTTAAAGCAAAAAAGCGCCCCGAAAGAGAGTATCTTTCGGGGTGCGTAAATATTACTCTGTCTTGCCGACTCTTGACAGGAGGGCTGCCGCCTCGGCTCTGGTTGCCGATGAAGCAGGATTAAACATATTATTATCGCCTGTGAGCAAGCCCATATCCGTCAGGGCGGACACATAGGGCACGGCATAATCCGAAATACTACCCGCATCGGTATATCCGAGGGCGGTCTCAGAAGTCGCCTTGAGCTGTCTGCCGATTATGGCAGCCATTTGCTCTCTTGTCACGGTATCGTTGGGCGCAAACTCTGTCTCGGAAACGCCGTTTATAATTCCCGCCGCAACTGCTGCGCCAACATACGGAGCATACCACTCATCGGCAGGAACGTCCGCAAAGGCTGTTTCGGTTGCCGTCATATCAAGGTCAAAGAGGGCAACCGCTTCTTTGGTAAACTCAGCTCTGGTTATGTCCGTATCGGGATAAAAGTTGCCGTCATCACTGCCGTTTACTATGCCCTTAGCATACAAATCCATAACGTACTCAAATGCCCAGTGGGTTGCGGGCAGGTCTGCAAAAACCTGAACCGCGGGAGTCGCTGTCGCCGTGGGCGCAGGGGTCGCTGTTGCCGCAGGGGCAGCTGATGCTGTGGGAGCAGCTGTGGCCGTAGGTGTCGCCGTGGCAGTCGGCGTTGTATTGCCGCTTGACGGTCTGTTCGTGGGAGCAGCTGTGGGCTCTGCCGTCGGTTCCGCTGTGGGGTCGGGCTCCGGAACAGGCTCCGCCGTGGGCGGAGTATCAGCAGTAATAGTAATTAATATATCATCTGCCGTTACGTCCATAATATCATAAGTTTCAGTTTTGATATTGCACCTTAAGTTGTTTGAATTACGAGTTATAGTACGCGCATCCTCAAGAGCAGTAAATCTCAAACTTGCAAAAGGCACACCCGCCTTGATCTCAACACTGCCTTCGAGCGCTGCCATTCTAATGTTTCCGGTCGTGTGATTAACAGCTACATAAAAATCACTGTCACCCTCCGGTTCAACATAAAACGAACCTATATCAAAAGCCCACTCAAGTGCCGAAGTTACACTTCCCGTTAAATCAGTGTCCGAAACCAAATCCACAACCACGCTTTCGCCCTGTTTAACCGATATGCTTTCAGGCTCAATATGGATTGTACCATCGCTTCCTGCGGAAACCCATGTTACTCCAAAGCAGGATAGCACAAGGGACAGGACAAGAATTAACGAGAGCCGTTTAGTAATCCTCATAGTCTTTACTCCTTTTATCAAATAGTTATTAAGAAAGGGGAGATCCGCTTTCGAACCTCCCCTTAATTTCAATTAGTTATATAACTCTGTTTGAGTTTTTGGCTAATTATTCAGCTTCCGGTGAAGCGGTTGCTGTTGCCTCGGGCTCAGCTGTAGCTGTAGCTTCGGGCTCTGCTATTGCAGTTGCTTCGGGATCAGCTGTTGCTGTTGCCTCCGGAGTTTCTGCAATCTCATTCATAACTCTGTCAATAAGAGTTGCAGCCTCTGCACGTGTTGCGTTAGCCTTGGGCTGGAACGAACCGTCTGTGTAACCATTGAGCAGTTCGCTTGCTGACAGACCTGCAACGTAGGGCTTAGCGTACTCTTCGATAGAGTCAGCGTCTGTGTATGTCAGAGCTGCGTCTGAAGTTGTTCCCAGATATCTGCCGATGATAGCAGCCATCTGCTCACGTGTTACCTGAGCCTCGGGATCAAACTCTGTCTCTGTTACACCTGTTACAATTCCTGCCTCCAGAGCTGCTGAGATAACCTCTGCATACCAAGCGTCAGCTGCAACGTCTGTGAACTGAGTTGTGATTGCTGTAGCCTTGAGACCGAATACTCTAACTGCCATAGCTGTGAACTCTGCACGTGTTACGTTGCTCTCAGGCTCGAAGGTTGTTGCTGATGTTCCGTTTACAACGCCTGCGTTGTAAAGATCCATGATGTAGCTATATGCCCAGTGAGTTGTGGGAACGTCATCGAATACCTGAGTTCCGGGCTCAACTGTGGGAGCGGGTGTTGCAGGAGCGGGTGTTGCCGTAGCACCTGTTGACCAGCCGCTGGAACCGCCGCTGCTTGTTGTGTTAGCAGCTGTTGCCGGGAACACATATGTCAATGTTACTGTTCCGTCTTCATTAACTCTTACGGTAGCATCCGAACCGTTGATAAGACCGGTAACATCGCTTGCAAATGTATTGCCGCCGATAGGTGTTGCTGTAACTGTTGCTGTGTAAACAGTCTTGGGAGCAAACTTACCTGTAGATGACGCGGGGCTCCATGTAACCTCTCCCAGTGTGTAGAACGCACCCTCGGGAGCTGTTGCAACTGTGCTCATATCTACGTTCTTAACGGGTCTTGTAACTGTTGCTGAAACCTCGTTCAGAACATATGAAACCGTCAGAACCGCTGCTTTGTTGCCGTAGATTACCTGGTAATCCATACCGTTAAGCATGGGCTTAATTGTGATGCCTGACTCCTCGCCGTAAGCGATTTCCTCTGTTGAACCGTCTGTCTTTGTTGCTGTGATAACAAGACCTGTGGGATCAAGAGCTTCGCCTACTTCATAAACCATCTTTGTGGGGTTAGTTGTTATAGCGATTGAAGCAACGTCTGTTGCGTCGATAACAGCAACCTCAACGGTCTTGTCTTCGTCAACCTTGATTTCGGAATCAACCTTAACGATATCAACTTCCTTGCCCTCAATAGTTTCGATTACAACTGTGTATGAGCCAACGGGAACTTCGCCGACAAACTCTGTTCCGTTCTGTGTGAGAACGATTTCATCACCTGTCTCCTTGTCAACCAGCTTAACCGCTGTAACGCCTTCATCAGCCTTATATGTTACTGTGTACTTATCAGCGGGCGCTGCTGTAGGAGTAGCTGTGGGCTGTGTAGGATCTGTTGTGGGAGCCTCTGTGGGAGCTGCCGTAGCTGTTGCTGTGGGAGCCGGTGTAGGTGTAGCGGGAGCTGTGTAAACAACGTCAACCGTTACGTCCTTAGAAGGCATTGTGAAGGTTGCGCCCTCGATTGCAACGCCGTCTACTGTGATTGTCATAGTTGAACCCTCAACAGCAGGTGTTCCCTCAAATGTAACTGTGTCACCCTCTGCAATCTGGTACTTAATGTTGCTTACCTCAGCAGCTGTTGCGCCGGGAACATACTTGATACCATAGATACCAATGTTGTTGTTACCGCCGATAACTACTTCCGAACCTGCTGCAACGTTTGCAGTCGCTGAAACAGGAACACCTTTATATGTTGTTCCATCCTCCTGCAACTCTTCTTTTGCCAACTCATCAATAATCTTTGTTCCGTTCTGGTAAGCCTGGCAATATCTTCCGTCATTCTTACTTGAGCCTGATATGAAGTAAACTGTTACAGTACCTGCTGCGTCAGGTGTGAATGTGAATACGCGGCTCAGCTTACCTGCGTCAAATGTTGATCCACCGCCAAGCTTAATTCTGTTAGCAAATGTAATACCATCACACTCATTACCTGATGCATATGCTGCTTTTCCGTCAGTAATGAATGAAAGTCCGTTGCCAAGATCTGCAGTACCTGACGGTATTGTTGACGATGTATCTTCACCAAATGTCCAGAAAATCTCTTCTCCTGTTACGGGAGGATCTACAGGATCAGTTGTTGCTGTAGCTGTAGGAACTGCAGGAGCAGTTGTTGCTGTTGCTGTAGGAACTGCAGGAGCAGTTGTTGCTGTTGCTGTAGGAACTGCAGGAGCAGCTGTTGCTGTTGCTGTAGCTTCAGGCTCTGCCGGAGCTGTAGCTGTTGCCTCAGGCTCAACTACGCCCTCATATGTATAGGACAGACCCATAAGCTCACCTGTGAAGCCTCTTCCATAAAGAATGTACTGGCTGCCTGCTGTAAGCTCAAACTCGTTTTCTACAACTTTTCCTTCTGTACCGGTGATATCATTTTCAATCACGGTAAGCTCTCCTGCTGTATTATCCCAAAGCTGTACCTTTCTGGGTCCCTTTGTAGAAGGTGCTGCGCCAATCCAAACCTTAAGAGTACCGCTCTTAACAGGCTCGATTACCAAAGCCGTTTGATCATCTTCGTTCTTTGTAATAAGCTTTGAGAAGGGTTCCTCCTCGGTCGGTGTGAGAATTTCGCTGAGATCAGATCCGCCGATACGGATTGCCAGCTTCGCCTTCTGCTCAACGCCGTTGATTGTAGCAGTGTAATTAGTTGAGTCTGCAGCTGTTACTGCAAATACAGAGCTTACCTTTATTCCGTCGTTCTCATATACAACGCTGTCTTCTTCTATTGTCTCACCTGCTGTGGGCAGATAGTAAGCTGTAACTTCGCCTGTAACAGGTTCGTTTGTTGCTGTAGCAATAGGCTCAGATGTTGCTGTTGCCTCAGGCTCAGTTGTTGCAGTAGGATCTGCAGGTACATCTGTAGGCTCTGTGGGATATACATCGCCGTTAGCGTTCTTCAGAACACCGTCACCGCCTGTAACGTTAAGTGTTGCATTGTATGTAGGAGCTTCACCAACGTTAATTGTGAAAGGCAGCTTTACAGCGTTAGGAATAACAGTAATCGTTGCAGTATCCTTGAGGTTATTTGATGTGTTTTCAAATGTGTATGTACCATTCTCAACGCCATCAAGTACAGTAATTTCAAAAGCAACAACAGGGGTGTCCGGATTCATAGCTCCGCCGCCTGTAAAAATTCTTACCATGCCGCCTTTTGTGTTTCCGTTAGCATAAATACCGGATTTGTCAACAACTTTCAACGAAAACTTTGTTTCATCCCAAGTATACTCAAGTGCCGATGAGTTTGCAGCTTCAAACGCAGCAGTCGGATAAAGCTGAACTGTAACAGTTTCACCGGGCTTCACATAATTCTTATCAGCCTTTGCTATAAAACCGATCTCGTCATCTGCGAAAACGACACCGAATGAGCACAAGCTGAAAATCATTGCGACAGCAACCAGAAGTGCAGTCGCTTTTCTTAAACTTCTCATTATAAAAATTTCTCCTTTCTTTTTAATAAGCGAAGTTATAACCAACTTCCCGATTTAATCCTTAGGGGATTATGGGGAGATCAGCCTCATCGATAATCCATGACCAAGCTCTCAAAATCGTACTTGCGTCAATATCGTCAACACTGCCGTCCTGATATACATCAGCAACGCTCATGTCAATTTCTGATTCATCAGAAATCCATGACCATACTCTGAGAACCAATGAAGCGTCAATGTCATCAAGAGTACCGTTGCCGTCAACATCGCCCCACTTACCTGCAGTTGAGCCTGCCAGTGAATATGACTTAGCGTCAGGAGTTTCAACGCCTGTTCCGCCGATCTTTACAACGATAACGGAATCATCGGTGTAGTTAGCCTTTGAAAGCTTGAAGGTGTATGTACCTGTGGTAGCGCCGTCATCCTGGTTAATATAACCAACAGGAGTTGTGCTGCTGAAGCTTGTTGTATTGTTACCGTCAGCAATCTGTGTGATGTCATAAACAAAGAATGTCATCTGGTTAGGCGCGTTTTCAACAGTAAAAGGAACGCTTACAGTATAGTACTGGTCGTTACTCGTAGAAGAAATATCACCAATTGTGATAACAGAACCTGTTGCAACATCCTCAACCGCAGCGAGAGCTGCCTCAGCGTCCTCAACAGTACCTGTCTCGAGAGGAACTTCAACCTCAGCAACCTCAGCCTCGTCAGCGACCTCAGTCTCGTCAACCTCACCAGCTTCCTCAGCGGGCTCTTCGGTTTCTTCCTCAACAACTGTCTCTTCAACAACCTCTTCAACAACTGTTTCAGGCTCTTCGGGAACAACTTCGTCAGCAAAAGCCAGGCTTGCCGTAGCCGAGAAAACCATCAGAGCAGCCGTCAAAGCAGCGCCGAATTTAAAAACTCTCTTTTTCATTTAACTTTCCTCCTAATTTTGTTTGTTTATAAAATCGTCGATTTCTTCCCAATTAAATCTGCAATTTTAAAATACTCTCAAAATTCGAGGTTATCCTCCTTTCCCAAAAAAATGTGAAGAAATGCGCTCGCCTAAGCTCGGAATGCAGATACGAGCTTGCAGCTTTCGCATTTTATTTATTTTTCAAATTTTGATACGTTTGTATTATACAACGAAACCGCAAAAAATTCAACCCTTTTTTTAAAATTTTCTTAAAATTTTTTACCAATGGCAAAATTTATTGACTTTTGGACAATTTTATATATAATAGAACGAGGATGTGACGGGGCTCACGCCCCAAACCCCAAAAAAATTTTGATAAAGGCTTTGCCTTTGAATTCATTCGCCCGCCCCGTTGCGCTCGCCGCCTCCGCCCCGAGCGCAGATCGTTCTCCCTCCGGGAGAAACGAGTTAGGGGACGTTGTCCCCTAAGACCCCTACAAAAAACAGTAAACTTATGGAATTTTTATATTATTTTTTCAAAAAACTTTGCAATTAATAGCCCGCCCGAGCGCAGGGCGGGCAGGGCTCCCGAAAAATCGAAGATTTTTTGGGAAATTTGTAACCGTTCAGGTTGTAGGGGGCGGCTTCCCAGACGCCCCGCTTGTCATATTAACGGTAAATACCATATTGTGC
>JABLTO010115615.1_pt1 | contig 39175 bp, 50 predicted proteins | sample 7160091 | NCBI WGS metagenome assembly JABLTO01 (sample SAMN14651225, study PRJNA627086) | human gut metagenome | isolation source: feces | host: Homo sapiens
AAATTATACTTTTTTGAGTGATTTATGGATTGTTTATCCGTTGTACTCATTGATAATATCAGTGCTATTTTGTAAAAAGTATGGCTTAAAAATAATGGTGTCAATATTGTTAGTTTTATTATTTATTCCAACAATGTTTATATTTTATAATGACTCAGTTCTGATATTTATATTTATATATCTTATATTATCAATAATTGGATGTTTTATAGGTAATAAAATAAAAAATAGTTAGTCAAATTACAATTTAGTAATTAGTTAGAAAAATAGTAAGTTGTTGAGGAGGTAATAGAATGAAAAACAATAAATGGAGAATGTTTCAAATAATTCAGCTTATCTTGTTTTTTGGTATTAGTGTATTTTTATTTTTTAGGAAAGTCGATGGAAGTGGAGCAGAAAATACAGCAGATGTAAAATTAATAAGTTTGGCTATATGGCTAGGATTTTATCTATTCGTTTTAGCTATTGAATATGGAATACGCTTTTTAACAAGAATAGGTAAAAAATAATCACAAATTACAATTTAGTAATTAGTTAGAAAAATAGTAAATTTGGAGGTGAGATTATTATGGATAAATATACAAAAATAAAACATCTTTTTGAACAAAATAGAGATGAAGAAAATGCTGTAAAAATGTCAAAATATATGAGAGATTTGTTCAAATTCTATGGATTAGCAACTCCAATAAGAAAGTCATTTTATAAAGATTTACTAAAAGAAGAAAAAGTAAGTAAAGTTGTAGATTGGGATTTTTTAGATAAATGTTATGAAGATGACTATAGAGAATTTCAATACTTAGTCATGGACTATTTAGTAACTATGCAAAAATATTTAACTTATGATGATGTTTCTAAAATTTTTAAATATATAAAGTCAAAACAATGGTGGGATACAATAGATGGACTAGATAGAATCGTTGGAAATATAGCATTTAAAGATGAAAGAATAAATGATTTGATGTTGAAATGGTCAAAAGATGAAGATTTTTGGGTAAGAAGAATAGCAATAGACCATCAACTTTGTAGAAAAGAAAAAACTAATACAGAATTATTAGAAAAAATAATTGTAAATAATTTTGGTAGTAATGAATTTTTTATAAATAAGGCTATTGGTTGGAGTTTAAGAGATTATTCTAAAACAAATCCGAAATGGGTTAAAGAGTTTGTTGAAAAATACAAAGACAAAATGGACAAGTTAAGTATTAAAGAGGCTAGTAAATATATTTAATTAGCAATACAAATTACAAGTTATCTTTATGAAAATATTTATAAAAAAATAAAACTGCCTCATTGCATATATAAAATAATTTTATATAATTTAGGTAGAAGGAGGAAATGATTATGGCAAATGAAAGTAAAAAAGATTTCAATGCTATGCTAAAAGATAGCAAAGATATGCCTAAATATGTAAAAATTACAGATGAGGCAAGCATTAAAAAATATGGTGGAGATAATATGTATTTTGCACCACCTATGGCTTATGACGAGGTTATGAAAAAAATACCTTATGGAAAAGTAATAACAGTTGGAAAAATTAGATATTATTTTGCCCAAAAGAATAATGCAGACTTTACAGATCCAATAACAGCAGGAATATTCACATCTATTGTGGCTTGGGCAAGTTATCAAAGAGAAGAAGATGAAACACCTTATTGGAGAACATTAAAAGCAGATGGCGAACTAAATCCAAAATATCCAGAAGGAATAGAACTTCAAAAGAAGTTGCTAGAAAAAGAAGGACATACTATTATTCAAAAAGGAAGAACTAATATAAGATACTATGTAAAAGATTATGAAAAAAGTATGTTTGAATTATAAACACAATTTGAAAGGAACGGAAATGATACAACTATTAAAATATGGAAATACAAATTGTTATTATATAAAAGGTAAAAATGGTAGTCTATTAGTAGATACAGACTGGGCAGGAACACTACAAGCCTTTTATAGAAAAATAAAAGAATTTAATATTGAAAAAATTGATTATCTTTTAATAACACATTACCACCCAGACCACATAGGAATAGCACAAGATATAATTGATATGGGAACAAAACTATTATTAGTAGATGTTCAAAAAGATTATATTCATAGTTCAGATACAATTTTTCAAAGAGATAAAAATATTCAGTTTAAGCCTATAAATGCAGAGCCTCTAATTATATCTTGTGAGAAAAGTAGAGAGTTTTTAAATGATTTAGGGATAGCTGGAGAAATAATATATACACCAGGACATAGTGAAGATAGTATTTCTCTAATTTTAGATAATGGTAGTGCTTTTGTGGGAGATTTATATGATTTAAAATCTGCAATAACATTTAATGATGAAATGATAAATAATAGTTGGAATAAAATATTAAGCCATAATATATCAAAAATATACTATGGTCATCACGAACAAACTATTAGCAATATAAAAAAGATAGAAGATACACTAATCAATTAGTGTGAAAAATTACAAGTTGTTGTTTAGATTAGTTTGAAACATAACTAATCTATATTTTTTTGCATAGAAATCTTACAAAAAATGTAAGATACATATTAGACAAAATATGATATAATGCTAATGGAGGTTAACAAATTGAAAAGAATACTAATAATTGAAGATGATGAAAAATTGCGATGCGAATTAGAAACATTTTTAAATAAAAATGGATTTGTTGCAACAAGTCTAAACAAGTTTGATAATGCAGTAGAAGATATACTTAATGAAAAAGCAGATTTATTATTACTAGATATAAATTTACCATATACAGATGGAGAATTTATCTGCAAAGAAGTAAGAAAAACATCTAATGTACCGATTATAATGGTAACAAGCAGAGATAATGAAATGGATGAATTACTATCACTAAATTATGGTGCAGATCAATATGTAACAAAACCATATAATATTCAAATATTACTTGCAAAAATAGTTGGACTATTAAAAAGAAATCAAAATGCAGGAAATAATCCAGATAAAATAGACTGTGGGAGCTTTATATTAAATACAGCAGGAAGAATTATAGAAAAAGAAGATAAGAAAATAGAATTAACAAAAAATGAATATAAAATATTAGAATATTTAGTATTACATAGACAACAAGTAATATCAAGAGATGAAATAATGGACTACTTATGGGAAAGTGAAGAATTTGTCGATGATAATACTTTAAATGTTAATATTAAAAGACTAAGGACAAAACTAGAAGAACTAGGAATAATAAATCAAATTGAAACAAGAAGGGGACAAGGGTATATATTAAAATGAAGTTTGGAGAATTTATAAAAGAGCAAATATTATTGATTTTTTTAGTATTATTTATAATAGCAAGTTCGGAAATATTATTATTACCATATCCACAAATAGAAATATTTGTGAGGCTTTATATTGCAATATGTCCAGTAATAATTATAGGCATTGATATTGTTGTAGAATATAGAAAAAAGAGCAATTTTTATAATGAATTAAAAAATAATTTAGAAAAATTAGATACTAAGTATCTAATATCAGAAATAATAAACACTCCAGATTTTATTGAGGGTAAAATATTAAAAAACACTATACAAGAAACTGGAAAATCTATGCTAGAAAATGTAAATTCATATAAACAATTACAAGAAGATTATAAGGAATATATAGAATTATGGATTCATGAAATAAAAATTCCTATTGCTACTAGCAAACTAATTATTGAAAATAATAAAAATGAAATAACTAAAAGTATTGATGAAGAACTAGATGAAATTGAAAATTATACAGAGCAAGCATTGTTTTATGCTAGAAGTAATACAGTAAATAAAGATTATGTTGTTACAAAATCAAATTTGCAAGAAATAGTAAATGGAGCAATTTTGAAAAATAAAAGTACATTACTTTCAAGTAAGACAAGTATAGAATTACACGATTTAGAACGAGAAGTATATACAGATAGCAAATGGGCTACTTTTATAATAAATCAAATTATACAAAATTCAATTAAATATTCTAAAAAAGAAGATAAAAAGATACAATTATATGCTAAATCAAATAATGAAAACATTATTTTATATATAAAAGATAATGGTATTGGAATAAAAAAAGGAGAAATTACAAGAGTTTTTGAAAAAGGTTTTACAGGAGAAAATGGGAGAACAATAAACAAGAAATCTACTGGTATTGGGTTATATTTATGTAAGAAATTATGCAACAAATTAGGATTAGGAATAGAATTAAATTCAGAAAAAGATATAGGAACAGAAGTAAGAATTATATTCCCTAAAAGCAGTTTTATGAATTTATAAGTCCATATTAGTTATGGGCTTTATTTTATAAATGAGAAATCTTACAAAAAATGTAATGTTATTGTAAGATAAATCGATGGCAACTATTTTAAAATGAATTTATAATGTAGATACACAAAGAATTGAAAGGAGTTTTTTAGATGGAAAATGTATTAGAGGTTAAAAACATAGAAAAATACTATGGAAACAAATCTAATTTAACAAAAGCAATAGACAATATTAGCTTTAATGTAAAAAATGGAGAGTTTGTAGGAATTATGGGAGCAAGTGGCTCTGGTAAAACTACACTTTTGAATTGTGTATCTACTATTGATAGAGTAACAGCAGGACATATCATTATAAACGGAGAAGATATTACAAAGCTTAAAGGAAATAAATTAAACAAATTTAGGAGAGAGGAACTAGGCTTTATATTCCAAGACTTTAATTTATTAGATACATTAACAATTTATGAAAATATAGCTTTAGCATTGACAATTCAAAAAGTAAATGCAACAGAAATTAATAATAGAGTTCACGATATGGCTAAAAAATTAGATATTTTAGGTATATTAAATAAATACCAATATCAAGTATCTGGAGGGCAAAAACAAAGATGTGCAGCTGCAAGAGCAATAATAACAAATCCTAAAATAGTATTAGCAGACGAGCCAACAGGTGCATTAGATAGTAAATCAGCAAAACAATTATTGATGACATTTGATTACTTACATCAAAAATTAAACGCAACTATTTTAATGGTAACACACGATGCTTTTACAGCAAGTTATGCAGATAGAATTATATTTATAAAAGACGGAAAAATCTTTAATGAATTAGTTAAAGGAAATGATACAAGAAAACAATTCTTTGAGAAGATAATTGAGGTGCAAACACTTCTTGGAGGTGATTTGAACGATGTTATTTAAGTTATCAATTAAAAATATGAAAAAGAGCTTTAAGGATTATGCTATATATTTTTTAACATTAGTGTTAGGAGTTGCAATATTCTATATGTTCAACTCATTAGATAGTCAAGAAGCAATGCTACAAGTATCTAGTTCAACAAGGGACATCATCAAACTTATGGTAAATATGCTTGGTTATGTATCTGTATTTGTGGCAGTAGTATTGGGATTACTAATTGTATATGCAAATAATTTCTTAATTAACCGAAGAAAAAAAGAATTTGGTATATATATGACACTTGGAATGGGAAAGAGGCAAATATCTAAAATTATAATACTAGAAACAATATTTGTAGGCATTATTTCACTTATAGTTGGACTTGTTATAGGAATATTTGCATCACAATTTATGTCTGTATTAGTAGCAAAAATGTTTGAGGCAGATATGAGTAATTTTCAATTTGTCTTTTCAAAAACAGCCTGTATAAAGACTTGTGTATATTTTGCAGTTATGTATATAGCAGTTATGTTCTTTAATACAATGACAGTTTCAAGATATAAATTGATAAATTTATTAAATGCTACAAAGAAAAATGAAAAAGTAAAAATAAAAAATCCTATTATTTCTATAATTGTATTTATTGGAGCAAGTTGCTTGTTAGGATATGCTTATTGGAAAGTGACAGGAGATGTTCACTCATTAACTACAGCAGATAAATTATTACCACCAATATTAATGGGAATCACTGGAACAATCTTGGTATTTTGGTCTTTATCTGGTTTTATATTAAGAGTAGTACAATCGATAAAAAATATCTATTTAAAAGGAACAAATATGTTTGTATTAAGACAAATCAACAGCAAAATCAATACAACAGTTATAAGTATGAGTGTTATTTGCTTAATGTTGTTTATGACAATTTCAATACTATCATCTAGTTTATCATTGAGAAATACAATGCAAAGAGAATTAGTAGAAATGACGCCAGTAGATTTGAATTTATATAAAACTGCAAACTTACCAGAAAGCTATATGAAATATGGAAAAGAAGTTAGACCTACAAAAGAACAAAGGGAAGATTCAAGAATACCAATTACAGAAACATTAAAAAATAATGGATTAGATATGAGCGTACTAAAAGACTTAATTGAAATACCTGTATATGCAACAAATAATTTAACATGGGAGACTTTTTGTGCGGATAAACTTGAAGAAATAAAAGCAGAATTTCCAATGCTTCGATATGATACATCCGAAATGATAGTAAAAGTATCAGACTATAATAAAATAGCAAAATTGTATGGAATTAATCAATATGAACTAAAGAATAATGAATATATTATGATTTGTAATTATGACAGTATGGAGGAATTGAGAAATAGAATTTTATCTGATGGAAGCACAATTACTATTGAAGGAAAAGAATATAAGTCAAAATATAATGAATGTAAAAGTGGTTTTATATCAATGTCAACAAGTCATACAAACACAGGAATTATATTAGTTCCAGATAATTGTCCTTTAACAGATGATATGAAGGAAATGTTTTTTCTAGTAGCAAATTATAATGCAGATACAGATGAAGAAAAACAAGATATTGAAAAATTATTCAATGTTGATCCAAATGGAGAACCAACAATTGCAGAAAAATTATACGAAAAAGGAATTGAAATAGATGGTATGACAAAAATATCTATAATTGAATCAAGTGTTGGAGTAGCAACAATAGTTACATTTATTGCAATTTATTTAGGAATAATATTCTTGATTGCAAGTGCAGCTATTTTAGCATTAAAACAATTAACAGAAAGCTCAGATAATGAGCAAAGATATAGAATTTTAAGAAAAATAGGTTGTGATGAAAAAATGATTAATAAAGCATTATTTAGACAAATTGGTATATTCTTTGGACTACCACTAATACTTGCAATTATTCATTCAATATTTGGAATACAATTTGCGATGACAGTGATGGAAGGATTAGCAAGTTCAGAAGATTTATTACCATCAATAGTTGCAACAGTAGTAATTATTGGAGCAATATATGGAGCATATTTTATAGCCACTTATCTTGGAAGTAAAAACATCATCAAAGAGGAGGAATAGTTCATGTTTATATTCGGATTCTTTAAGTTAATTATAATAGGAATAATAGCTTTCATAATAATTATTGTTTCATCTATTGCAGCAAGTGATTGGGATTTTACAAAAGATGAATTTATAAATACTTATAACACATTTTTACAAAGTTTTGATTTTGCAGGGATATCGAAAGAGAAAGATTTGCAAGGAAAAAGAATTTTTGGAACAGACAAATATATTGGAACATATAAAGCAGAATATGATAATATAACATCCGAAGAAACTATATTTGGAGGAACAGCATTAAACCGAAAAAATGGAGATCATATAAGATTAAAAATAAAAGTAGAAAAACAAAGTGGTAACATCAATGTAATTGCTAAACTAGGAGATAATGAAAAAACTTTAATAGATGATACAGGAGAATATGAAGATAATATTTATATTGAAGGTGTGAGCTATTATTTAACTATAAAATTAGATAATTTTAAAGGGAATATTGATATTAATGCAGAATAGGAGTAGTAGAAATGGAAAATTTGAAAGAAAAATTACCTATGGCTATTGCAGTAATTGTAGCAATAGCAGTATGTGTATTAGCATTATACTTTTTCGAGAATTATAATTCAATTTATTATACACAAATAGATAATACAAAAATAGAAAAAATATCAAGTTCAGATGAAATGAAATATGAATATACTTTAGATTGTTATAACGAAAAAGGAAAGAAAAAAGAATTAAAATTTAAAACAAGTAGAGAATTAAGGGAAGATGCCTTTCTAAAACTAGAAGTAAAAACTTTGGGAGTTCATTCATGGGAAGAAGTACAATATGATGAATTACCAGAAAAAGTACAAACAAATTATAAATAGGAGTGCTACCAAAAGAGGTGGTTAAATGAAGATTTTAAAAAGAGTAATATTTGTAATAATATTAGTTTCAATAAGTATTGGGTTATTAGTAATAGGCAATGGATATGATATGTATAAAACAGCCATTCAAGAAGTACCATTAGCAGAGAAAATTGAAACAATAAGAAAAAAAGAAAATTATGTAAAAATAGAAGAAGTGCCAGAAATGTATAAAAATGCTGTTATATCAGTTGAAGATCACAGATTTTATAAACATGGAGGAATAGACATAATCGCAATAGGAAGAGCTACAGTTAATGATATAAAAGCAATGGAATTTGTAGAAGGTGGAAGTACCATTACACAACAATTATCTAAAAATATATACTTTACACAAGAAAAAAGAATAACTAGAAAAATAGCAGAGGTATTTATGTCTTTTGAAATAGAAAAAAATTATAATAAAGATGAAATACTAGAGCTGTATTTAAACACAAGTTATTTTGGAGATGGATATTACACAGTAAAAGAGGCGTGTAATGGATATTTCAATAAAGAACTTAATGAAATGACAGATTACGAGTGTATATTATTAGCAGGTATTCCAAATGCACCAAGTGTATATGCACCTACAAAAAATCCAGAATTAGCAAAACAAAGACAAAAGCAAGTAATGAATAAAATGATAAAATATGGCTATTTAACACAAGAAGCAGCAGATAGTATTTTAAAACAAGGCACAAATTAATTAGATTATTAGTAATAAACTAATATATAGTATTATTACAGGAGTTTAATAACGAATGTAGTAAAAAATCACACAATATATGATTAATATTAATAGATGAAAAGGAGAAAAATTATGAGTTTATTAGGAAACATATTATGGTTTATATTTGGAGGTTTATTTAGCGGACTTTCGTGGTTATTCTCAGGAATAATATGGTGTATTACAATAGTTGGAATTCCTTATGGAAAACAATGTTTTAAATTTGCATCCATATCATTTGCACCATTTGGGAAAGAAATTGAATACGGAGGAGGAGTTCCATCATTAATGGCAAATGTGATTTGGACTATATTTTTTGGAATTCCAATGGCTTTAGAAAATTTTGCTTTTGGATGTCTTTGGTGCATAACAATAGTTGGAATTCCATTTGGACTTCAATTTTTCAAAATTGCTAAATTATCTTTAGCACCATTTGGAGCAAAAGTAGTTTAATAAGATGTGATATTGATTGTAAGTTGTGTGATTTTTGAGAGAGTAGTAACTATCTACTCTTTTTATACATAAAAGTATTTTTAATAATAAGTCATTAGTGCTAATTGAAGTATGATAACCTTAATTAGCACTAACATCCCCTTTTATTTTAAGAGCCTATGGCTCTTTATTAGATTAAAAATTTGTTAAAACTAATGCAATTTAGTAAAAAATGTGATAAAATTTATAAGAAACAATTTTTAGGAAGTGAAACAAATGACTGAAACAGAATTAAAAAAATTTACTATTGGACTAATTGAAAGTAAGGAAAAAGAAAACGAAAATTATATAAGATATTCATATTATGAATTAAAAGTTAAAGATGACTTATCCGAAAAAGAAATAGATGAAGTATTAAGAATTAGTAGAGATTATTTTGAAAACAAAGGATATAAAGTTTACTTTACAAATGCAGAATTTGAATATCAAAATGCTAAAAGAAAAGTAGAAATTAATGAATATATGATAGCTTTTAAAGAATGAGAGGAAATATAAATGAATCAATATACATATTTTGCACTAGGCATAGTTTTAGGAATTAGTTTAGCAGTTTATTATTTTATGAATAGAGAAGAAAAGATAGAAAGTCAAATCAAACTTGATCAAAAAATTTATTCTACTAAAAGATTAGATACAACAATGGAAAATGTTGTTGATAAAATAAATCTAAAAATAAAAGAATTTAAGAGAGAATTAACTGAAGAAGAAAAGAATGAAATAATAAAACAGTGTTATCAAGAAAAGTTTTTATAAGTAAAAGAAGTATATAGTATTCATAAAAAGACCTGCTCCGATTGAAACAGAGCAAGTCTTTTTTATAAGAATTATTTAAAAAAAAACTTATCTAAAACTCTTTCAAGTTCAGAATATTTTATAGGCTTTTCTAAATAATTATCAAAACCTAAATCATCAACAAAATGCTTTCTAGCATTCTTAGTAATTGTATGTATGACTACTGGAGTGTTAAAATTATTAATAGTTCTTAATTTTTGTAATAATTCTGGTCCACCATAACCTTTTTGATAAATATTGTTTGTAAAAATAATATCATATTTACAACCATTTTTTATTCTGTCATATACATCAATACCTGTAGTAACAATATCGGCTGAAATTCCAAAATTCATTAACATTGTGCGAGTTAGTTTTGAAGAAAAATTATCATAATTACCAATTAGAGCTTTTTTACCTTCAAATTTTCCATTATATTCTTCTGGAATTTCAGAGAATTTAAAAGGATTTAGTTTTAAAGATTCAAATTCTTTTTCTTCTAATATCTGTGCTGAATTTTTTAGCCTTGTAATTTCGTTATTAAGAAAAGAAATCTTACTTTCTTTTTGTGAAATAGTGTTATTTAGTTCAGCCAATTTATTATTATAAGTATTCATTTTATAAAACAATATGATGATAAGTACAAAAAATACAATACTAAGACTAATAAAAAAATACAACATTTTTCATAAATTCCTTTCTATAAATTTTAATAAAAATACTGGGATTTTTAAGTATTTTATTATAATAGAAAAATGTTCGGGCTATATACTTCATTGTGAATATTGCTACAAAATTATACCATACTAAAAAGAATGGTATTAGAAAGTGTGGTGATATATAATGGAGTTAATAGATATTTTTCGCAAAAATGTAAAATATTATAGATTTATGCAAAACTACTCTCAGGAAAGATTAGGAGAGTTGTCTGGTTTAAGTACACATTATATATCAGATATTGAACAAGGAAAATACAGTCCATCAATTCCTACTATTGAAAATATAGCAAAAGCACTTGATGTAGATCCTTATTTGCTTTTTGTTGCCAATCCAAAAGCAAATAAATTAGAAGCTAGAGTCGATATTCATCGAAAAAAGTAATTGCTATAAGTATATAGTAATACTTTTTTACAAATATTCAATACAATCGACAAAACTTGTCAAAAATCGCCACTTTTTTTATTACTATTCATTATTATACCATAAAAACACTAAATGGGACAAATAAGTTACATATTTTTTATCTAATTTATGGAAAAATAAATTTGTTAAGAGGTGTTTTAAATGGAGAATAAAGAAAATTTAAAGGCATTATTATCAAAAGATTATATGCCTATTATATACAAAAATATAAAAAAGTATAGAAAAGAAAGTGGAATGTCATTAATGGAAGTAGCAGAAATATTGGATATGTCCCACGATTATTTAAGAAGAATTGAATCACTAAATGATGAAGTAAAAACATGTTCATTAAAATTGTTGATTAAATTTAGTATCTTATTTGATAAAAAGTTAGACGACTTTTTAAAAGATGAATAAGTAGATTAGTGTTATGCTAGTCTTTTTTATTTTATAAAGAGAAAAATTAGATAGCTCCAAAACTTTACAAACTTAACATAATATGGTATAATGTTTTATGTAGGAGTGTTGTATTATGTATGATATAAGTATTAATCTATATAGAACTTTTTGTGTAGTAGCACAATCAAAAAATTATGTTGATGCAAGTAATAAATTAAATATCTCTACAACTGCTATTAGTAAAAATATAAGACAATTGGAAAGCCTAGTAGGCACAACTTTATTTTACCGTGAAAAAGATGGAGTAAAATTAACAGGAGCGGGGCAAGAGTTTTTTAAATATGCTGAACAAGGACTTGCAACTTTAAACTTAGGAGAAAAACTAATAATGCAAAAAAGTGATTTAGCAAATGGAGAAATATCAATAGGTTGCCCATCACACTTAACAACATTTTACTTAATGGAGTGTATAGAAAAAGTAAAAAAAGATTATCCAAATTTAAAAATAAATCTTGTCAGTGGTGCAGATTTTAATAAAATGATTCAAATGTTAGAAGAACACAAAATAGATTTTATAATAGATACAACACAAGTAGATACAAATTATAATAATATTATGGTTGAAGAGCTAAAAGAAGTAAAAAACATATTTATTTCTAATAAACCAATTAATATTAAAGATTTAAAAGAATTAGAAAAACAAAAATATATTTTAAATTTTGAATATAGTTCTACTATAAAAAGATTAAAAAATACACTAAAACAACATAACATAGAAATAGAAGCAAATATGCAATATGATATTACAGAATTAAGAATAAATGCAGTAAAAAGAGGTCTTGGAATAGGGTATGTTATGAAAGAAGCAGTAAAAAAAGAATTAGAGAAGAAAGAAATATATGAGGTTAAATTACCAATAGAATTACCTATATCAAAAATTAATTTAATTTATATAAAACAACAACTGACACAAGCAGATAAAAAATTCATAAAAAATTATCTTAAAAATTGACAAAAGTATATTTTTCTAGTATAATGAATATACTAGAAGTGAGGTACTTATGTACTTCAATAAGGAGTATTCAAGCCTTAAGTTGAAATTAAAAAGTTGGAGTATCCTACCATAAGTGGAACGAAAAAATTGGAGTATCCAAGCCATAAGTTGGAATGAAAAAATTATGCAGGGTGCAGCAAATGTACTCTGCAATTTATTATTTAAGGAGTAATAATGGACAGATTAAAGTTTTATAATATAGATGATAAATATATAGAATATTTATATCAATTTGATAAAAAAGTACCATTTAATAAGAATAGCAAAAGACCATATATAGGAATAATATTAGAAATAAATGAAATAACATATTTTGCACCTATGTTTTCTCCTAAACAACAGCACAACAAATATAAGGCTAATGCAACACATATAAGAATAGGGAAAGATTTAGGAATGATAAAACTGAATAATATGATACCAGTAAATAAAGAAAATCTAAAATACATAAATTTTAATGATATTCAAGATAAAAAATATAAAAATTTGTTAATACAACAAAATAATTTTATTCAATTAAATACTGATGAAATAAGGCAAACGGCAGAAAAATTATATAAATTTGTTACTATTGATAAGAAAGATTTTTTTATTAAATTATGTTGCGATTTTAAATTGTTAGAAGAAAAATGCAAGAATTATAATAATATATAAAAATGTGGAAGCGTTATAACTTTATAGTTATAGCGCTATTTTGTTGTATAAACTTTTAGTTTGTGGCTGACCAACTTTTTTTCGATAGACAATTTCTGGAAATGATTATATAATTTTATTGTCTAAAAAAGAGAAAGAGGATGTTGAAATGCAAAAAAAAGAAATATGTTGGAATATAACCACAAAATGTAATCAAAACTGTAAGTATTGTCATAGATTCTTAGGAATACATGATTTATGCTATGAAGAAAACGAAAAAATATTAAATAACCTTATCAAGGATGGAATAACAGACATAACATGGACAGGAGGAGAGGCACTATTATATCCTAATTTAATTAGTTTATTGAAAAAGGCAAAAGAGAACGGAATAAAAAATAAGCTAATAACAAATGGTATGCTACTTGCTCAAAATGACGATATAAAAGAAATTTGTAATTATTTAGATAGTTTAACATTATCAATAGATTCAATAGATAATGAAGTAAATGCAGAGTTGGGAAGAGGCATGAATCATTATTATAATATTAAAACAATATTAGAATATGTAAAAGATAAAAAATTAAAATTAAATATAAATACTGTTGTCAGCAAGAAGAACATAAACCAATTAGAAGATTTAGGAAAATTTTTAAATGAATATAAGATAAACTCTTGGAGAGTGTTTCAATTTATGCCTTTAAGAGAAACGGCAGAAAAAAATAAAGAGCAATTTGAAATTTCTGATGCAGAGTTTGAAAGTAAAAAAGAAGTATTCCAAAAGTTTGAAAATATAGGTAGAGTTGATTATAGACAAGAAAAAGATATGGAAAATAAATATGTTTTACTGGTTGCAAATGGGGATATAGTAAAAACAGAAAACGGAAAAGATGTAAAAAAGGGAAATGCCTTATATCAAAATTTAATGGATTTTATGGAATAGAGGGAAATAATATGGAAAAAGTAAATATAAAACCGACATCTCCGAATTTAGTGATAATAGGAAATATAGCTTATGACATTATTGATTTCAGTAAGCTAAAAGAAAAAAGACCAAACATAGTAGATGTGGGTGGAGCTTGTATATTTTCTACAATTCCAGCAAGTTTATTTCATAGAGTAGGAATGGTAGGAAAAATTGGAAAAGATCTTGATATTTCTAAATTTTATGGTTATAATATTGATTTATCTGGTGTGAAAACTTTGGAAATGCCAACAACAAGATTTTACACAATATGGAATACTGATGATGGACAAGACAGAACTGTAACAGGAGATGTAAAACCAGAAATGGAAGTTGGAAGTAGGGATATACCTGAAAAATTTCTAAGTGCAAAGCATTTTCATTTAACTACTGCTACTCCTGAAAAGCAATTAGAACTTATAGAATTTTTAAGAAGTAATGCAAATGCAACAATAAGTGCTGACACAATAGATGAATTTGCCTATCAACCTAATTGTAAAAAAGTTTTTGATAGTGTTGATATAGCTTTCATAGATAAAGAATATACACCATTATTGGACTGTAAAGCTCAAACAAAAATTATTAAATATGGGAAAGAAGGATGTTTATATTACTCAAAAGATAAAAGATTTGCAGTACATTCACAAGTAATAGATAATGTAGTAGACAAAACTGGAGCAGGTGATTGTTTAAATGGCGTTTTTCTTAATCTCCTTATAAATGGAGAGAGTGAAGAATTTGCATTAAGAACAGCAGTAGATACAGCAACAGAATCTATAAAACAACATGGAATATTAGGATTAAGAATACCAAATCAAAATCAAGAAAGGGTGGTATAACAATATGGAGAAAATAAGAATTTTAATAGCTCACAATGACGAAAATGTAAAAAACAATATTGTAAATAATATAAAGAATTTGAACTATGCAGAAGTTGTTGGAACTGCTAGTAGTGGAACGGAAACATATAATAAAATTATTGATTTAAAACCAGAAGTTGTTTTTGCAAAAATTGATATGGATAATATGAGTAGTCTTGAAATAATAAGAAAATCAAAAGAAGATTTAAAAGAAAATATTCCTGTATTCAATTTTATTACAAATAAAAGCATCAGTGATGAATATATGAAAGAAGCATATAACATTATAGGAAGAAATTTAAATTCTTTTGTAACTGAGCCTGTAAATAATATTGAAATAGATAATATTATGGAAAATTACAAAGAATATAAAGAGAATAAATAAACTAAAAGAAGAAATAGGCTATATATAAGTATATTATATAAACTTATTTCTTCTTTCCTTTTTGTTGATGTAAGTACATTACAGCAATTTCTAAAAACTCTTTAGGTGTAATATTTTGACTTAAATCAAAATATTGCATAATAGGACAATTAATAGATTCTTTATACATATTTAATCTTTCTAAGGCTGTTCTAAATCCTGATCTTACTGCTGAATTAGTTTTATTATGTCTTTTTCCAATTATAGAAAAAATATCTATAAGTCTTTTTTGTAAATCTGGATAATAATAGCATTCAAAAATTGCCTCCCTAATATAGTCTGTTCCATTAGAATTTAGAGGAATTTTTAATTGTAACAAAAATAAGTCAAGTTCATCAGAAGTTAATTCCTCATATTCTCCGTATAGATACATTTCATTAATTGTTTTAGATAAATCTTCAAAATTGTTTTCATTATCATAGATTACTTCATAAATTCTCGAAACATGAGATATTTTTAATTTTTCATCTTTTCTTGCTGTCAGTATAATATTGCAATTTCTTTTTTCTTTAATATTGGTAGATAATCTATTAATTAAATCAATGTAATTTATATCTTGCATACAGGAATCTATAACTAAAATATTAGGTTGTATTTCAAGATATTTTTCTAGAGTGGTTGTTCCATCAGTTATGCCTATTATTTCTAACCTTTTATCCTTTGAAAGGTGTTGGCAAAGTGCATTGTTTTGCTCAACATTTTGATTAGCAATAAGAACTTTTTGCATCTGTAAAACCTCCCACAAGCAATCCGATATATTCAATTCGCCATTATTATATCATAATTTTTATGTAAACACAATAGAAATGGAAAAAATATCCATTATTTTTAAAAGCAATAGCCTTTTTTCGCCCTTTTAAGCCTTTTTTCCCCTTTTTCGACATAAGATATGCAAGACTTTATATAATACGAACAACTTAATCAAAGTCTTTAAGGAGGCTATTCAAAAGAATTATAAGAAACAAAAGAGTTAGCATAATTTTATATAGACTTTGATTAAATTATTTGTAGAACTCCTTTTTGATTTTGTTTAAGCAAAATTTCTAAAGGGAGTTTTGTTTATGTGGAGGGGTACAAATAGTTCAAAATTTAATTATATATTTGTAGTTATAATAAAAAATACTATTGAATATTTGTGCCTATTTATAAAAATCAAATGTGCAGTAACATCATGTGCATTTGATTTTTTTTACATTTTGAAAGAAAAACATTGTCGTAGTCCACCTCTAATCAATTCAAAAAAATTGAATTGATTGGAGGAAAGAGAAATGCAAGAAAATGCAAAATGTTTTATAAGAGTAAAAAAAGGAATTTATGATGAAATTACATATAAAGAGTTAGAAGAAAAAAGAAGAAAATATACTACATATAGAAGAAAAAAATTTATTCCAGTTCAAGGAATGCTTATAGAAGTTTTACCAACAGAATACAAGAGCTTTTACAAAGAGGTGGAAAGAAATAAATATGTAAGTAAAAGAGAAAGAGAATTAGAAATATTTTCTTATAATGCTTTAAATGATGAAGATAACAAAAATATAGATATTATAAAAGATTCAAATACGGATATTGAATTTCAAATTGAAAGAAAGATTGAAGTTGAACAGGTAAAACAAGCATTATTGGAACTAAAAGAAGATGAATATAAACTAATAAAAGCCTTATTTTATGAAGAAAAAAGTTTGAGAGAATATGCCAAAATATTAGGAATACCATTTGCAACAGTTCAAACTAGAAAAAGAGCAATTTTGAAAAAATTGAAAAAATTTTTAAAATTTTAAAAAAAATTAAATACACTACCCTCATTTTTTCCTTTCAAAGAATGAGGGATTTATTTTTCTCATTGAACTTTGAAAATTAAATATTCGTTCATTAAATACATTCCTATTATTTAGAGCTAGTTAAAAAGTATATTATAAATAACTTTACTGAAATATGAGATAGCAACTCATAAGGCGATAACAGATAGTAGGTATAATGATACACTTGCATAGCCACAGTTCGAGCGCGATAAAACCGTCCCAAGCAATGGGTGCAAATCTGTTAAAATCAGGTTGGTGGGATTCCAGTGGAGCAATTTAGCCAATTGCCGTTTAATGAATTAGGAGAGATAGAAATACTGAAAAAATTGTAAGAGGCTATCTATTCACTATATTTAGATAGCCTTTTTTATAAAAAAGGAGCAAAACATGAATATTTTTTTAATTATATTTTTAACAATACTTGTGTTTATTACAATATTTACATACTTAATTATTTTAGGAGCAAGTATGAGCAAAACTGATGAAGAAAAAATGGTTGAAGATCAAGAACAAATGGAATATTTAAGAAATTATAGAGAAATGAGGGAAAATAATAATATGGAAATAAAAAGAGGAGATATATTTTATGCAGCATTAGATGAAACTTATGTAGGAAGTGAACAAACAGGAGTTAGACCTGTAGTTATATTACAAAACAATATAGGAAATGAATATAGTCCAACTGTTATAGTTGCACCAATTACAAGCAAAGTAAATTCAAAAGCCACAATACCAACACATGTTTACATTAAAGGATACAAAAATAGGCTAAAACAAAATTCACTTATATTAACTGAACAAATAAGAGCAATAGATAAGCAGAGATTAAGATATTATATTGGAGTTTTAGATATAGGAGAATTAAAAAAAGTGGATAAAGCTCTTATTATTTCTCTAGGATTAAATTTAGAGAAGATAAAAAAAGAAATACCACATAGAGAAGGAATTGAAGAAAAAACAGAATTTGTTACAAGAAAACAAATTGCTTCTTATGGTATTGTAGCTAGAGAATATCTAAAACATACAGGAAATTTAAAAATTTCAAATGAGGAATTTGGAAAATATATATTGACACTTATTGACTTATATTCACCAGATGAAGTTGAAAAAAGAGCAGAGATAATAAATGAGGAGAAATAAAATGGAAAATAAAAAGGTTATAGCTTATGGCTATTTTTCAAATTTGGGTATAAATACAAGAGAAAATGCAATGAGACATTTTGAGAATTTTATAAGTTTAAATAAAAATTGGAAATTAGAACAGGTATATCTTTATACAGGACAACAAATAGCGAATAACAATATTATAAATCAAATAGAAGAAAAAATTATGAAAAAAGAGGTTGATATTGTAGTTTTACTAAAATTAAAACATTTAGGAAATGAAAAAGATTTTTTTAATTTCGTAGATAAAGCATTAGCAAATAATGTTGATGTAATATCTCTTAAGGATAATTTTAATACACTAGATAAAAATTGTAAGATTCAGTATATCCTAGCAAGAAATATGTTTGGGAAACCAAGAAGAAATAACAAATCTAAAAATGAATTAGATAAATAATAAAAAATTCTTTTGATAGTAGGTGATAGATGATGAAAGTAACAATAAATAAGCAAGGAACAGAAGCATATATATCAAACATTGCTTTTATTAGAGCATTGTTAATTAAAGAATATATAAAAAGCCTTTCAATCACAAAAGAGGATAAAGAAGAAATGATTAAGTCAATTCTAAAATTATTAAAAAATAGCTAAATTTGTACCTTTGAAAGTGAAAGCCTCCTTTTTTAAAATTATAAAAAAGGAGGCTGACATGAAAGAAAGGAAGAAAATAAGAATTGCAATATATTCAAGAAAATCTAAATACAGTGATAAAGGAGATTCTGTTGGCAATCAAATAGAAATCGCAAAAGAATATATAAAAATGCACTTCCCAGAAGAAGAATATGATGTAGAAATTGTAATATATGAAGATGAAGGTTTTTCGGGAGGAAGTTTTGATAGACCTCAATTTAAAATGTTTTTAGAAGATGAAAGAAGATACCCTTATAACATACTTATATGTTATAGATTAGATAGAATTAGTAGAAATATAGCTGACTTTTCAGCTCTTATGAATGAATTAAATGATTTAGAAACTAGCTTTATTTCTATTAAAGAACAATTTGATACAAAGACACCTATGGGTAGAGCAATGATGTATATAGCTTCAGTCTTTGCACAACTAGAAAGAGAGGTAATTGCAGAAAGAATTAGAGATAACTTATTAGAGTTATCTAAAACGGGAACTTGGCTAGGAGGTGAAGCACCTCTTGGATTTAAAACTGAAAGATATAAAAAAGTTGAAGTTTGTGAGCAAGAAAATGATTATATTACTAAAAAGAGCAAGGTTGCATCTAAACTTGTTGTAAACGAAGATGAGATGAAAATAGTATTACTGATATATTCTAAATTTTTAGAATTAAAATCAATGTCAAAATTAGTAACATATTTAATGAATAATGATATAAAAACAAGAAAAGGAGTATATTTTGGAATTAATGCAGTAAGAAAAATTTTAACCAATCCAGTATATGCAAAAAATGATAAAGATACAATGGAATATTTTGATTCAAAAAATATTTATATATATTGTGAAAATGACGATAGAAGTAACTATGATGGTAAGTATGGTTTTCTTACTTATAATAAAACAAGTGGATATGGTGGCAAAGAAAACCCTATTCAAGATTGGATTATAGCAGTTGGCTTACAACCGGGAACGATATCAGGAAAAGAGTGGGTTGCAGTTCAAATGCTAATTGAAAAGAATGCAGACAAAAAATATAGAGCAGCATTATCTAAAAAGACAAATACATTAGCCACAGGAATATTAAGATGTAAACATTGTAATTCTCTTATGAGAGCAAAAAATATGGGAAGAGCATATAAAGATGGAAGTATTAATTACAGATATTGTTGTACTCTAAAAGAAAAATCAAGAGGACATAAATGTCAATCATTAAATGTAGGAAATGAAATAGATAATAAAATATTAGAGATTTTAAAAACAACATTTGTACCAAATACAGAAATATATGAAGAATTGAAAAAAATGGCAACAATAAAAGCAGAAGATAATACAAACAATGAATTAGAATTTTTACAAAATGCTTATAATAAAAATTTGGAAGAAACAGAAAAATTGATTGAAAAATTACAATATATTGACATAGATCTAATGGATATGGTAAACTCTAAACTTAGAGAACTAAAAGAACAAAAGCAAAATTTAGAATATCAAATTGCAAATGTAAAGAGTAGAGGAAAAATTAAAGATACCTCTGAAATGCAAACAGCAAAAGATTTACTTAAAATAATTGATAATTCATTTAACATTTTCCAGACATTTGATTTAAAAACAAAGCGAGATATTGTCGGTTTGTTTATAGAAAAAATCTATGGTGATGGTGAGAACATTGAAATATATATGTTAAATACAAAACTTGAAGACTCCAAAAAGAAATTTTTCATTCCAACTATATCCAAAGTTGAAAATTCTTTTGATAATTGTCTGTCATCAGATAAGGTGAGCAAAATCATCACAGGGTATTGTTTTCAGAAAATGGGCAAACAAAATATTAAAAGATTATATGCTAAAAGGTTATGCAATAAATCAAAAAAGATTAGAATATTTGGAAAAAACTATAAAATTAATAGATATTGCTAATCGTATTGATGAAAGACTAGAAGGAAATGATGCAAAAGAAATATTAAAAGTAATTGGAGGATATTCAAAAGCATTAGACTTATTAGATGATTATGATCATAGAACTTTAAAGAAAATTGAAGGAAATATAGACGATAGAAAAATTGAATACCAGGAATGCATAAACATAATCAATAAATTAAGATTTAACGAAGAAAGTTCACTTTTTGCTGTTGAAAGAGATAAAGGCTTAGAATCAATTATTGGAAATATTTATCAAAGTTTTGCACGGACAGGATATCTACAAAAGTATAGAAGAAAAAGGAGCAAATTTTTTATATTTAATAGTAAAAAATCATGTATTTGCAGATGGCAATAAAAGAATTGCAGCAACTTTGTTTATATATTTTCTAAATTTTTACGGAATATTGTATAAAAACGGTAAACAAGTAATTGATAATAATACATTAACGGCTCTTACTTTATTAATTGCTGAATCGAATCCAAAGGAAAAAGAAGTAATTATAGATTTAGTGATGAATTTTTTGAATAATTAATAAAATTCTTTAAAAGAATATATAACTTTTTAGATGAATTAAAAATATAAGACTATAAAAATGTTCTAGTAGTAGCTCACAGTGGAGTATCAAAAGCATTTGATGGTTATTTTGAAGGTATAAAAAAGGTTTGTTCTTAGATAGAGGATTAAAAAATTGTGAAATAAAAAAATATGAATTCTAAAAAATCAGTAGAGTAGGGGGGATAGTCATATTTTTTATGTTACAGATTTATATTTAATATAAATATTTTATATATAAAAAAATAAAAAAAGATATAGAAAAATTTTGTGCAAAGTTTTTACAAAATAAAATTTGCTTTAGATTTATAATTAAAAATTTTTAAAATTAAAAATAAAATTTAAAAAATTATAAATTAAAGATTTTAAATTTATAGAATTTTTTAAAACGAACATTTGTTAATTGCAAATTTTAATGTTTGGTTTTTAATTTATATGTGTTTTAATTATTATAATTTAAACTTACTAAAATCAATTTTAAGACAATTACAATATTGCAATATTAAATTACATTAAATTTAGATTTATTTGAGTTGTTTATGAAAATTTTAGTTATATATATGCAAGTTCTATAATTATCTGCAGATGCTAAAGTAATCTCTAAAAAGCCTAAAATAATGGCTTACGAGAATCGCTTTTAAGGCATTTTAATAAAACAGTCATATAGTTTTACTGTCTGGTATTTTAGCAAAATAATGATAATTCTAAGATTTAGCAATTTTTAGTAGTAAAATGTTTAATTTTATAGGTATACAATAATAATCAAAAATACCTCAAAAAAGCGACGCACGAGAATCGATTTTAAGCCGTTTTTATTTTTAAGGCTTATAGTTTGTTGTTGGTAAAATACGGCAAATATAGATAAATAGGCATTTTGAAGATTTTTGGAAAATTTATATAAAATATAATATGAAATAAAAATTATTAAGTAATAAAATTAAATTTTAAATAGAAAAATTATTTAGATGTAAAATTATAAGGATAAATTATAAAGTAATAATGTTAGTCAAACGATAGCTAATAAATAGCTAGTAAAGCCGTTAAGACTAGTAGTTACAAGAACTTGTAGGTAGGACTCTAAAAGGGGTTCTATTATTTTGCTCCTATCTCTTATTACACAAAACTTTGGTTTTGTGCAATGTTGTGTAAATGAAAATAGAGCCTAAAAGTTTTCTTTTAAGCTCCACTTCTCTATTCTATATCATTTTTAAAACTCTTACTTGCTTTTTCCAAAAATATCCTAAAATAAAATTTAATTTTATTACTTATTCTACCTGATGTTTACTATATGTTTTCTTTGCACAAATTAATGCTATAACCATCATAAAAATATAAATAATTATAGTCATCATAGGTAAATCAATAACAATATTTCCTAACTTATATGATACCATTTGAGAAAAGTTTGAATAAATTGCATTATATGGCATTAAGAATAATATTTTATTTAATATTCCAAAAGCTGACTTTATGCTCAAAAATACTGGTAACATAATAATAGCAATATCTATTACTAATACTGTCATAGGAGTTTTCAGTTTAGATGACAAGAATAATGTTAATCCAACAATACCAAACAATACTGTATATGAAATCACTATATTATATAAAAGTGACTGGAAGAATGTTAGTGCGTATGGACTTAATATGTTAGAAAGTTGTATTGGTAAATTTCCTCCATCTGTACCAAACATTAAGAATATTGTTCCTATTGCAAATATTAAATATATTGTAAATACTAATGTTGCAAATATATAAGATGCGATTATTTTCGCAGTTACACCTTTACTTTTTCCATACTTTGTGGTTAATAATATTTTATCTGTACCATTTTGATACTCTCCTGCAAAAACAGATGCTAAACATATACATATAGCAATTACTCCCAATATAAGTAATTCATAAGTGCTATACAAATTAGAATATCCATAATAAGAATCATATTCAAATGGTGTTTTTGTGTTATTAGACTTCTCTAACCAATATTCTTTTTCTTGAGGTGTATATTTTTTTCCATCATAACTTTGATTTAATTCTTCTTCTATTCTTTGTTGTCTTGTTTCATAAAAATCTTTCTGTTCTTTTAAATTTAGATTAAATAATTCAGTTATATAGCTAGTATTATAATTTGCATATACACGGTTTATATTTGTTAATAAATCAAGTCTATTATTTAAATATTCATTATAAATTTCAATACTAAAATCCTTTTCTCCATCACTATTTGTAATAAGATTATTTGGATCATTATGCAACTCTTGTAATTTTTCTATTTCTTTTATAATCTTTTCATTTGTTAAAGTTCCAGAAATCTCTTTCATTTGTTCTTTTCTAACACTAATAGCCTCTTTACCTTTATAAGATTTTCCACTCTTATCTGTTGCTAGAAAATCTTTACCTGCCATAGAAAATAGTAATGTTATTAAAAACAAACAAACTATGATTACAATAATATTCATTTTTTTATTAAATAATTTCTTTAATTCAAATTTCACTAATGTTCCCATATTGTTCATTCCTTTCTTTTCTATTTTTCATTATCTTGAAAATATGCTAAATATAAATCTTCTAAATTAGGTTCTATATTAACAGCATTCACAGTTGGTTTTTGCCTACTTACAATTCTTAATTCTGTTGTATTATTTTCTTGATGAATATTAATAATACAATATTTATGATTCAGCATTTCTACTTCTTTTTTATCATAAGCAACACATTTCCATACACTGCCTCTTAAATCTTGTAAAAGTTCTTCTGGCGTTCCTGTTAATATCTTTTTACCTGCTTTCATCACAATAATTTCATCTGCAATAAATTCAATATCTGATACAATATGAGTTGATAATATTACAATTTTATCTTGTGAAAAACTACTAATTAAGTTTCTAAACTTTACCCTTTCTTTTGGGTCTAGTCCTGCTGTTGGCTCATCTAAAATTAGAATCTTTGGGTTATTTAACATTGCTTGTGCAATTCCTAATCTTTGTTTCATTCCTCCAGAAAATGTCTTTACTTTTTGTTTTTTTTCATTTTCCAAATTAACTATTTGTAATAACTCATTCACTCTCATTTCAGCCTTTTCTTTTGATAATCCCTTTAATGCAGCAATATACATTAAAAAATCATAAGCTGTAAAATCTGGATAGTATCCAAAATCTTGTGGTAAATAACCAAGAACTTGTCTGTAATCCTCCCCTAGTTTTTTTATATCTGTTCCATTATATTTAATTTGACCAGAAGTTGGATTTTGAATATCACATATCATTCTCATAAGTGTTGTTTTTCCTGCTCCATTTGCACCAAGTAATCCATAAACTCCTGGTTTTAGTTTTATAGAAACGCTATCCACTGCAATTTTATTTTTATATTGTTTTGTTAGCCTATCTATTGCAAGTTCCATATATAATCATCCTCCTCTTCATAAAATTGATAAACAGCTTTTATAAAATAAAATACTGTTATAATTAATAAACCTAACCATACTAAAACACTTGAAGTTTCATAAACACTAGGAAACTTTATATTAATTTTAAATAAAATCGCATTGATTAATAACATTATCGTCATATTTACAATTTCGTTTGACTTATTTTTTAATAAACGCATTGTTAAAATGTTAGCAACATTGGTTATCATAAATGGCACTAAAAAATAAAGAATTAATACATAACTTTTCTGTTCAAAATGAGTTCCAGTCATAACTGCAAATACTGTCATTATACATAAATTAATAAATGTATTAATTATTAATTTAATTGAAATCGATTCTTTTAAGTCCATTTTACAACTCATTTCAATTTCATACATATTATATTTAAAACTTTTCTCTAACTCCATTATTTGAAGAAATGCTAATATTGGCATTACAAGTGATAAAATTAGCCTTGTTTTCTCAAAATTCATAGATTTTATAACTAATATTCCTACCAATAATAGAATAAATTGGAAAAGAAAAGTAATTTTACTCATAAAAGGAATATATCTTTTTATCTTTTCAAAATAGCTTTCCTTTACTGTTATTTCTGTATTTGCTATTTCCATTTTTAATATTTCTATTGATTGCCTTTTTTTATTTTCATCTATACTTGGCAATTCTCTTTTGTTTAAAATTTCTCTCCACTTATCCATCTAATTAAAAGTCCTCCTTTCCTAAATACCTACTCAATTTTTCTATTCCCTGCTTTAGTCTTGATTTAATGGTAGGTACTTTTTCATCAAGTATTTTAGATATATCTTTAATTTTCAAATCTTCATAATACTTCAAAATAATTACTTCTTTTTGTTTTTCTGGTAGCTCTTTTAATGCTTTATCAATTGAATTTTTTTGTTCTATTCTTGATAATTCATTAGAATCATTTTCTTTATAAGTTTGATTATCATCTAATTCTTCTAACTCCACTTTATTCTTGTCAAAATAAGTGTTACATACATTCATTGCTATTGTAATTAAATAACTTTTAAATTTTCCTCTATGTTTATAAGTTCCTATATATTTAATCAATTTCAAGAATGTTTCCTGTGTTAAATCATAAGAAAGTGAGCTATTTCCTGTTTTATAATAACAAAATCTATAAATATCATCATAATATTTCTCAATTAATACCTCTAATAATTCTTTATTTCCGTGCTGTATTTTATAGATTAATTCTTTATCTTCCAAGTAAATACCTCCTTTCTTTCTTTTATAAACTAGCTTACATATAATATAACCTAAAAAAATATAAAAAAGATTTAAAATTTTATTAAATTTTTAAATTTTTTCATTTATTATATTTCTTTTTGCAACTGTTTGTCCATAGGAATTTACTACTTCTGCAAAATACTCATTTTTTCCTCTTACATCTATAATTGTCGCTCTATTTCCATCTTTTAATTCTACTACATTAAATCTATCTATTTTCATATTTATAATTCTTTCCTTTCATTCTAAATTTATATTATCATAAAAATTCATAAATTTAGTTTGGATTTTTACTACCAATCTGTCCATATAAATTTGTCTATCTTGAGGATTTTCCATAATAAGTTTTAAAAAATTCTCAGCTCGCGGGGTGGAGCAGTTGGCAGCTCGTTGGGCTCATAACCCAAAGGTCGATAGTTCGAGTCTATCCCCCGCAACCACTTTGAAAGTTTTTGCCTAAAGGGATGTCCCTTTAAGTAATTAGAATATATAAGATTTTACTAGAAATAGTAAAATCTTTTTTTTATTGCAAAAATAAATTTTGGAGATGATAATCAATATATTTTAGAAAATTGCTTATAAATATTATAATAATAAATGGTAGTATTTTTTATACTATAATACAATCAAAAAAGACCAAAACCCTTTGATTATAAGTTCCCGTCTTTTCAATTTTCATATTCTATTTCTGTGCTTTATACTCTTTTGATATTGCAGCCATATCTATTATATTAATCTTTCCATCTCCATTAAGGTCACCTGTTACAACATTTCCATCCTTTACCTCATAATCTATATTTGTTGATATATCCCTTATAAATGTATTATAATCAGTATTTGGCTTTATTTTTATTATACAATTATTTTTTATTTTATATTTGTTTAATGTAAATGTTGGCTCTGACTCATCTATGCTTGTTACCTTTACAGTTACTACAGTACTATTACCAGCTAAATCTTTTATTATTATATTTTCGCCATCTTCTGTAGTATTTTTTGTATATGTTTTTGTTAGTGTCATTTTATCTGTTGACAATTTCCAGCCTTCTACATTTTGTATTTCTTCATTTGCTTTTATTGTTACTATTACATCTTTGTTTGTTTGCTCTGTAGTTGAATAAGTAACTGTTGCTGTTACTGGCTTTGCATCTGGCTCTGGCTCTTTTTCATTTTCAAAACTCTGAGTTCTTATTAACTCATTTCCGTCATAACATTTAATCCATTGTGTATTACCAACAGATATGTCTATATCAAAAGGCATATCATCATAAGTGTATTTATCATATGACTCTTGTACTGCTCCTTCTTTGTTCCACCAAGTTTTTCCTGAAGGACAAGCTTCAAATTTTTTTCACTATTTGTATCATTTGTAACACTTAAATGTACATCATTACCTTCTTTCCATACAGATCCTACATATAGATTTTCACTGTCTTCAACATTATTGTAAATAATATTATTTTTCTCATAATCACCTTGTGGAACAGATGTACTTGGATAAAGTACCCCATACCATCTAGCACAACCTACATTTATATCATTCATTTTCAAATCATGTATCTTTTTTCCGATTTTTAGAATTTATATATATTGTATATCCTCCACCATTAACAATACATTTCTTAAACTCAACATTATATAAATTTCCAAACTCAGGTTGTAACATTATTGCAGCATTAACCGCACCATTAGTTTGGGTAAATAAAAATCCTGGTATTTCCACTCTACAATTATAAAAATAAATATCTTTTACATCTTTAAGATTTTTACTATCTCCGTACATCTGTATACCATCTGAATGAATTTTATTAGTTGCTGTCGTCTCAGTTGTTTTTGAAAAATCCGAAAAAAAAGAATTTGTTACTCTTATATTTTGGAACGGATTCATTCCATCACTCGTTGTTCCACCAAAATAGCATTTGTCAAAGATTGCATCTGAACCTGCAAAACCAGTAAAAGAACAATTTTCAAATTTAAATATTACATTTTCAGAGCTAAAAAACTCTGTTCTAACATTCCTGAATTTACAATTTTTAAATGTATATGTTTTTTTATTTTCTACTGCTGATTGTTTTGTAAACACAATAGAATATTCAAAATATTTATTTTCTAATGAAATATTATTTCCACAATTTTAGTAGCTATTGCTATCTAGTATCTTTTTTTGTAACAAAATCTCAAGTATTGTACAAGAAAAATTAGTAATCAACACTATAGTGAAATTTGTTTTATAACAATTTTCTATATCAGTAATATATTTTTTACATCATAGTTTTCGGTACTATTTTTCTTCTTTTCATTGTTAGATAACCACTCAAATCTATTTCCTAATACAGAATTGAATTTAATTTCATTATTATATGATATAAAATAAAAAAATGTAGTAATACAGAAAAATATAATCTGTGTAATAATAATTGCTTTCATCACACTATTTATATCTTCACTTCTCAATCTATATTTTTTAAATATTAGCATTGAACTCAAAATTACAACCAGTGATCCTGCTAATACTATTGCAATAGAAAAAAACAAAATTTTATATGACAACTCATTTGCTATATTATAATAATTTAATATAGAATTTATTGAAAATTGTTCTTCTTGCATTGCTTTTGACCCAATATCTGTTATAATATAAATTCCAATACGATAAATGGTAAATGGAATTAGAGATAGTATAACATATTTTTCTATAAATTCTCCTAATATTTTTCTCTTTGGTGTCGCTACTTTACCATATATTTCTTCCTCTAAAATTTTTGACATAAGAAACTCCTTAATATGTATTTTATTTATAAATTCATATTACTATTCTATTGTTGTTTTCCATAATCCATGTTTGTTACAATAAGCATATAATGTTGCACCAGATATATATGGAAATCTAGTTTCCGTTGCTTGCTCTGGATATAATTTTACACGAGTTATTCTATTTTCTGATACTTGTGCAATCCACATTATATAATGTTCCTTTTCCATTGGGTGTTCTACTTCTCCAACACTTACTACTATTTCATCTTCTACTTTTTTATATATTGGTATATGTTTTTCCGTTGCTGCATCTGTAGTATTAGCTTTCATTTCTTCCATTTTTATACCACAACAAGTTATATGTTGTACATCTCCATCAATTAATTCTATTATATTGTCACATATTGGACATTTTAAAAATTTTGCATTTTCTTCCATTTAAAATTCCTCCTTTTATTAATATTATACTTATTTAAATTGTAATTTGTTGCTCTACTTATTTTCGATTAAATCGGTATAATATATAATTTCCTTACCTAATTTTTTTGCATAATCTATTTCTAATTTTGTACTATCTCCAATATAATTATTTATATTTACTACTAATATAGCATCTGATAACTTTATTCTTTTAAAATGTGCCTCTTTCAATTTTATTAATTGCTCTTTAGTTCTCTTCATTTTATCTGACACTGGATATACTGGTGTAAGGATACAATATCCTTCTAATGCCATCTTTTCAGCAACTGTCATCATTTCATTTTTAAATTTTAAGCTTCCACATAGTGTTACTATTTTCATTACGACACCTCTAACTTTCTAATAATTGTCGATTCCTGTACCATTTTTTAAATATACTTTTATCTGTCTTATGATATGAGGTATATTATAGTTTCCTGCAAATTTAGAATTATCTAATAGTTTCTCATTTATAGCTACCCATTCTAATTTATTTTTTTCTTCCGCTAAATCTACTTCATGTTTTAAAATCCCATAATAAACTTGTAAATTATTTTCATATTTAAAGTAATTCAAATCCATAAAATGTTCTAATTCTATATCTTGATTAGAAATTCCTGTTTCTTCAAATAATTCTCTATACGCTGCATTATCATTAGATTCATTTTCTTCTACTTTGCCTCCTACAAAATTATATAGTCCTTTATATGGTTCTTTTGCTCTAATACAAAAAAGTACCTTATCTAAGTTCGTGTTAAACACTACTATTAAGTTCAATTTTCTCATTCTTTCTCCATTCATTTTTATCTACAATTTTCCCTACAACTTACTAGTTATTGTTATAATTTGCCTTGAAATTATTTATTGGTTTTTATACCTTCTTCTAACAATTTTTCAAATATTGTATATATTTTTTCATTCTTCTTTTTTATATTTATTGGTCTTAAAGTTTTATCCGTAAAACAATGTTTTGTCCAAGCATTTATAACAATGTTTTCTGTCTTTTTATCAATAACATTATAAGTTACTGTCATTCTTACTCCATTAAATTCAGTTATTTTAGGTTCTATTGTAATTATATCTCCACTTGTTATATGATATTTGTATTTACAATTGACTTCTAATGTTGGAATAGTATAACCTAATTCTTCTAATTTTTCCATTGATATATTCAGTTCTTCTAACCATCTGCATCTTGCCTCTTCTAAAAATCTTATATAATTTGAATGATGAACTACTCCCATTTTATCTGTTTCATAATAGTTTATTTTTCTAGTATATGAAAAACTCATCTTTTCCCCTCCAATTCAAACAAGAAATTACTATTTGCATTTATCTTTACTTTGTCAATTGATAACTTTGTTCTATCAATTCTTTTACTAAATCCTCGTCCACCTTTTCATCTATAATAATTGTATTCCAATGTTCCTTATTCATGTGATAAGCAGGTATTATATAATCATAAGTATTTCTCAATATATCGGAATAATTTGGATCTGTCTTAACATTAAGGTATAACTTATTATTTACATTCATTAATAACGCAAACCATTTTTTATTTTTACAATGTTTCATTGTTACAGATTCAAAGTCATCTGAAAATGGACAATCCTTATATGTATTTTCTAATGTTAAACAATATTTTATTATTTCTTCTTTATTCATAACTAAATCCTTATTAGCTTTTACACTATTTATTATTTAATTGTCTGTAAACTATGTCATCTACTTTGTATCAATTAACAATTCCTTTGGGTTCTTTTTTAAACTACTTATAGATGATAACACTAAAGATATTATAAGTACCAAAGACATAAATAAAATTACATATATTATTGATTTTGGTAATATATTAATATCTAAGCTTGTTAGAGTTTTATTAAAGCCGTCTACTTCTGCTCCTCCACCAAGTCCACTAGATGCCGATTGCTTTGCTATTTGTTTTGTTATATTTTCAGTAACTTTATTTAATATATTATTTCCTATCATGTTTCCTGTATAAAGTGCTAAGAAATATGAGCCTATATAAGCAGGGATAGATATAAATACTAATTCAACAACAAATTGTCCGAAAATTTTCAATTTTGATATTCCTAATGATAGAAAAATTGCTATTTCTTTTTTTCTAGCATTCATCCATAAAAGTAATAATAATGAAACTGTAATACCTGCAAATATTAATGAAGCAGCAAATAATTTGTTTGCTATTGAATATATACCAGATATTGATTGTTGTAGTGCTGGATAATTTGTTGAACTTTTAATTAAATTGTATTGTTTCCAATTTATATCAAGTTTTTTAATATTTTTAATGACTTGATCCAAATTTTTATCACCTTTTACAAAAAATGTTGCATCTTGATATACTGCAGTATCTTCTGTGTTTCCATAAACTTTTGCAGCTGTATCTAAATCTGTTATTAATGTATTTTCGTAAAGTTCTTGTGCAGAAGTTACACTACTTTTATTGTGGCCATCGAAAATTCCTTTTATTTCTACTTCTAGTGTTTCATTTGCTCCTTTTTCATTATCTGCATCAAATAAATTGGACTTAATTTTTATTTTATCTCCAATTTTCAAATTGTTTTTTTTAGCTAAGTCTTTATGCATTAAAATCTTACTTTTGTCATTTTCTTCCAAATGTTCTCCTTCTATTAATTTGTAAGCTCCTGACACAAATTTATTTTCTTTTGATGAATCATTAACTCCTGTTAGCATAACTGTTCTTTTAAAATTTTCTGCTCTTTCTGGTGATTGATTTGCAATTGTTTTTTTAGTTTCTATAATATCATTATCTACCAAATCAGCTACACTATTTATTCTCTTTACAAAAGAAGAAATGTCATTAGATTCAGCTATTTTATTTATATCTTTTCCTTTTATATTTCCCCCACCTCTAGGTGTTCCAAGATTAACTCTTCTATTTATTTCCATAGAAAAACTATTTGTTATATTTTTAAAAGTTTCTTCTGAAGCTCTATTAGTAGCATCTTTAATTGCCAAGCTAATCAGACTAAGTGTTGACATAGCCATAATAACTAATAATATTATTATTGATTTTAAACTTTTTCTTGTTACATATGCAAAAGCATTTTTTATCATCAATATACCCCCTAATTAATTTTACTTATCTTTCTTAATTTTTTGTCACTTAATTCTAAAATAATATCAGCAGAATTTGCAACTTCCTTACTATGTGTTACAACTATTACACATTTATTTCTCTCTTTAGCTAATTTTTTTAATACTTCTATTATTTCTCCTGCAGTGTCACTATCAAGATTACCTGTAGGTTCATCAGCTAGAATTACTGGTGCTTCTGATGCTAATGCTCTTGCTATGGCTACTCTTTGTTGTTGGCCACCAGATAGTTTCATTACATTTCTATTTATCTGACTTTTATCAAGTCCCAATTTTAGCAAAATATCTTCTGATGCCTTTTTATTTACTAATCTAACATTTTCTATTGGTGTTAAATAATCAATTAAATTATAATTTTGAAAAACTAATGCTATATTGTTTTTTCTATGATTACTATATCCCTTTTTCTCTATATCCTCATTTTTAAATAGAATTTGACCTTTTTGTGGCTTATCTAGTCCTGCTAATAATGAAAGTAATGTTGACTTCCCTGCTCCTGATTTTCCTATTATTGCATAAAATTGTCCAAGTTCAAACTTTTGATTTACTGATGACAAAATCTTCTCTTTTGAATTTGAATAATTATATGTTACATTTTTTATTTCTAATATATCCATTGCAATCTCCTAACTTATCTTTGATAATATTTCTTTTGGTTTTTTTACTAATATCATTGCACTTGCAATAATAACTGATAAAACAATAATTGCTATTAATATTCCATAACTTTGTAAAAATATTGTAATATTTGATATTAAATTATCATTTTTTAGTAGATTATTAATATTTATTATCGAATTATCAGAATTGATAAATCCACCTATTATTTGATTTAATATCACATTTCCTAAAAATAAAGATGCTACTATAGATGGTAGTGATATAAATATTAACTCAAATGTAAATTGAGCTATAATTTTTGCTTTGCTTATTCCTATTGATAATAATATTCCTATTTCATAAATTCTTTCCCTTAGCCATAAAATTAATATTAATGATAAAACTATTATTCCTCCTGTCATAATTAAATATGTCATAACCTTTATTATATGTTTTATACCTTCTACAGATTCTAAAGTTTCTTCATATACATCATCATCTTTTTCAATATTGAATTTTGACCAATCAATTTTTATTTCTTTAATTTTATTTAATACTATGTTTGTATCTTTTGAACTATCTGAAAATATTTCAAGTTTATTTACAACTTTATTGTTTTCTGCTTTGTTTAATGCTACTTGGCTTGATTCATAATCAATAAATACCATATTTTCGCTAAAGTCTGATGTCATTCCTGTGTATTTTTCTTGTTTTTTTCCAGAAAAAATCCCAATAATCTCAAATTCATATTCTGTTTTTATTTCATTATTGTTTAAATCAAATAGTTCAAGACGAATTTTATCATTTAATCCTAAATTATTTTTTTTTGCCAGTTCTTCATGTATAATAATTTTTTCTCTGTCATCTTTTTCAATATGTCTACCTTTTATAAGAGTAAAAATTCCACTATTAAATAAATTGTTTTTTTCAGTATTATTTGTGGCTTCTACTGAAAGTATATTCTTGAAATTTTCTGGTAAATCATCTCTTTCGATCATTTGCATTCCTTCTACTGCTTTAATATTTGTAGATTTTGCTAGTCCATCATATTGGGGAATTGTTTCTTTTATCTCTTTTATATTTTCTATTTCTTTAAATTGATTTGTTTTAAAGTTCTCATTGTTATTTTGTGTTATTGATAAAGATGTATTTGATAACTTATATAAATTATTTTCTAAGCTGATTGTTGATTTCATTATGTTTAAACATGAGTATAAGCATGAAAGAACTATTGTTAAAATAATAAATATAATAACTGTTCTACTCCTCTTTCTCAAGATATATGCTATAGCATTTTTTAACATTTTTATCACTCTCCTTTATACATATTTAATAGATTCCATTCTTTTTACTACTCTCCATCCAAAATAGTACATATGCTATCGTATTATGTAACAAATCTCACACAAAAAACTTAATTTATCTATATTTATTCAACTTCTTTTGACCAAAGTCCATGTTTATTACAAAAAGAATAAATTTTACTTCCTTTAACATATGGAAATATTACACAGGCTTCTTCATCTGGCAATAAAAATTTTTTTATAATTTTATTATTTGCTAACATTGCAATCCATTCTATAAAATGTTCTTCCTCCATAACATGATTAACCTTTACAATTATATGATTATCTATTGCTTCATAGTTTGGTACATGTTTTTCAAAAGATGCGTCTACACTATTTGGAGCTAATTCTATCATTTCTTCACCGCAACATTTAATACTACAATTATCACTAGTACAATCTTTTATGACTTCAACTAAAGCTTGACATTTAGAACATCTTTTTATTACTAATTCTTTTTTCATAAATTCCCTCCATATTAATTTATATTTCTCATAAGAATAGTTTTTCTATATTTTAATAATTTTCAGCTTTAATTTCGAAATATGCTTTTGGATGGCTACATACAGGGCAAACTTCTGGAGCTTTTGTTCCAACAACAATATGTCCACAATTTCTACATTTCCATATTTTAACTTCTCCTGCTTCAAACACTTTTCCATCTTTTACATTTTCTAATAATTTTAAATATCTTTCTTCATGTTCTTTTTCAATTTTACCAACTTCTTCAAATAAGTATGCAATATGGTCAAAACCTTCTTCTTTAGCTATTTTAGCAAATTCAGCATACATATCTGTCCATTCATAATTTTCTCCATCAGCAGCAACATTTAAGTTCTCAGCTGTTGTTCCAATTTCTCCACCATTTAATAATTTAAACCACATTTTTGCATGTTCTTTTTCATTATCAGCTGTTTCTTGGAAAATTGCAGCTATTTGTTCATATCCTTCTTTTTTTGCTTTACTAGCAAAATATGTATATTTATTTCTTGCCTGAGATTCTCCGGCAAAAGCCGTCATTAAATTTTGCTCCGTTTTTGATCCTTTTAATTCCATAATTATTACCTCCTAATACTTTTTACCTATGCAAAATATCACATTATTGAATTAAAGTCAATATTTTTTTGATGTTAGAATAAAATTACAAGGTGACCAAAAAGTCATCTCTTATTTGCTATTTTAATGAGTAACTATTATTTATTACAAGCGTACTATACATAAATAGAATATCTTGATTATTAAACTCTACATAATTAGGCAACAATTTTAGTGAAATATATCTTGTATCTATTAAAGTAATTTTACTATATTTAGGTATAAATAATGGGACTAAACTGCTAGCATAAGAATCTCTAAATATTATAAGCTCATTAGCTGTTTTATTCTCAGGATTTTCTATTTTCAGTACTGGTGTAGCACCAGATAAGTATATATCATATTTATCTAGCGAATTTATTTTTTCCATATTGTATACCTTATTTTCTTTTTTTGTTTCATAATTATATACTTTGCTTTTTTCTATCTCAGAATTTGTTAATATTTTTATTTTGTCTTTGGCAATAGAAATTGGCAATTGTCCTGAATATGTGCCTTGAAAATCGCAAATCGTTTTTTCTTTATATTCGTTTTCTAAATTCACATTCATACTCTCAGCAATAGTTTTTGCTACTTTTAATAACCTTTCCTGTTTCCAATGCGTATCTGTTTTATAATAATCTTCTAGTTCTAACATATCAAATATTCGTATATATTTAGCAAATGATAAATTTCTGTTTAATAAATTTTCTAATTTATTGTAATCTAATTTTAAATTTTCATCATTTATAAAATAATTTTTATCTGGAACTATCGTAAAATATACATTGTTTTGATCAGTTAAATATTGCTCGTATATTTGATTTATTTTTTTTGAGATATTTAAAACTGATTTCTCATTTAATGGATATGTTTGGCTTATTATGTAATCTCCATATTGATAAAGATTATTGTAATCACTTTTTCTAAGCAAATTAAATTCTGCATTTATTTTAAGCTTTCTAAATTCTTCTCTTTGTACAAATTGGTCTGTGGTGTATTTATTAAATTTATTGAAGAAAGTACCATTAAAAACTGTTTTGGCAGAAATTTGAGGAAATTGTTCCAATTCTCTTCTTTCAGCAATAGAAATTGTGTCATCTTTTTTTATTATATTTGCTATGAAAAAAATTACAATTATAAATACAAATGCTATTGTAACTACAACATTTTTTAATTTATCGTTCATATTGCCTCCTTAAAACCTAAAATATAGAAATGGATTATATGAATTATCTACCAAATATGCGGTAACTATAATCAATATTGAAGCCATTGCTATTGGCTCTAACAAATTTATTATTTTATTTGCATTAGTTTTTGTTTTTAGTTTTTCTATTATGTTTTTTAGTAATGGTGTGCTTCCAATTATCGCTATTACTAATACCACCAAATAACTTTTTAAATAATATACTGTACTTGCATTTATTAAGCTTTCTCCATTTGCTCCAAATAGGCCTATAATATTATTCCACGCCTCCCCTATACTATTTGCATTAAATATTATAAAACTTATCATTACTGTAAATAAAACATAAATCCTTTGTAAAATCGAAGGCATTTTCTCTAAATGTTTTGTCAAAAATAATTTTTCTATTATAAGCATTATTCCAAACATTAATCCCCATATTACGAAAGTCCAATTTGCACCATGCCAAATTCCTGTTAGAGCCCAAACTATAAAAATATTTCTTACTAAAATTATAGTTCCCTTCCTGTTTCCACCAAGTGGAATATATACATAATCTCTAAACCACGAGCTTAAAGACATATGCCATCTTCTCCAAAATTCAGTTATGCTTTTTGAAATATATGGATAATTAAAATTTTCTAAAAAGTGAAATCCAAACATACGTCCTAAACCAATTGCCATATCTGAATATGCCGAAAAATCAAAGTATATTTGAAGCGAATAGCTTATTGCAAATATCCAATAAAATATAATGCTTTTTTCGTTTGTGGTAGAAAATACATCACATAATTCGCCTAACATATTTGCTATTAGCACTTTTTTTCCAAGTCCTATGACAAATCTTCTTACACCATATGCAAAATTTTCGAAATTGCTTGTCCTACTATCTAGTTCCTTCTCAATAGTTTCGTATCTAACAATAGGTCCTGCAATTAGTTGAGGGAATAATGATACATATGTTGCTAGTTTCAAAAAGCTTTTCTGAGCTTTTACTTTTCCTCTATATACATCAACTACATAACTTATAATTTGAAAGGTGTAAAACGAAATTCCTATTGGTAGTGCTAATTTTAATAATGGAATTTTACTTCCAAAAATTTGATTTATATTGTTTATTGTAAAATCAGAATATTTAAACAGTCCCAATGCGCCTATATGTATAGCAAGCAAAGAAACAAGAATACTCTTTTTCCTATGTTTTTCTAAATACCTAGCTCCCACATAGGCTATAAAAATTTCACCAATCATCAAAAAGGTATATATTGGTTCTCCACAAAAGTAAAAAAATATTGAAGATAAAAAAAGAATAAAGTTTTTAAATTTCTTTGGTACAATAAAATATAAAATTATAACAATTGGTAAGAAATAATACAAAAAGCTAATACTTGTAAATAGCATATTTACCTCCTATATGTATAAAAGCTTCTTTATAAGAAGCTTTTTACTGTAATTATTCTACTATTAACATTTCGTCTGGAAGTTAAATATCTTCTTCTGCTGTTTTTTCTAACTCTTTTCCATTTTTATTGTTTACATATTTTTTAAAGCCGTCATAAACAGGTTTTGCCCAATCCTCATCAGACATTACAGCAAATATTATGTTATTATAACTAGTTATATATAATTTTTCTGCTGAAACACAGATCCATTTGTTCATATTTAAGTTATCTAGCATTTCTTGTTTAATACCTTCAATATCTGCTCCTGCTTTTACTTTTAAAGCAACAGCTGAATATGCTTGTGAACTTATCATAGGTTCTGAAACTAGTAACTTCTCAACATTTTTTGTTGAAACAAGTCCAGTATATTCTGCAACTTGTTCACCATCTTTGACATCAATTTCTTGTGTTGTTAAGCTATCTGGTAATTGATCCTTTAAATCAGCATAAATAGTATCGAACATTTTTTTCATGTTAATTTCCGTTGCCGTAGTTCCTCCATTTTTTCCACTAATAGCAACCACTCCAATCACGGCAATTACAACAACCACAACTGCCACCCACATTATCCATTGTTTCTTCATAGTTTTCTCCTCCTTACTGCTACTATATCATAATCATTATAACAAGTAAATAGTAAAATTTGCTTTTTTTATTTAACATTTTTGATGTTAGAATAAAATTAAAAATACACCTTTTAATAAAGCGAAGTTCACTTTTAAGTTATTATCTATTCATTTCATATCTTGTACTTGGCCCGTTTCCGATTTTAACCAAAACACCATTTTCAACTAATTTATTTAATATTGTTGAGGTAGTTGTCTTTTCTTTATTAATTAGTGCTTGA
>JABLTO010178387.1_pt1 | contig 39173 bp, 38 predicted proteins | sample 7160091 | NCBI WGS metagenome assembly JABLTO01 (sample SAMN14651225, study PRJNA627086) | human gut metagenome | isolation source: feces | host: Homo sapiens
AACAAAACCATCATCCGCTATTCCGGCATCCGTCAGGTCTTGGAAAGACTTCCTCCCAACCAAAAAGGGGCCGTCTACGTTGCCCACATAGAGCAAATGAAGGAAATAGAAGCCCTTGCCCGACAAGCGGGCCGCAAGCCTATCTGCGTTTGGAGCACCGCCAACGAAGCCCATCCTATGACGGAAGAACAGCTTGCCGCCCGCACCTACATTCTGGAGAATGAAGAAGTGCCGCCGCAATATGACCTGTTTCTTTTCAACGCCAGCTGTGAAACCGCCATTAACCTTTACGGCAGCCTTTCCTTTTTCATCCTCCATACCTCCAAAGAAACCAGCATAACGCAGGCAAGAGGCCGCTACCGTGGAGACCTTGAAACGCTTTATCTGTATGACCCGGAAGAAGGAGAAATTTGGGTTCCAGAAGCTTTTTTGGATGTAAGGCTTTTCACGAAGGATAAGGAGATTTTAAGGGGCCGCCTTGGGATTCGGTTGCCAAGTGCCAAGGGTAAACCCATTTCCTACGAAAAACTATTTGACCGCCTCCAAAAATGCGGCTACACCATCCAAAACGGACGGGAAAAGAATCTTCGCTTTATTGTAATTGGGAAGATAGAGAAGCAAAAAAGTTCCAACAGTATTTTTAATGATTCTGTTGGTTCCTAAAAGCTCCCATTCGCCATTGGCAGGTGCTGCCGCACCAGCCAACGTCTCAAGGTCGCTTCCGGCTACGCCGGTTAGGAAAAAAAATTTGGAAAAAAACTTGAACTTCCCTTTTTTTCTTTCTGCTGTTCTTCCTCGTTATCTTTCCTTGGGGAACCCGCTTCGCGTTGCTACGCGGGTTCCCGCAAAAATTTTCCGTTATTTTAGAATGGTTCTTCTGCCAAAAAAGGGGGTATTCTATATCATATCCCCCAAATTTGGCAGACCAGACAAGTAAAAAAATCGTATCTTTTTCTTTTTTGGGAACCCCTGTGAGCGTCAGCGAACAAGGGGTTCCCTTTTTTGTTTTTACGGGGCAAGCGCCTATATATAAAATGGGGAGGATGGTTTTTCCTTCCTTTTTCGGGTAGGAGGTAGCGGGAGAAAAGAGGAGTGTGAGGAAAGTTATTTGGAAGTTGAAATTTTGTAGACGAAACCCCAAAAGTTGTGGTTTCATCCCCAAAACAAAAAGGCGAAAGAGATTTTTTCTCTCTCGCCAAGCAAAGTATCATTGGGCTTCACGCTCCCACATCGGCGGTTTCTTTCGCCACAAGAAAGCCATCTTCGTCCATTTGGTGATTCTGTTCCTCATAATCGGGATAGTTCTCTTTGAACCATTCCTTCATACGGAAATAGCTTCTATCCTGCTTGGCAAAGCATTTCCGCATTGCCGCAAACTGTTTTAGACGTTCTTCACTATCGGAATAGAGACCAATGAATTTCTCCATAGCGTCATAGGACATTCCGCCCTTGTGCGTATGCTTTTCCTTCCAGTAGGCAACATTCAGGTCGCTATGCTCCCGCCGGTAAGCCAGCAGAATGCAGTATTCGGTGCTGTTGATTCTTGGAGTTGGACCGGAAGAAGTCAAAAGGGAAAATTTGCAGGAACGATAATCACAAAATGAAAGCGTCCGCAGGATGCGCAGCTGCACCAACGGTGCGTTATGGGGGATTTGGGGTTCTCCCCAACAAGCAGAAACCGGACGATTTTCTCTAGAGAGAAAATCGTTCGGTTTGCCGAAAGGGTACCACACGGCATTGCTTGCCCCAGGCATGTTTCGTTTTTTGGCGTATCTGCTTTGTTCGACGTCGCTTTGTGCTTACATTTAACAAAAATTTTGCTGCAATATGATCGTTGCCTTTCAATTCAGCTGGTAAAGTAACTCTGTGTTTTGAAAACACGGAAAAGCAGGATGCGGAATAGGGAATCTTTCTTACAAGCCGAAAACTTCAGTATAAAAATCTAACCGAAAGAAAGCAAAACCACTAACCTTCCGTGCTTATGACGATGACATTTATAACTGCGCCGTCAGCCGCTGAAACATAAACCGCATATTTTTCTTTGCCGTCTTCGCAGATCGTAATCAACCAAGCATATTGAGACTGTTTTCCGTCCGTGTCCGGGAACACCTTAAAAGAATAAAAAAACTCTGGCCTTTGGAAATCCTCTGGAACAGCAGCCAAAGCAATTTCTGCTGCCTGCTCTTTGTCAATCTGATTTTCAGATGGATACACATAGGTTTCTGCCGTCCCATACAGCCAGTCGAACAAAGCCTGCTCTTCGGCTGTCCATGTGCGCAGATCGCCTTTTTGCTTTTTCCATTGCTCCAGAAGCACGAGATTGAGCTCTTTTTCCTCATTGGATACATAGTTGAGGATCGTCCCATCTTGGGGATCAATGATTGCGGCCGCTCCCACATCATAGTTTTCATTGTTGTGATCCACCATCACAACCCATGCATCTTCACCGTTTTCCAGCGCAACAAAATTTGCCTTTACCTTATGGCAATCAAAATCAGAAAGGGGCCTTTGATAGGCGTCGGCCATTTTCTGTTTGACTATCCCAACGGCTTCGTCTTGAGAAAGGCCTTCATTGGTTGGCTCTGAAGGAATGGCTGGCAAAGCGTTCTCTTTTTCAAAATTTTCCGCAAAAGAAAAAGAGGCTGCCAGAAGCATCATAACAAGAGCGATAGCAAACGTTTTTTTCAAGGAAATCTACCTCCATTCCTAAAAAGAGTTTCCACAATAAGGAAACGAATCGCTCTTCCTTTTTCTTGCGCGCTGACTGTTTGAGTAAAATATCGTAAAATGATATTCTCTCAGCGCAGCAATGGTGTGTATACGAAGAATCCTCGAAAAAAGTTTTCCAAAAATGTTGATTTTAGGAAGGCTGTCTCGTCTAATCTTTTGTAGGAGGTGAACGGCGGATGGAAGCAGGCACGAGTTCGGACTTCAGCCATGCGCAGACACTCAACCGTTTCGCAGAACAATATCAGGCGGAACTGCTTCGCATGTGCTGCCTTTATCTGCGCGATGCCGAACTGGCAAAAGACGCGGTACAGGAGACCTATCTGAAAGCCTACCGCGCGCTGGACGGCTTTCGCGGAGAGTGTGCGGAAAAGACATGGCTTATGCGGATCGCCATCAACACTTGTCGGGATATGCGGCGTTCTGCCTGGTTCCGCCATATAGACCGTCGGGTCACGCCCGATATGCTGCCGACGGCGTTCCACCCCTTTGAGGAAGCGGATGAAGAATTGCTTCTGGCTGTGATGGCACTGCCCGTCAAGCTCCGAGAAACGGTATTGCTTTATTTCTATCAGGACATGTGCGTGAAAGAGATTGCGGAATCCCTTGGGCTATCGTCGTCTGCCGTTTCTGTGCGGCTTGACCGCGCCAAAAAGAAGCTGCGCATCGCTTTGGAAAGGAGGCCCTATCATGGATGATCAAACGTTGAGGAATCAGCTGCATCACGCAGTCGAGACCCGCCTTTCCGGTTTGCAGGGGGATCCTTGGCTTGCACAGCGCGTGCTGGCGCAAGCGAAAAGCGAGCCAAAAAGAAAAAGAAAACGCTCTGTTGGATTTGTGATTGTTTTGATTTTATTGCTGGCGGCCACGACGGCGTTTGCGGCCATCAGCCTGCGTTCCTTTTTTGAAAAGGCCATCGAGCAGGAGAGCCAAAGCGGGGAGATATCCCATTGGTCGGCTTCTGAAAAGGCGGCGTTCGTGAATCGGATGGTCGAGGCAGGCCTTCTGCCGGAGACAGAGCAAACAAAGCAATTACAAAGCCGCACCTTGTCCGAAGAACAGCAGGATGCGCTGGCGATGAGCATCATCACAGATTTTTATCCGGCAAGGGATAGTTTTGTAACGACGATGGACATCATTGCCAAGGAATACGGAGCCTATGAGCAGTGGCCGCTGGAGCTTCGGGCTTGGTACTCCGAGACATTGGAAAAATACGGGCACAAGCAGGCAAAAGGCACCCGGAACGTGCTTCCGCAGGAGAGCGAATGGACGCAGGAGGAAGCGCTGCGTTTTGCCGCCGATTGCCTGACGGAAATACTCAAGCTGTCGCCGGAGGAGATAGCCGCTTTGCGCTGCACCAGCTATTTCCAAGAGGACGAAGAAAGCGCCCTGCGCGTGTGGTATTTCAACTTTTTTGCAAACGACGGCGATGAATTACTGTACTATGTGTACATCAACAGCGACGGCACGTTGTTGGATTGCGGTTATGGCGACCAGGAGCTTTCATCGACCGACGCCGCAGCGCTGAACGAGGAATTCTACGAACTGCTTCGGTATCACGCGGATGACTTTTTTACGGTCAACGGACTGGCCTCCTTCGCAAGGGAACTGGCGCCCAAGCTCAGAAAGGCGATCGCTGACGGCTTGGAAATCGAAAAATGGCCTGCGTATTTTGCGCAGATTCCATATGCCTTTCCGGATGCTTCTGCCATCTCTCAGGAAGAAGCCTGCCGCATCGGAAGTCAGGCGATTCTGACCCAATACGGTAAGGATGCAGCCTGGCTTGAACAAAATTATGTGTATACGCTGTCCTATCGGGCGTATGCGGACGCAGACGAATGGCGGCTGGCCTATCGTATCCCTCCGCAGAGCAAACCGGATGCCTATGCTGATTTTTATGCGGGCAAAATTCCGTTCTGCATCGTTGTTCGTATCGATCCCTTTACTTCGCAGGTGCTGGATATCCAGGAGCAAAACGATATCAATGCGTTTTGGTATGGGGAATAACGAAAAAAGCGTGCTGGGACACAGAAGCGGGAAGGCCGTTCGGCCTTCCCGCTTGGTGCAATGGAGAACGCTTAGTCGCCAAAGAGCGCCTTGTAAAGAGCTTCCTTCGTTTTGTTTCCGCAAATTCCATCGGCTTCCAGGCCGTGGCTCATTTGAAAACTAAACACCGCTCCTTCTGTGGTAGGGCCATAATAACCATCATCATAATATGGAGTCAAGTTATATCCAAGGGCCATCAAATCACATTGAAGAGTCTTAATGTATTTTGTGGATCCACTGCTGCTGCTTAGCGTAGTCACTCCGTAGCGATCCAGCCAAGGAGTACTGCTTGTTGGGCGACTGCTAGAAAGAAAAGATGACATCATATACCCGGTTTGGTTATTATATTTCACCTTATGCCAATTGCTGTTATAAGGTTCAGCTTGCACGGCAGTACCTCTGGAAATATTTGCCAGGATAACACCACTTGAACTTGCTGTTTTGCGCAGTCGCACGGTTTCACCAAGAGGACAGTTTACATACATAGTAGAATAGGCCGCCAATGCCGTCGTAGCTACGGCCAAAACAGAAACGACCGCCAAAATTAGGGTAATAAGCTTCCTTATATTTTTCATTTTAATATGCTCCTTTTCATTTTGAACGCACTTAATACAGCGAAGTGCAACTTCGTTTTTCTTGTTTGATTTGGTTGTGCAAGCTATTTATGAATCTTGAAAGTGTATTTCAACGCTCTGTTACGTGCAATGAAGCCTTACAGAACATCCATCCCTTAGAGGATGGCAGCGGCCAAGCTCGTCTGCCTGCATCATTCACGCCCGATTCAGCCCATTGGAATCACCCTGCCCTTTCATCGTTCTTTAGGGGAAGACCTTGGGTTTCTTTTCCCTTTGGCCGATTTAAGTGTAACTTTTTTCATCGTTCTTGAAAATTGAAGTGTTTACGAAGAAAATAAGAAGATTTTTCGAGTTGATTTGCTCAAAATACTTGTTCGCTCACAAGGTTCCTCGCACGGTCTCAATAAGTCGCCTAGCGCTCAGAGCATTACAATGTTCTGATATTGTCAAAATGACACAGGATATGTAGTATAAAAATAACGGCCTGCAAAATTTAATGCCATCAACAGGCCATTCGAAAAATTGGCCTTCATCAGATTGGTGGGCTACTAGCAGACTGGATCAAGTCGCAATCCAGGAAAAAATCTCCGAATTTCAGTGAAAATAACAAAGATATAGCAACCTTTCCATTCTTCGCTATTTCTTCGTAAGATCTTCAATATTCAAAAGAAGAAATATGATATACACTTGAAACGAGCCGAAAAAGGGCTCGCCATCTTGGATACCTAATACATTGACAGAAGGAAGGAATGCTTATGATTGTCCAATAGAAACAGCACAAAAAAACGAGCTTGGCCGCTACCATCTTCAAAGAGATGGAATGTTTTGCACGGTGCTGTTTTCCAGTTCATAACTTTAAAGAATAAAGAGCACTTTTAATTGCTGAAACAACGATCGTCTTATTAGGCATAATGCGTAGGCCTGCAAGGCCAACGGATGACTTTGCTCCAGCAAGACATGCTAAGAAATCCACTAAGCCTCATCTGCGGTAGTTGTATCAAGTTTTCTGACAGAAAACGGCGTAAAACCAGAACCGGAGGAAATCTATTATGAAGGCATTTGTACAAAAAGTTCTTGAAAAATATCCTAGCTTTTTACGCGAGAAAGCACAGTTCGAACGGCACCTGGAAATGCGAGAAAATAAAGAAATGCGCGATGCCCTGGCGATGCTCAAAATCAAGTTGGGCGTTGTGGAAAGCTGGTTTATACTTTTGAATGTAGATGAGCGCTTTGCATTACGACAGGCACTCCAGTTCGATCAGCGCAATGCTTCTGCTCATTGTGTCGCAGCCATGAAATGGAGCTGGCGACTCGTTAAGGAAGGGAAATCGCCATGGGTACTTCATGAACAAGCTCTGGAGAAGGTAGCTTCCTTTTCCGAAAAGCATAAAAAAGCGATGGAAGCCATTTTTGATGACGAATGGCACTATGGAGGTACAGCTCATGATGAATGAAACCGAACGTACTGTATATCATCTTATCTGCGGCTGGCGCAGACTTATCGCAGAAAAGGACTTTTATGAAGCGCGAAGTGATTTATACACGCAGGTAAAATATGAGCATGTAGAGCAGTTCGATAGACTTCAGATATTGTTGGAAAATCTAATGAGATTGCTAACTATTGATGAACGCTATGTGATCAAACGACATTTGGTGGATGGTCTTGATTGGAACTGCATTGAATATGAATATAATCACAAACTTCTCCGTTCAGCACAAAAAAGCCGCTCCACACTTCGCAGATTGCAAAATTCTGCCATTGTCAAAATGGCGCAGTATATAGAAAAATCCACAGATGATACAGTGCATCTAGGAATTGCGATTGCAGTAAAATACTGACCACCTGTAGATCATAAAAATAACATTACTCTATTCCTTTAGACGGCGGGCCATCTGAGCCAACCGTCTTTTTCATTGCGAAGTGGAAAAAAGATGCAATTTTTTCCAGCCTTCATCGTTATATTTATGGAAAGGGGTTGCTGCAAAATGAAAAGACGCTTCTTTGTTCTGTTTCTCGTGGTGCTTCTTTATATCACGTCAATTGCCTGTGCTGATCCTTACATCCTTCATAAACCAGCTAAAAATCAACTGCAAGAAAATGAAGCACTGGAAATCGCTCGTGAATTTCTGCTGGACTTAACAGGGGTTGAGATAACAGGGGTATTTAAGGTCGTTAATGGAATGAAAGTTAAAGGAAAAGTGGAAGCGTTCTTTGGCCCTGGATACCAGTGGGGCGCAGATACAAACGAGGATTGCTGGGTACTGGTCATTCAGAATGACTCGACCATTGTTCGGCCTTGGGTCGTGATTCACGGAACCACAGGCGAGGTGCTTTATTGGCAGTACACGGATCAGACGACAGGTTGTGCCTATCTCAACGTGCTTCCTACAGAGGGGCAATTATCCTATGAGGATGCCGTTGCACTTGCAAAAAACAGATTTCTGCAAGCTATGAACGAACCGTCCTCCATTGAGGATAGCGCAATATACATAAACCCGAGTTTTGGAAATACGAGTCATTGGAACACGTCAGCGGTAAATATGGGAACGGTTTTAGCATGGAACATCAACTTATCATACGCGGATTCTACGGAACAATATGGATATTTTGTGTATATCAACGCAGAAAATGAGGAAATATTGGGCGAGCAATTGGTCAAAAATGGTTCTGTTGTTCTTTATGAGGCGTATAAATAAATTCTTAAATTTTTCATTTTATTGAGCAAAAAATGGGGTTACCTCGTTTATTAAGGTAACCCCAATAGTTTTGGCTCTAACGATTAGTCTGATTTTACCCCATAGTACTTAAAAGCTTGACCCCTCTGATTCCATAATTCGGTTTTGGTTTCAGTACCGACAATTCCATCAGCTAATTCGAGATAGAATTTATTTTGGAAATCTTTCACACCTTGAGCAGTAGCATTTCCAAACACGCCGTCACAGGCATTCATGGTTTTCCTATCTCCCAAACAATTATTTTCCCAAAGAATAACCTGGAGATTATATACCTCAATCCCTTTAGAGCCAATACGAAGGGTAGATGGACCAAAAGCATCGCCTTTGCTTGTAGGAGCGTTATTATAAATCATAACAACTGGGCCGAGGCAAGAAGAATGAATGTATCCTGAAGAAGGGGCATTACAAGAAGAACTACCACAAGCACATCTAATATGATCAACATAGTACCAAAGAGTGCTCGTACTTCCACTAACAGTAGAGCCATATGCTTTGAACTTGGGGGTGCAAGTAGAACCTTGGGCAATTCTGTCCCCAACCCGGCCGTAATTTGTGCTGGGTCCGCTGCGGACGTTTACACTACCAACAGTGGTCTCTGCCGCCATGGCAGGCAATACAATCGCCAACACCGACATAACAATCAGCGCAACCGTCAGAAGCTTCTTAAAAATTTACATATTGAATTTTCCTTTCATTTTGGGTGCACTTAATACAGCGAAGTGCATCTTCGTTTTTTGAGAGTTTTTTCGATTATGTTAATGTTGCGAATGATCAAGCGCATTACAGCGCCTCGTTACGTGCAATGAAGCCTTACAGAACATCCATCCCTTAGAGGATGGCAGCGGCCAAGCTCGTCTGCCTGCATCATTCACGCCCGATTTAGCCCATGGGAATCACCCTCCTGTCTTTTGGTTTTCGCCAGTTTTTGTTTGTTCTGGCTTGATGAAAGTGTATAATGAAATGGCACTTTTGAAAATTGAAGTGTTTGCGAAGAAAAAACGAAAAAACAAGCTATTCTGAAGTTAATTTCCACACAGTCAGTGTGTCTAAATAAAGGGAGGTGAAAAAATGGAAGACGCCAAAGTCCAAAGTCATTTCGAAGACCAATTAACCAGCCTGATGCGCCAATACGGAAACGAACTGCTGCGTATGTGCTGTGTACTTCTGCGAGATCGCGCTCTGGCAGAGGATGCGGTGCAGGAAACCTTTCTGAAAGCTTATCGTGGGCTTCCTAAATTTCGGGGAGATTGCTCCGAAAAAACCTGGCTGATCTGCATTGCTGTCAACAGCTGCAAAACGATGATGAGAAGGCCATGGTTCAAAATAACCAGACAAAGCGTTTCCTGGGAGACGCTGCCGCTTCCGGCTCCGAATGCTGATGAAGAAGCAATAGAACTAACACAGGAAATAATGAAATTGCCGCCCAAACAGCGCGAAGTCATTCTTTTGTATTACTATCATGGCCTGACGGGAAAAGAAATCGCTAAGGCGTTGGGCATTTCCGGCGCAGCCGTTTCCAAACGATTAAAGCAGGCAAAAAATCAGCTGCATTTTGCCCTGAAAGGAGGAGAGATGGGTGAAAAATAATGTTCCAGACCTTCATACTGCGATTGATGCGTATTTTTCGGATATGAATTTCCAATCGACGGTTCAGGCCAAGGTGGAAGAAAAACGGAGGGAAGAACCCAAAGTGGCAAAAAAAGTATCTCTTGCGTTTGTGATGGCGATGGTGCTGATCTTTTTGGCCGCAACCGCTCTGGCGGTTTCGATTGTATCCGGGATCATTTTTTCAGACCGGCATCAGATCGGAACGCCGATCAGCAGCACCATCTTAGAAGATCAACTGTATTATCTCTCCTATCAGGGAATTTGTTTATGGTCTCCCGAAAAGACCTCGGAACAAAATATTTTCATTGGAAAAGAAAAGCTGGAAGCGAAAGGCATTTCAACGAACGCCCGGTTGTTCCGCAATGCAAGCGAGCTTCTGCTGCTGGACTGGGACAGCCAGAAAATATGGGCTTGGGAGAATGACGATTTTTCGTTGAAATGGGATTTGGCCAAGAGCGGACTGGAAAAATCGTATTCGGGCAATCCCTTTATTCAAAACGGTTCTTTGTGGCTGTATGGCAGCCAGACGGATGAAACGGAAAGAGCGGAACTGGTATCGGTTGATTTGGAGGCGGGAACCGCGCAGATGTGTTGGCCTAAAGACATTGCAGAGCTCGTTCCCTATGGGGAGGATAAGCTTCTGGCTTTGCAGCGGGATGAGCAGCAACGGCGCGACCGTCTTCTGGTTTTGTCGGCCAAAACCGGCAATGCGTTTGCCGAATTGGATGCCGCTCCCATCCTTAGCATAGAGGGGCTGACGACGGATCCGGAGACGCAGACCATCTATGCGGTGGTGAAGGGGCAGCTGTCTTATTGGAACGGAACGGAGTGGCGCTCGGTGCAGCCTTACACGCTTCAGCAGCATATCAGCTTTTGCGCAGTCATGGATGACGGCTATGTAACCGTTGGGAACAACAGCATTCAGTACCAGCCCTTTGAAATCCATCAGGAATTCCCGATTCTGACGATCTGCGGTCTGCCCGATGTAAGCGATACCGACACTCTATACCAGCAGTATCATCCCGAAATGCGAATCGTTCGTCAAAAACGAGCGGATCTTCACACGAAAGAGGTTCAAGACCTGCTGGAAGCAGGAACGGACATTGATCTTTTTCACTTGTATCTGGACGCGGATACCTTCCAACTGATGAAAAACCAATCGGTGGCCGCGCTTTCAGGCTCGCCCCAAATCATGGAAGACTGCTCAGCCCTCTTGCCTTCTCTTCTGGATGCGATTCGATACGAGGGGGTGCTCTATGCGCTTCCTTCCGGCATGGTCATCCCCGGCTACCAGCTGGACGGCAGCACCATGGCGGACGAGGCAAAGCAGATGAAAGCCAAAGTATCGGTTTATCTGCTGAATCCTTCCAGTCCTCACCAAGAAATGGCGCTGGATTATCTGGCTTTGAGGATCCAAGAGCGTTCCGGAGAAGAAATCGCCTTTTTGAAGCCGGAAGCCGCAGCGCCCGCCCTGCATCCGGAAATGCAGGAATGGCTGAAAGACATAGAAGCGGATCAGCGGGCCATGGATGCGGAAGCAGGAATTAAGACGGATGAAGAAGCTTTGGCGGCGCGTCTGAAAGCGGTAAAAGAATATCCGTATGTGTGGCAGGTCACCGAAGAAGGGCTTCAGGATTATCGGCAGAATATCGCGCCTCAGTTGAAGTTTTATTAAATACGCTGGGCGATGCCTTCTGTCGGGTTTCTATGAGCGGAGTCCATAAACCTTGCTCAGAAACATTTTTCAAGCAAAATACCGAAGGAGAAAATAGACAGGCGGGTTACCGCAGCACGAAGCTCCGGGCGGTTCACAAGGCGCTGTTTGCTGGTATTGACGGTCAACACGGGGCTCGATATGTCTGGGAGTGCTGCATGGATGCAGCACTCCCCAATTCGTTTTTAATTAAGATAACCCATCAGTTCCCTGGTGACTTTAACAAGATAAGAACCGTCGTAACCATGATTTTTTACACAAACCGTGCTGTACGAATGTCTGGTTTCACACACCAGGTAAACAGCATTTCCAGAGGTCTCCTGATGGCAAACGGTATAATCCGAACCATCCCGTACAACCTTGATTTTTGCACCGCAATTGTTTACTCGACAGGTGGTAGGAATTCTGCTATTTGCGCTGGCAGAGGTAAGCATAACGCATGCCAGAGCCATAATAGCCAAAACCAAACAAAGAAAGCGTTTCATCATTATAAAATTCCTTTCTATTTACGGTAGTTGAATTGAGAACGAATCTGGAGTTTATTAAGGAAAGTGATGTTCCTTTGTTTATAGACAGATATTATGCTCTTGCAGAACATCCATCCGGTAGAGAATGGCAGCGGCCAAGCTTTTCTGCTGGCAATTTATCTGTCCTTCTATTAGCCCATTGGTATCATCTCCTCTCGAACTGTATTTACCGGGGCGTGTTGCCAACCGGCATGTTTAAAGTGTACAGTAGTTTATTGCTTTTGAAAATTGAAGTGTTTACGAAGAAACTGCGAAGATTTGAGCGGTAAAAACCATTCGAGTGGAACAACTTTGACGATTCGGCACCGGTAGATCATTAAAAACAACATTACTCTATTCCTTTGGACGATGAGCCATCTGAGCCAACCATCTTTTTGACTGCAAAATGGAAAAAAGATGCAATCTTTTTCCGGCTTGCATCGTTATATTATGGAAAGGGGCTGCAAATTTGTGATGGAGCGTGAAAAGTCGATGAAGAAAACGATTGGTTCAACGTTGTTATTACTGCTGCTCTTGTCTAATGTGATGACCTTGTTTTTTGTTTGCAATTCAAAGAAAGCGTTCGCTTCTGGTGGCAATCAGAGCGAAGCGGAAACCTGGGAGCCTGCGGATGACATGCCTCATTTGAGCACTCCTGATGAAAATGATATTACGGAAAACGAAGCTATTGATATTGCTAAGCGAACTCTGGTTAATAAATTCGGATACGCGGATATGTATTTTAATGACAGTGAAATCGAATGCGGTTTCTACGTGATTCCACCAGAATATTCTGAATATAATTGTGATGAAATATGGCGCGTGGAACTGCGAAAGCAGGAAACAGGTACAGCACCTTTTATGGTTGAAATGAGCGGCGATGGGAATGTGCTGATGTACAAAGCACCTACCACTTTACCATATTACGGAAATGAAGATATTTTGGCCGAGGCCAGACCCGCTGCGCACACACGGGTGGATGCAACGGAGGAGCAAGTAATTGCCGAACTGCGTAGCTGTATGTATGAGTTGGGAGGATTTTCAGAGCTTGATATTCCGGCTCTACTCATCAAAACGCATTTCATCTACCATGAAAGATTTTGTTACGGGCGAGAACCTGCGTGGTATTCGGAAATTTTTCAAGGTAATAAACAGATTGGCAAGGCTGTAAGCGGATTTGATGGAAACCTCATAGATATTGCAACGTGCGACCAGGAGTTTACAAATACAATCCGAAAAGGATTTTGGGACGGGGTTGCGAACGATTTTGATATATCCGATTTTTGGTACGGATCGCTTTCTGAAAAAGCCGCGTTGTCAGAAAAATGGATTCCTATTGTTCAATCTTTAGAGATTGAGGATCCTTACTTTTTCTACACGTTATCCAATTCTCTATGCATTTACGCGTCATCGATATGGCATGCCTGATCAAGATAATGTGCAACTTGATGCCGCATTGGAAGCCGCAAAAAACGCTGCATTTGCATTGGGAGCCAGCAAGGGGTCATATTCTTCCCGTTCTATAGAGTATTTGTTCGATGTTACTGATGCTTCTCATCCGAGTTGGAAAATCATTATTTATGAAGCCAACGTTAGCAAAGATCTGCGATTAAAAGATGGAAATCTATTAAGATTCCGGGTGGAGATCAATGCAAACACAGGAGAAATCAATAACGCTTATGTCATAGATATTGAAACACCAGTACTTGACTGGAGACTCTAATCTATATCTATGTTGAATTAATGCTGCACGTATTTTAAAAAAGTGGTTTGTAATGTTGGAGGAAAAATTATGTTAAAAACAAAAAGCAGTCTTGATACTGAGCATTATTACTTTGTCTATTGCCTTTTTGTTCAAGATAGAGAATGCCTGCACTCTCTGAAAAAGCAGCTACATCCCTTACTTTAGATGAAGTATATCACAAGCAAACAATCAACTACCAGCGTTGCCTTAATGCTTCTTTTTAAGGCGGAGCTGATAGCGTTATTGAAGGAGAAAAATGAAAAAACTATTTGGAGGAGTCCATTATGTGGAAAAAAGTAATTGTATTCTTTTTCATCATGAGCTTTTTGGGAATTCCGCTCGCCCATGCCGACATGGATATTGAACACTTTCCGACCGAGAATCAATTGCAAGAGAAAGAAGCAGAAAAAATAGCTTGTGAATTTTTTTATAAACTTTGTGGAGTCGAATTAACAGATATTTATCACCTTGAAAAAGAAGAAGAAGTATCAGGGGCAGAAGCGGTATTTGGCCCTGGATACCAATACGGAGTGGATACGCAGGAAGACTGCTGGGACTTGGATTTACGGAATCGAAGCCATATATGGCCGCGTGCGGTCATTCACGGAACTACTGGTGAAATATTGTCCTGGCAATATTATGATATGATTACACGTTGCGGCTTTATCAACGCACTTCCGCAACCAGAGCAGCTGTCGCTAAAAGAGGCAGTGACTAAAGCCGTCGCCCTTTTTTCTGAAATCCTCCCAGAGGAAGAATTATCTGAAGAAAACACATATACGTGGGCCTCCTTCTCCATGGCTGATACAGCGTTGGAAGAAAGAAGAATTGAACATTCTCCACAATGGTTAGTACAACTGTCTTTTCATGATTATATTTTGCTTGTTTCTCTCAATGCTAATGATGGAAGCATTCTTTCAGCTGAACTGACTATTTATGATTCTGAAAGTCCTATACCAAACCCTAACAAAAGTGTCATAGTTAAAATCAAATAAAGGAAATATAATTGTCGAAATTCCCTTTCAAGTAAGCTGGCGAGTTTACTTGAAAGGGAAAAATCATCTTACTTTCTCATGGTGCAATTTGTGTCGAACACACAATTTTTAGTATTTATACCCATATTTCTTGAGACTAGTTTGATATTTGTTCCACATATGCGTTTTAGTCTTATCTCCGACAAGGCCATCTACCGGATCTGGTTCTCCCTCTGCACCATGACCAAAATATCTTTCCTGATAGGCTTCAACAGCAGCTTTAGTGCCAGAACCGTAAAGACCATCAACGTCAGTATCACGCAGCAGCCCCTCGGCATAGAGTACAAATTGAACATTTCGAACTTCAGAGCCAGATGAACCGTTTCGGAGAACCTTACCACTAAAAGCAGCGTCTTTATTTTGGGGGTGATCAAGTTGGTTTGCATTGAAGCCACTGATTAGAGAGGAATGGATATAGCCATACTTACCATTAATATTATTCTTGCTTCCGCTGGCACAGCTTAAAACTTGGACGTAATACCAAGTTTTATTGCCATCTTTATTTAAATCAGTTCCAGTGGTAGTACACAGTACAGAAACAGACGTTCCCTTTGCAACATTCCCAACGGCAGAACTAGATTGATTTGCCTTTTTTCTAACATTCACGCCTGGTTTACTGGTACTACAGGTACACGCAGCCATAGCGGACGTTGCAAGCGAGAAGATAGAAACAATAACAAGAACAACTGCAATAATTTTTTTCATTTGATTTTCTCCTTTTTGGGTGCACTTAATACAGCGAAGTGCAGCTTCGTTTTTAAGAGTTTTTCGATTGTGTTAGTATCCAGAATGATCAAGCGCATTGCAGCGCTTCGTTACGTGCAATGAATCCTTGCAGAACATTCCATCCCTTTGAGGATGGCAGCGGCCAAGCTCGTCTGCCTCTATCATTCACGTCTGCTTCAGCCCATTGGAATCACCTTGTCCTTTCATCGGTCTTTATTAGGAGGACTGCCTCGGGTTTCTTTTCCCCTTTGGCTGATTTAAGTGTAGCGCATTTCAACATTCTTGAAAATTGAAGTGTTTACGAAGAAAATACGAAGATTTTACGAGTTAAGCTGTTCTTTCATTTTCCCAATATGAAACAACGCCCCTTGCTCATGCAAGGAGCGTTACTGGCGAGTTCCTTATTCCTTTATGACGCTTGCAGTGGGCATGTCAGAAAATAGCTGAAACATGATTTCGCGATTTTTATCCGCAAACGCTGCGATTTTGGAAAGCGCATTTGCCTGATAAACCTGCAAAGAACGTTCTGTACGGGTAAATTCATTCTTCCACTGTTCACGATACTCGAAGGCGACGCGGGGCCACTCCATTTCCTCGATCAAGTGCTTTTGAACAACAAATTTCTCATCAGCATTCAGCAGGTTGAGCCACGCCTCAATAACAGCAACTTTAAGCTGTACATAGGTCAGATGATTTCGTGTGTCAGGATCATCTACTTTGGAAAGCCACTTTTCATACAGAATCGCTTCTGCTTTGAAGTCATTGTACTTGCTGATAACAGATCTAATAAATTCTTCCATAGGCATCCTCCATTTCAAAACATAAATTAGCAGTCTTCAATGCCCACGGATACCCCTTGCAAAAACATCCTCTATGATTCAGATGCAGCGGCCAAGCCCAATTACAGGGGCATGATGGGCGGCGAAAATTGTGGCTTTGTCATTCCTCCTTGTCATCAAGATCGTTGCGTTTTTTGGTTACAATTGAATTATAAAGCTATGGCAGAGGTATGAACAGGGCATAGTAACGGCAAAAGAATGACAAAGTACCGCCAAATCCATGGCAAATACGGGCATAAAACGCAAAGAGCTTCTTTCATCACTTTACACTGAGCAAGCATTTTGTTATAATCAAAAAGTCCTTGCAGAACATCCATCCTTTTGAGGATGGCAGCGGCCAAGCTCGTTTCGCAAGGACATTTTTTATTGCCATTTTACTTTAGATCGATTGCTGCCTTTCAACCAGATAATCAAGCCGTTCTCCAAAGCGTTCCTGCATAAAACTTTGAAGTTTACCAATCGCTTTTTCAAACTGGCGTTGAACAGTTCGCTCGTCACAAGGAATGTCAACAACACTGTTACGCCTTATGTGTTCCGCAATGTAAGGCCATGGCTTGTTCTTAATTAAGCGCAGTTCTACTATATAGCGTTCTTCTGCTGACAAGAAGTCGAGCCAATGGCCGATCATGGAAAGTCTCCTTTTGAGCAGAGCGTAGTCGCCGCTGCGCTGTGAGTGCTCACTATCCAGTAAATCGTCTGAACAATCGCGCATGATCGCAATTTCGGTTTCATAACGACGTTTCTTTCCCAGCAGGGCAATAATGTCTTTTTCCGTCATACCGATCATTCCTTCCGTATGTAGTTTCCCTCTTTAATACATACAGTGCCTAAAAAATGGGCATTACATCTTGTAGTGAAAATTTTTCTCAAAAAGCCAATGCTATGGCATTGAATACTCCTCATAGCTTTATTTATGCGAGGCAAAATCAAACGTACAATTTCCATGTTGCTCCACCCTATTGCCATGAATCATCGTCAGGGGGATGACAACTTGCAAAGTATGAGGTCAGGAACGGAGGTAGCTATGTGGATGTAAAAATTGACTACCGGCGCATAGGAAGCTATTTGGCAGGCGCCCGAAGGCGACAGGGCTTAAAACAAAAGCAGATTGCCGACCTCATTGATGTTGCCAACAATACTGTAAGCAATATGGAGCGTGGGCAGCAAGAACTGAATTGAGAACGCATTGTTCAGCTCTGCATTTTGTATGAAATAAAGCCAGGTGATGTGCTGAACGACTGCTGCGATGAGCTGATTGCTATGGATACGCCCCAAGAAATAAGAGAGGATGCCGATAGAGCTGCTTTATTCAAGCTTATCAGGAAATGCCCCAACAAGATGTTGCCTGTGTTACGAACAGTTGCAGAGGGCATCGTGGAAACAATGAAATGATGAAGCTTCATGACCTATCTATTTGTGTTATTGCTGGTTGAAAGCCCATTTGTATCAACAACATGTTGAGAAATGCCAAATGGGTTTTTTTTAATCCGCACAAAGGAGGAAGCGCTAATTATGAAAGTACCGGACGGTTACATTGAGAAGCTGATTGATGAATATCATGATGTACTAGTAAAAATGTGTAAACGTATTGTACATTATGACCCGTATTATATGCATATGATTGACGATTGTCTGCAAGAAGTATTCGTGAAAGCCTATATGAATTACGATAGCCTGCAGAAAAGCGAAAATGTTTTAGGGTGGCTTGTTTTATGCTGCGTCCATTATTTCAAGCCTTACTTCCGTAAGGCGCAGCGTCGTAAAGAGATTATTGGCGTGTCTGTCAGTTATGAACAAAGCGAGGATGTTGCCGATCCGATGAACAGCATTATTCGTTGGCTGAAAAAGATGGATGCACTGGATACACTTGCGGATTTGAAAGGACAGCTCACAGAACTGGAAGCCAATGTTTTTCATAGTTACTATGAAGAAAACTTGTCGATGAAGCAAACTGCGCAAAAGTGCCATATTACAACCGGTTCTGTCCGTGCAGCAGTGGAACGGATCAGAAAGAAGCTAAGCAAGATGCCTTTGTTCATTTTATTTTTGTTCTATAGTGTAATTCGGTGATCTGATGCACTGTATTAGGCGAAGGAGGGTATGGATTATGCATGGCGACACTCGGCTTTCAACAGTCAAAATTCTAAACGCCATTAACTATGGTACCTTATCACAAGAGGAGACAGTAAGAAGACTTGAAGAACTTGTCCGACTGGAATTAGAAAAGGGGGGCGAGAAATCAGATGTTGAATTAATAACCCAAGCTGAAGACCTTTTGCAAGAAATGCTTGCAAAGGATGCGCAGCCCATCGAAAGCCGTGAAGCTGAAACAAAAGCAGCCGTTCTAAGACGCATTGCGGTCGAGAAAAAGCGTCAACATATTCGGAAAGCTGCACTGAAGGTTGCGAGCGTAGCAGCAGCATTCATGGTATTGCTAATTGGCGATGGTATTCTTAATCGCGGTTGGTTTAAAAAGTACTCTACGCCTGACGGGCAGCAATATGTAGTGCAAGGGCAGGAGATAGATCCAGGGATTATTTCCGAAGGTGTAGCCGATAACGAACCACGTACCGGTGAATTAACCACCACCAACTTGGATGAGGCCATAAAGTTCCTGGGCTTCGAGCCTGACTTGCCTACATGGATGCCGGAAGGGTGGAAACTAACGAACTATGAAGTAGGTGTAGTTACGGATGAGACGATAATAAAGGCAACATATGTAAAAGCGGATGATATTATTGTTTTTATCCAGAAAAAATATACCGATCTCGACAATGCCTATGCTTCATTTGAACAAAACGCTGAAGGTCATGTTATTACCATTGGAAATACTGAGGTTTATTACTCAGAAAACATCAATAGAGTAAGGTATAACTGGAAAAAAGAGAATGATGTTTTCTCGTTATCAGGAAACCTTGCTAGCAAAGACGCAAATCAGATTATTCTTTCGAGTTTACAGAATTGATAGGAGTGAACTACTTTGAACAGCGGAAAAAAGATCGCATTGTTGGCTTTACTCATTGCTTTAGTGTCAATGTTTCACATTGCAGTAGCTGAAGTACAGCCGTATCGTGCTGATGAAGTCTTTGATTCAGCCACAGTTACACTGAAAACTACGAAAAAGGCAACTTTCGATGCAACAACTTATGGAAATCAAAAGACACTTGCCGTAACGGCCTGTTGGTTGGAAAAGAAAAGTGGAACCAGATGGATTAAGCAATGTAATCTGGAAACTCCTGCCGAACGAAATAATACATTTAGTTATCTAAAAGAAATGGACTACTCCGATAAAATCGGCACTGGAACCTATCGTATTGGTGCAACTTTTGACGCTGACGGTCACTCTATAACCCGCTATTCCAACAGCAGAACCTTCTAAATACTCACCAACAACTCCATAGAACCTGCCGCACGACGGCAGAAGAAAAAAACGTTGTCGTGCGGCAGAGTGCTTTTGCGACTTGATTTCTCATACGCACGGTGACGCCGGGAGGCTGATCGTGCGTATGTTGTTTACAGAAGAACTGTCCGGGCCCATAAGTGAGCGCCTTTTTCGCCGTAGCAGGTGAAAACAGGCGCTCATTTTTAATTTCAATTCGTGCGCCGCCATTTTCTGCTTTCTCACATTTCCTAATCAGAAAAAAGAAAGCAGGGAGAATATGGCAAAGATCAATATGCGGGACTACTATCCCTTTTATGAACATGATGAATTTGTGGAGGTTTCTGATGAGTTAGCGGCGGAAATGGCGCAATGGGATCGTACAGAAAGTACGCAAAGGCGCAAAATGTATCGCTATCATGCGAATTATTCTCTGGATTGGGGCGATGAAATTGGCAGGCATGTGATTTTCCGTGCTGTTGCACCGGATGAGTATTATGAAAAGCGTGTTACCTCTGAACAGCTTTATGCTGCGATGAATGCTTTACCAGAAAAGCAGCGTCATAGGATCTATGCCTATTATATTTTGAAAATCTCTCAGCCAGAAATTGCCAGAATAGATGGTGTGGATCACCGCACTGTAAATATTTCCATTCAAAGGGGGCTTCGCAATCTGGAACGTTATTTGAAAAATATTTTTTGAGCGTGTCCCCAGTTGCTGCAAAATTTGTCACGAGCAGTGAAAGAGTCCTTTGACTTTTTCGCGTAACTTGACAATCGCATATACGGCGTTACGGGTACAATCCCCCGTAGGGCGGAGCGGCGAACAGGACGGCGCGAGGACGGCATAACCAGAGCGAGAAACCGTACCCTGCTGACCCTGCCGTGGCGGGCAGGGCGCGACGATGCCCTACGGGGATAATGAGACTTCTTCTACGGCCTCCCACTGACTTGAGGGGGAGTTCCTGCGGTATGCGTTTGTCCGGGGGACGGCGGTACCGGCAGGACTATGATGCGTTGCCAGACGCAGCCTGTAACGCACCCGTTGCCGGGGTTGCATGGCAAATACGGCGCTTTAATCAATCAAAATATTATTCTCAGATAGAAAGAAGATGACCTCTGTTGAGCGAAAAGAAACAGCCCGTCTCTGCGCCAACAGATCCGGGCACAAACCGCTTATCCAAAGAAACCACTTATCAGATAAACGGCAAATCGTTCATTGTCACTCCTGTTTTCCGAACGTACTCCTCCGAAACACTGGCTACTGTCTTGATGAAACTGATGACGGCAGAACGCGGCTTTTGAATACCACTTACATCCGTGACAAAGACGTTCAAACCTGCTATAACAGAAACGGGAATACTGCTTGTTTGACCGTCGGAAAGGAGGATTTATGAGCAGGTCAGGCAGCAAAAAGAATCGGGAAAGCACGGCTTTCCTGTATGAACGCCTTTCACGGGACGATAATCTGGAAGGAGACAGCTACAGTGTTGCCAATCAAAAGAAGCTGCTTACCAAGGTGGCCAAGGAATTGGGTTATACCAATCTGATCCATTTCTTCGATGACGGTATTTCCGGTGTAACCATGAACCGGCCGGGCTTCAGGGAAATGATCCAGGAGATTGAAAAGGGCCATGGCTCCGCCGTGTTTGTGAAGGATTTATCCCGTCTGGGGCGAAACTACATCGAGGTTGGCAGACTGACGGAGGAATTTTTTCCGGAACACAACATTCGGCTGGTGGCGGTATCAGATGGCATTGATACCAATGAAGGGGAAAATGAACTTGCTCCCATTCGCAATTTGTTTAACGAGTGGTACGCTCGGGACATAAGTAAAAAGCGCCGGCTAAGTAACAAAATTCGTGGAACCTCCGGCGAGCCGCTCAGCAAGCCTCCCTATGGCTATCAGCAGGATCCTCAAAATCCCAAGCACTGGATCGTCGATGAAGAAGCGGCCAGAATTGTCAGACGAATCTTTGCTATGTCGCTGGAGGGCTATGGTTCAGATCAAATTGCCACCGTGCTGGATAAAGAGCAAATTTTGGCTCCGATGGCTTATTGGCGAAGCAAGGGCATAAATCGTTCTGGCAGAGCTCAGGACCCAGACCATACGCACTGGGCTTCCGGAACAATTATCAAAATGCTGGCAATGCAGGAGTACTGCGGTGATTTAATTAACTTCAAGACGTACAGCAAGTCTTATAAAAACAAGAAGCGCCTGCCGAACGATCCTGAAAATATGGCCGTGTTCAAAAATGTTCATGAGCCGATTGTCGATCGGGCTACCTGGGAGAAGATTCAGGAAAAACGCGGCAAGACTCGAAAGCGCCGATGCCAGAATGGAGAACGAAACATGTTCTCCGGCCTGCTGGTTTGCCCGGATTGCGGAAGCAACCTACACTTCCATTTTAATCAAAAAAACCCGGAAATCTGTTATTTCAACTGCGCCAATAACAACAGTGCAAGGGGGACGTGTCCTTATACTCACTACATCCGGGTAGATTTTTTGGAACAGGTTGTATTGGGTGAAATCCGCCGCCTGACCAAGTTTGCAAGCCGTTATGAAAACGACTTTGTCCAAGCGGTCATGGGGCATTCCCATCAGGCGGTTCTGGAAGAGCGGCAATATCGGGAAAAGACTTTGAAGCAGTTATTGGCGAGAGACAGGGAACTGGATCAGCTCTTTGAACGGCTCTATGAAGATAACGTTTCTGGCAAAATTTCCGATGAACGCTTCTCCCGCATGAGCGGCCATTATGAGCAGGAGCAGGTCACTTTGGCACAAAGCATCAAGGAGGCCAGGGTACAGTTGGAGAAATGTAGCGACCAGTCCATGACCACGGACGCCTTCATCGCCACGGTACGCAAGTACACCCGCGCCAGAAAGCTCACGCCGCGAATGCTGAACGAGCTGATTCAGCGGATTGAAGTGCATCAGTCAGAAAAGGTCAACGGCGTTTATGTGCAGCGGCTTACGATCTGCTACAATTGCGTTGGTACGCTGGAATTTCCCAAGGAGCTTCCGTTGGACATGCCAAAAGTGCTGATGCAGACCCGCAAGGGCGTAAGGCTGGCGTATGAACCGGATGCAGCAAAAAACGAGAGTGCAACCGGCTGAAATCCTGTAGGATTTTTCGACAAAAAAATCTCTATACAGGAAGCTTCGACTCCTGTATGGAGATTCGGTATGGTGGAGGTGGGGGGAATCGAACCCCCGTCCGAAAGCTTGCTGACATCGTTTTCTCCGAGCGCAGCCACGATTTTGGGATTCCCCTCGCCGGTCGCCTCGCGGCGGGCTGCCGGCTACGGTAGCTTCATGATTACGGGCAACGCCTCAAAGCTTTGGCGCGCTCGTTCCCCACATAGCTGACGCCGGGAACCGGGCCTGTGGGCTGCCCGGGCCGACGCGCGGCATTAAGCCGCGAAAGACAATTCGGTATTGTCAGTTGTTTTTTGTCCCCGTTTTTACGCGGTACAGGGGCCGCGGCTCGCTAACCATGCCCTCAAACACTCCCGTCGAAACCAGAACACCCCCCTGAATGGGACGCTTATCCGTCCTGACGGCGGCTGAAAGCCCGCTCGATCTCCCGCCGGGCGTCCTTTTCGGCGGCTGCGTCCCGCTTGTCGTGCAGCTGCTTGCCCCGGCACAGGCCCATCTCCAGCTTCATGCGTCCGTCCTTCAGATACACCTTGAGCGGAATGAGCGTGTAGCCCTGACGGCTCACCAGCCCGGCCAGCTTGCGAATCTCCGCCTTGTGCAGAAGCAGCTTCTTGGGCCGGAGGGGATCGGGGTTGAAGATGTTGCCGTGGTCGTAGGGACTGATGTGCATTCCCTCGGCGAAGACCTCGCCGCCCCGCAGGATGCAGAAGCTTTCCTTCAGGTTGACCTTGCCCTGACGCATGCTCTTGACTTCCGTGCCCATCAGACTCAGGCCGCATTCGTAGGTTTCTTCCACGAAATAATCGTGGTATGCCTTTTTGTTTTGCGCGATGGGCTTCACGCCCTTCTGGTGCGGCATGACGAAACCTCCAAACCTTCAGATTGCCATGCAGAATTATAGCACATTCCGGGCCGATGATGCAAGAGCGGGTTGCAGGCAGTCCAGGGCAACAAAGCCCCCAAAATTTTTTCGATTTTCTCTTGACATTCCCGTGAAAAATGCTATACTGCTATCGAAGGTCAAAGAAAGTCAGACGAAAACCTGACCGACAGGCCTTCCGGAATTTACTGCAACCATCGGCGCACGGACGCACAGCCGTCGCCCTAAGGGGGTCAAGCATATGAACAACAACCAGTTTACCGAAAAAAGCCGGGAAGCGCTGCAAAACGCCCAGCAGCTGACGGTAGAATATCAGAATCAGGAAATGGCGCAGGAGCATCTGGCCTGCGCGCTGCTCAGCGACCCGCAGGGCCTCATTCCTCAACTTCTGACCAAAATGGGCAAAAACCCGCAGGAGATTCTTTCCCGCCTGCAAACCATGATCGCCCGCATCCCCAAGGTAACGGGCTCCGGCCGGGAAGCCGATAAAATCTATATTTCCAACGACGTAGACCGGGCGCTGATCGCCGCCAAGGAACGGGCCGAGCAGATGAAGGACGAGTACATGAGCGTGGAGCATCTGTTCATGGGCCTTTTGGAGAAGCCTACCCGCTCCATGAAGGAGCTGTGGGACAGCTACGCCATCACCCTCAACGCCTTCCTGCCGGTTTTGCAGAGCGTACGGGGCAACAGCCGGGTCACCGGCGAAACCCCGGAGGACACCTACGACGCGCTGGCCAAATACGGCACCGATCTGACCGCCGCGGCCCGGAACCAGAAGCTGGACCCGGTTATCGGCCGGGATAACGAGATCCGCAGCGTCATTCGGATTCTGACCCGGAAAACCAAGAACAACCCGGTGCTGATCGGCGAGCCCGGCGTGGGCAAAACCGCCATCGCCGAAGGACTGGCCCAGCGAATCGTCCGGGGCGACGTGCCGGACAGCCTGAAAGACCGCACCGTTTTCTGCCTGGATATGGGCAGCCTGATCGCCGGCGCCAAGTACCGGGGCGAATTTGAGGAACGGCTGAAGGCCGTGCTGAAGGAAATCGCCAAGAGCGAAGGCAAGATCCTGCTTTTCATCGATGAACTGCACACCATCGTGGGCGCGGGCAAAACCGAAGGTTCCATGGACGCGGGCAACCTGCTCAAGCCCATGCTGGCCCGGGGCGAGCTGCACCTGATCGGTGCGACCACGCTGGACGAATTCCGCAAGTACATTGAAAAGGACGCGGCGCTGGAACGGCGTTTCCAGCCGGTGCTGGTCACTGAGCCTACGGTAGAGGATACGATTTCCATCCTGCGCGGCCTGAAGGAGCGCTATGAAGTCTTCCATGGCGTAAAGATCACCGACGGCGCGCTGATCGCCGCCGCTACGCTGTCCAATCGTTATATCACCGACCGTTTCCTGCCGGACAAGGCCATCGACCTGGTGGACGAGGCCTGCGCCATGATTCGTACCGAGATCGACTCCATGCCTGCGGAGCTGGATGAAGTCAGCCGCCGCATCATGCAGCTGGAAATCGAGGAAAACGCCCTGAAAAAAGAAGACGATGAAGCCAGCAAGCGCCGTCTGGAAATGCTGGAGGAAGAGCTGAGCAAGCAGCGGGAAAAGATGAAGGAAATGAAGGCCCGCTGGGAGAATGAAAAGTCCGCCATTCAGAAGGTGCAGAAGCTGCGCGAGGACATCGAGCGCACCAACGCCGAGATCGCCAAGGCTGAACGGAACTACGATCTGGGAAAGGCGGCGGAGCTGAAATACGGCGAGCTGCCGAAGCTGCAGAAGGAACTGCAAGAGGAAGAAGAGATCGCCGACCGCGACCGGGGCGAAGGCAGTCTGCTGCGGGATAAAGTCACCGAGGAAGAAATCGCCCGAATCGTCAGCCGCTGGACGGGCGTGCCCGTTACCCGGCTGAAGGAGGGCGAACGGGAGAAGCTGCTGAAGCTGCCCGAGCTGCTCCATCAACGTGTCATCGGTCAGGACGAGGCCGTGCAGAAGGTCTCCGAGGCCATCCTGCGCAGCCGCGCGGGCATCAGCGACGAGAACCGCCCCATCGGCTCCTTCCTGTTCCTGGGTCCCACCGGCGTGGGCAAAACCGAACTGGCCAAGGCGCTGGCGCAGGCGCTGTTTGACGATGAGAAGAACATGGTCCGCATCGACATGAGCGAATACATGGAGAAGTTCTCCGTCAGCCGTCTGATCGGCGCGCCTCCGGGATACGTGGGCTACGACGAGGGCGGTCAGCTGACCGAGGCCGTGCGCCGCAAGCCCTACTGCGTCGTCCTGCTGGACGAGGTGGAAAAGGCTCACCCCGACGTATTTAACATTCTGCTGCAGGTGCTGGACGACGGCAGGATCACCGACAGTCAGGGCCGCACCGTGGACTTCAAGAACACCATCATCATCATGACCTCCAATCTGGGCAGCCAGTTCCTGCTGGACGGCATCCAGAACGGCCAGATCACGGCGGAAGCCCGGGAAAACGTGATGAAGCTGCTGCGCAGCCAGTTCCGGCCCGAGTTCCTGAACCGTATCGACGAGATCGTGTTCTACAAGCCGCTGGAAAAGGCCGAGATTCGTCAGATTGTCTGTCTGCTGGCCAAGAGTCTGGAAAGCCGCCTGCAGGAGCGGGAGATTACCCTGACCCTGACCGACGCGGCCATCGACAAGATCGCCGACGCGGGCTTCGATCCGGTCTACGGCGCTCGTCCGTTGAAGCGCTATATGCAGAGCCATCTGGAAACCATGCTGGCCAAGGCCATCATCGCCGGCGACGTTCTGCCCGGCCAGAACGTCACGGTGGATGTGAATGCGGACGGCGAACTGGAAGTGAGAAAATAAATCGTCACGCCAAAAAGCAAAAAGGCGTTGGAACTTTGCGGTTCCAACGCCTTTTTGTTGTGGTGATTTTTGGTAAGACCTTTTTCCGTCAGGCTGCGGCAATCGCCAACATGACCCAGCAGTAAGCCGCGCCGATAACGCCAAGAATGATCCCGGCAGTACCCAGGCCCGTTTTTCCGCCGTTATTGACGGCTTTCGAACGACCGACGGCAGACAACACAGTACCCACCAGGCCGGTAATGCCAAACAACCCGAGGAACAGCGACCCAAGCGACACGATGAAACCAGCGATACACAGGCCGTTAGTTTGACCCTCCATCTTTTTCCCCTCCTTTCGTGCGACCATTATTTCTTCATAAAGAAATAATGAATACAATTTATATCGTGCGTATGATATAAATTGTATTCATATTATATTATATATTTCAGCTTCGTGTCAAGCTATGATGACAGCATGAGGTGATGACATGAAACGTGAAATTCGGATCACGAAAAAGAAAGGGGAAGACGGGCACAAGATCGTGTCAGTGCGAATGCGGGAGGATACGCTGAAAAAGCTGGACGAACTGGCCGAGCAGACCAACCGCTCCCGAAACGAGCTGATCAACCTGCTGCTGGCGGAAGCGCTTCAGGAGGTATCAGTGGTGGAGGAAAACTGACGGCTTTGGCCGTACCCAGCAACGGACATAAAAATGGGGCTGCGAAAAATTCTCATAGTTGTTCCGCAGCCTCTTATTTTTCGTTTTTTTCATCGTTGCATTTTGGTGTTTGGCCTTCTCAGGATAGCATTTTCCCCGTTTTCATGCTATACTTTCCGTGGTTAAAAATGCTGATTTCAAAAGCCCGGAGGGGTTTATTTTGCAAAAGAGCTATGCATTGTTCGATTTTGACGGGACCCTGCGAAAGGGGGATTCCATCGTTTCCCTGTGCCTGTATGCCCATCGGCGAAAGCTTTGCACCACCGTCCAGCTGCTCAAAGGTATTGCCTACGCCGCAGGCTACGGGCTGCACCTGTGCTCAGCCGAGCGCGCCAAGGCGGCGGCGCTGTGCTGGATGAAGGGGCGGCTCGTGCCGGAAGTGGAGGCCTTCTCCATGGACTTCTGTCTGCACGTGCTGGCGCCCCAGCTGTACCCGGAGGGGCTGAAGGCCCTTCGGCAGGAGCAGGCCCGTGGAGCCAGCGTCCTGCTGCTCACGGCCTCGCCCTCGTTTTATCTGGAGCCGCTGGAAACCATGCTGGGTGTAGAGGCGGTCATCGGCACCCGAATGAACGTGGACGACCGGGAGCGCTACACCGGCGACATCTGCGGCGATAACTGCCGGGGAGTACAAAAGCCCCTGCGGCTGGCGGAATATCTGGCCGCCCGGGGCGACCGGCTGGATTACGACACCTCCTCCTCCTACGGGGACAGCGCCAGCGACCTGAACATGCTGGAGCTGTGCGCCCGGCAGGTGGGCGTGAACCCCAAGCCCAAGCTGCGCAAGGCGCTGGAAGGCCGCAAAAACGCTGAGATCGTCCACTGGGCTCCCCCGGAAAAAGAATGATATTCACCACTTTTCCTACAAGAGCGCACAAAGGAGGAACCGCCATGCAGCGAACGCCGGACTTTTCTCAGGCCGATCAGGTGATTCAAAAAGCGTTGGAACAGGAGGTCTTTCCCGCCGCCTGCGTGCTGGTGGGCCGCCGGGAGAAGGTGCTGTTCCGCCGGGCCTACGGCAGGCTTTCCATTGAGGAGGACGCAGGGCTTTGCAACGAGCAGACCCGTTTCGATCTGGCCTCCGTTTCCAAGCCGCTGGCGGTGGGGATGCTGGCTCTGCGGGCCATGGAAAGCGGCAAGCTCTGCCTGTGGGACAAGCTGGGCGCCTTCATCGACGCGCCCGCCGACAAGCAGGAGATCACCATCGCGCAGATTTTGACCCATACGGCGGGCTTTCCGCCGGGGCTGCACCTGTGGCAGCTGGCCCGCACACCGGAGCAGAGCACCGAGCTGATTCTGGCCGCACCGCTGGATTTCCAGCCGGGAACCCGGGTGCAGTACAGCTGCACGGGCTTTATCCTGCTGGGGCAGCTGCTGGAATGCATCTACGGCCTGCCGCTGAATGAGCTGGCCCTGCAGGAGGTCTTCTGGCCGCTGAAAATGAAAAACACCTCTTACCTGCCCGCCGGGGGCAACATCGCTTCCACCGAAATGCAGGACGACGGCTTCTGCCTGACCGGGGTCGTCCACGATGAAAACGCCCGGTTTCTGGGCGGAGTCAGCGGCAACGCGGGTGTTTTTTCCACCATGGACGATCTGGCGCTGTTCGTGCAGATGCTGGCGGCGGAAGGCGAACTGCCCGACGGCAGCCGCTACCTCTGCCCCGCCACCGTGCGTCTGAGTATGCAGAACCGCACGCCCGGCATGGCGCAGGGCCGGGGACTGGGCTTCGCCCTGCCGTGGTACGAAAACGGCTACACCGGCGATCTTTTCCCCAAGGAGACCATCGGCCACACCGGCTTTACCGGCACCAGCTTTTCCTACGACCCCACCACGGGCCTGTACCTGATCTTCCTGACCAACCGAGTCTGTCCTTCCCGGGAGGGTACGGCCATTTTCCGGGTGCGGCGGCTTCTGCACAACGCGGTATACGCGGCGGCAAGCGTGTAAACCTAAAAACGCATAAAAAAACGGATCGGCTTCTCTTTTGAAAAAGCCGATCCGTTTTTTGTTAATGGCAGTCGCTTTACCGAAGCGATTTACTCTCCGTCCGCAGCGTTGTCTTCGCCGGAAGCATCGTCGGCAGCCGCATCATCCGCGGCGGTCTCGTCGCTGGCGGCAGCGCCCGCTTCTTCGGCGGCGGCAGCTTCCCGGGCTTCGATGTCCGCATAGCTGGGGGTCAGGCCGGTGAAGGTGATGTCCGCTTCCTGATTCCACTGATCCATAGTGGCGGTGTAAAGCTCATTCTGCTTGCTGGTCAGAAGCTCAGTGCGCTTGGCTTCCCGCTGCTCCTCGGTCATTTCGATGGGGCCGGCGGGGATGTCGGCGATGTACTTGACGATATGCACACCGTAGCTGCTGATATAGGGAGCAGACACATCGCCCACGTTTTCCACGCTGAACGCAGCCTCCACAAAGGGAGCCACATAGTTAGTGGAGGCGGAGCTGACTTCATAGCCGCTGGTCTTGTAGGGCTCGGAAGTCATGCCGGGGTCGGACGCAGTGCCGTCCTCCTTCACGCCGTATTCGGCGATCAGCTCGTCAAAGTCCACGCCCTCGTCGATCTTCGCATAGATCTCGTCGATCTTGTCAGCGATAGAGGCCAGAATGGCGGCCTTAGCTTCGTCCACCTGCTCCTGGGTCACAGGCTCCGCAGTGGGTTCGGCAGTCGCGTCGGCGGCAGCGGTTTCTTCCGCAGTGGGTTCGGCAGTCGCGTCGGCGGCAGCGGTTTCTTCCGCAGCGACGGTGTCTTCCGTGTCCTCCGCAGCTTCCACCTGCTCCTCCAGACGGGCCTGCAGATCCTGATAGTTCTTCATCAGCTCGTCGTCCACGGGCAGCAGGATGTGCTTCACCGCGCGGAAACCGGCAGGACGGTACCAGGCGTAGTCCATGCTGCTGTCGGTGCCGTAGTACATGGCGTACATGGCCATCTGATCCACGTAGTTGTTGTAATCCACATACGCGGCGATGTCGTTTTCATACAGGGCGCGGTCGGATTCCACCAGCTCCTGATACAGGGCCTCCACTTCCTCGTCGGTCACGGTCACGTCCTGCACGATGGTAGCCTCCAGCTTATCGTAGAGGGCGTACAGTTTGTAGTTTTCCTTCAGGCTTTCGGGGCTGTAGCCCAGATCGTTGTAGTGCTGCACGGCTTCCGCGTTGGCGGCGTCCTTGTCCTCCTGGCTGCTTTCATCGGTCAGTTCGGAGTGTTGCTGGCTGATATAGTTCGAAATGGCGTTGTCCCAGTCGGTCTGGGCGTCATTTTCCGCATCCGCCGCTTCTTCGTCCGTCAGAGCGATGCCCAACTCGGCGATCTTGGCCTGCATAATGACCTCGTTGATCTTGTTCTGCATGGCCACGGCGCGGAACAGCTCCACATTGGCGCTGTCGGTCAGGTCGTAGTAGTTGCCGTAGGAGGAGACCAGACTGTCGTAAACCGGCGCTACGTCGGCCCAGGTCAGCTCGGTGCCGTTGACCGTGGCCAGCACATCCGTATCCTGAAGCTCGGCCGCGGCAGTGTCTTCCGCCAGCGCTGCGGCGGAGAACAGCAGGCACAGGCAGAGCAGGAGAGAGAGAATCTTCTTCATGAAAGCACAATCCTTTCCTTCGGGAAAATGGTGCCGCGAACCCTTCCGCGTGTGATGCTAAAGATTTTCAGCGGCGAATCTTTCCCATTTCGGGTTTCATTATCGCACAGCTTTCTTCATTTCGCAAGGGTTTTACCTTTGAAAGGAAGAATGTTACAGTCTATTCACAGGTTGTACACCTGGCAGCGATATGATTCGACGGGACGCGTCAAATCCCGCCTTATGGAGGAACGAAGGATGGAAGTGCTGATCTGGAAAGCCCGAAGAATGCTGGAATCGCGGCAGGAAGGCCGCGTCCTGCTGCGCTGCCCCATAGCGCTGGGCCGTGAGCCTGTCGGCCCCAAGGAGCGGGAGGGCGACGGACGCACGCCGGAGGGGACGTACTACATCTGCCTTGTAAAGGAAGCGGGCAAATACGGCAAGAGTTTGGGCCTGAGCTATCCCTCCCCGGAGGACGCGGCCCGGGGCTTCGCGGCGGGAAGGATCGACGAAGGAGCGCTTGACGCCGTGCGCCGGGCATGGGCAAACCGGGTGCGCCCGCCGTGGGGCACGGCGCTGGGCGGAGAGATCTACCTGCACGAGGGCGGCACGGCTTCCGACTGGACGCAGGGCTGCATCGCGCTGGAGTCAGCGGACATGGCCCGGCTGTTTGAGCGCTGGCAGGACATCGAGACCGTCACCATTCTTCCCTGAAGAAATTCCCAAAGAAGTTTTAGAGGGTTTCTCATCCAATTCTCATCGGTTTTGCAGGGCTTCCTCAAGCACCGGGCGGCGCGGCGTGGTATGATATCTTTCGTCAACAGGAAAACGACCTGACGCTGGATTTGTTTGAAGGAGGATATACCTGATATGAAAGCCAACAATGTTTTTTCCGTTCTTTACCGTACCCGGGTCAAGGTTCAAAAAGACGACACCCCCATTCTGAACCTGTCGCTGATCTTCTCCATTATCGCAGTCTGCTCCGCGCCGTGGCTGGCCGTGATCGGTCTGGTGGTGGCGCTGGTGCTGGGCTACCGCTTCTCCATCGAGCGCAACGCCGCTGAATTTTCCGGCAGCTTTCAGGATGTGGTGAACAGCGCCGCCGCCAACGTCAAGGGTGCGGTCAATTCCTTCACCGGCACGGAAAACGAAAGCGAAGAAAAGAAAGACGAAGAAGAATAATACACAGCTCATGGAAAACGTCCTGCGGCATTGTCGCAGGACGTTTTTGGGTTATCAAAAGTCAAAACAGGCCGACCGGCCCCTTTTTTGCTCCCAAAAAAGTTACTAAGATTGGTCGTTGGCGGATGGACCGGCGGAACGGGCAGCGACGACATGGGCACTTCGGTTACGAATACGGTCGCTCAGACAACCAATTCTTATTGCATCGCCGACATTACCATTGAAAAATGCAGCCATCTGGAAAAAGGGCTGTACGTGGGCGGCCTGACCGGTCTGGTAAAGAAGCCGGGTTCCAGCAACAACTTCGATACCTTCTATCATAAGGGCACACTGAAAGTGCAGCAGGCTCCCGGCGCGGTGGGCTATTTGTTTGGCGATATGGTCAAAGACGGCATATATCAGCAGGCCTACTATCACGGGCCGTCGGCCGCGGCCAGCGAGCTGACCGGTCGGCTTGCCGGCAATTCCACTTTCGAAGCGGCGGTGGAGGAAGGGTTCCAACCCTATCAGGGAGAAGCGCCGCTTCAGTTCGGTCAGTCGAAAACCTACACCGTAAAAGAACTGGTTCCCGAAGGGTACGAAGCCAGCTACGTCACGGCTGGGGGCCATACCATTATCACCAATACCAGGACCAAGCAGCCGGACACGGCAGAAATCGTACCGCCCAAGACTGGCGATTCCTTTGGGCTGTATACGGTGATCGCGCTGCTGTTCCTCAGCCTTGGCGCACTTCTGACGCTGGCAGCGTCCCGGAAATCCCGGAGCTGATCCAATGGAAAAGGGCCGTCCTTCGGGGCGGCTCTTTTCTGTAACATTTTTCCCTCCCCTCCCCCATGTTACAAATTTCTCCCAAATCTTCCCACACAGAAGGAAAAGGCCCTCTTCGGGGCGAAAGAAAAAATGATACGGACTTAGCGGGCGCGAATGGATGAGTTCCTCCGGGCCCTTGATTTTTTCCGAAAGGAGCCCCTTTTGATGAAACTGACCTTCCCGATCACGAAAGAAAGAATCCGCAATCACTTTGCCTATGCATGGTGGCAGTACGTGCTGCTGATCTGTCTGGCGATCTTCGGCTGGAACCTGCTCTACACCACCACCCGTTACCGCAGCCCCAACGACCAGCGGCTGGAATGGTACTACGGCGGTTATCAGCTGGACGGCGAAAAAAATATCGACAGCCTGATGGACGACTTGCACCAGAGCCTTTTCTCCGATCTGGAGGAAGTGGAATTCCGCACAGTAATGCTGGATCAGACCTACGGCTCCATGCAGCTGATGGTGTGGGTCAGCGCGGGTGAGGGCGACCTTTTCATGCTGGACAGCGAATATTTCAGCCAGCTCGCCCAGAGCGAGGGCTTTGCGGAGCTGACCCCCTATATTGAAAACGGCACGCTGAACGTAGACGGCATGGATCTGAGCGCGGGCTATGTCATCAATCAGGATACGGGCAAAAAGATCCTCTACGGCATCCCGGCCAGCCAGCTGCCGGGGCTGCAGGAATACGGCCTGATCTGCGACGATTTCTGTCTGGGCGTGAGCGTAGCCGGCGAAAACGAAGAAGAAGCCATCCGGCTGCTGCAATGGCTGATCGACAATCTGCGCGGCGGCAGCGCCGAATAATTTTTCTATATTTCAGCGCATCATTTTTCCTCCTTTGGGGCATCCTGTTTCCTGCGTCCGAAAAAAGAATGGAAAAAGCAGGAAAGGAATGAAAAATGATGAGTCCATACCAACCGCAGCGCTGCCTCCTTTGCGGCCGGGAATATCCGGCGGGGCTCCACGTGATGGGCTGCCTGATCTGTTTTCCCTGTGAAAGGAAGCTCCTTCACCCGGAAACCACGCCTATTCCCCGCCCGGTTCGGCTCCGTCTGAACCGGCTGTACCGGGAGCGTATCTGCGGGTTCTAGGCGGCGACTGTTTTCTCTTTTGCCGCCTCTATTGAAAGTTTTTCGGTTTTTTGTTATGCTTTGCAGGTCGTATGATTCCATACGGCCTGTTTTTCATTTTTTAGTTCAAGGGAGAAGGGGCGAAACCAGCATGGGTCATTTTCCTTACGATGCGATGGTTTTCGATCTGGACGGCACGCTGTTTGACGCGGAGGAAGGCATCGTTTCCTCGGTGGTCAAAGCCATGAAGGAAATGGGGCTGGAAATTCCGCAGGGTGCTCAGCTGCGGCAGGTGGTGGGGCCGCCCCTGCGTTATTCCTTTCACGACCTGCTGAACGTGCCTTCGGAACGACTGGACGAAGCCGCTGACCGCTACGCCCATATTTTCCGTTCGGAGGGCATGTACCGCTATTCCGTTTATCCCGGCATCCGCACGATGCTCCGCGTCCTGAAGGAAAACGGCATTTATGTGGCTCTGGCTTCTTCCAAGCCCCGTGATCTGTGCGAACGCATCCTGCGCCATTACGGCCTCCGGCACTATTTCGACCGGGTCATCGGCGAAACGGACAGCCACGCCAAGCTGGGCAAGCCGGAAATGATCCGCCGGGCGCTGCCGGAGCGTTACTGGCGCGCCGCCATGGTGGGCGACCGGCTGTACGATATGGAAGGCGCCAAGGCTGCCGGGGTGGACGGCGTCGGCGCGGTCTACGGCTGCGGCAGCGTGGAAGAACTGCAAAACGCCGGGGCCACGCTGCTGGTCAGCGACGCGGACGAGCTGCGGGAGCTGCTCTGTCCGGGCGCTGCCGTGCCACGAGGCTTCTTCCTGTCCATGGAGGGCCCTGACGGCTGCGGCAAGACCACACAGGCCAACCTGCTGGAACAGAGTCTGCGGCAGCTGGGATTCGATCTGGTGCGCACTCGGGAGCCCGGCGGATGCCCCATCAGCGAAAAGATCCGCCAGATCATTCTGGATACGGAAAACGCCGAAATGTGCGGCACCTGCGAGGCACTGCTGTACGCCGCTTCCCGTGCCCAGCACGTGCATCAGGTCATTCGCCCCGCCGTGGAAGCGGGCAAGGTAGTGCTCAGCGACCGCTTTGTGGACAGCTCCGTGGCCTATCAGGGCGGCGGACGGGCCATGGGCGTGGATATGATCCGGCAGATCAACGAACCGGCAGTGGACGGTATGCTGCCGGACGCGACCGTTTATCTGGCCATCGACCATACCACGGCGATGAACCGCCGTCTGAGCGCCTCCCGGCCCGACCGGCTGGAGATGGAAAGCGGTGCGTTTCACGGGCGGGTGCAGGCCGCCTACGAAGAATTGATCAACAGGGACCGGCAGCGCTTTATCGTCGTTAGCGGCGACCAGCCGGTGGAGGAGATTGCCCGGCAGGTGCTGCGGCAGGTGCTGAAGCGGCTGGAGCCGGACTGTGAACAGGAGGCGTGACCAACGTGGAAAGAATTGTCATCGGCATGTCCGGCGGCGTAGACAGCTCTGTGGCGGCGTTGTTGCTGAAGCAGCATGGCTACGACGTGGTGGGCGTTTTCATGAAAAACTGGGAGGAAAAGGACGAGAACGGCACCTGCACCGCCGCCGAGGACTGGGAGGACGTGCAGGCGGTCTGCGACAAGATCGACATTCCCTACTACTCCGTCAATTTTGCCAAGGAGTACTACGACCGGGTGTTTTCCTATTTTCTGGACGAGTACCGCAAGGGCCGCACCCCCAACCCGGACGTTTTGTGCAACCGGGAAATCAAGTTCAAGGCGTTTCTGGACTATGCCATGAAGCTGGGCGCGGAGAAAATGGCTACCGGGCACTTCGTCCGCTCGGAGGTGCGGGACGGGCATCCCGTACTGCTCAAGGGCGACGACCCCAATAAGGATCAGAGCTACTTCCTTTATATGCTCAAGGAGGCCCAGCTGGCCAAGTCCCTCTTTCCCGTGGGCGGCATGACCAAGGCGCAGGTGCGGGAGATCGCCCGGCAGAATGGTCTGCCAGTGGCCTCCAAGAAGGACTCCACCGGCGTGTGCTTTATCGGCGAACGGAATTTCCGGCAGTTTTTGCAAGGCTTTCTGCCCATGCAGCCCGGCGATATGCGGACGGAAGAGGGCGAAAAGGTCGGCGAGCACATCGGCCTTGCCTACTACACGTTGGGGCAGCGCCGGGGACTGGGCATCGGCGGCCGGGGCGACGGGCGCAGCTGGTTCGTCATCGGCAAGGATTTGGAACACAACGTGCTGCTGGTTTCTCAGGGCGAGGACAGTCCCCGGCTGTACAGCCGCTATGTGCAGGCTTCGCAGGCCACGTGGATCGCCGAAACCGCCCCCATGGCCGAGGGCGAAAGCTGCCGCTGCACCGCCCGGTTCCGCTACCGTCAGGCCGATCAGGCCGTCACCGTCACCCGCCGGGGCGACGAGCTGCTGATCGAGGCAGACGAGCTTCAGCGGGCCGTTACGCCGGGGCAGAGCGTGGTACTGTATCAGGGCGACGTGTGCCTTGGCGGCGGCATTGCGGAAGAAGCGTGGAAATAAACGCCTTTCCCCAAAAGCCGTGTTGACCTTTACGGTTCACAGGCTGCGGCAAATTTTCCATTTGGGGCTTCTGCCAGCGGCGGTCGATGGGGATTTCTGCTGTGCTGCGGCTTATGAGAGAATTTCAGCCTATTAGAAGGGCCGTTCCCCTTTTCCGGGAACGGCCCTTTTCGTTGGTCATTTTTCTACTGCAGTCGGGCGGTGAAGGTGATCAGCGTAACCGTCGGCTTATTGAACAGCCGCCCCTTCATGGGGTAATCATCGCTGGCCCCGATGCCCGGGGAAATATACTGATTCAGGCTGTTGATCCGCTGCATCCCGCGAATACCGTCGTCCGAGGGGAACCAGCCCTTTTCTGGCACATAGATGGCCCCTCCGCCGGGCAGCCGCCACTGGCCGCCGCAGTAATGGCCGCACAGCAGCAGCGAAATATTCCGAAAATTGAAGATTTTCTCCTGGTCGGCCCATTCGATACTTTCCCGGATATAGGAGGTCTCCATGGGCACGTGGTTCACCGCGATCTGCAGGTCTGTGTCCGTCATTTCCTTGAGCGCCTGCTGGGTGCGCTGGTAGGCCTCGATGCGGTAGCCCAGCGCCCGGTACGCCGCGCCGCCCTCGGCCTCATACTGGGTGCCCTGCGCTTCCATGCTCTGCTGCTGGCTGGTCAGTGCGCCGATCAGGCCGTCCACGTCCACATCGTACAGGTATTCCGGGGAAAACCACACCGTCTTTTTGCCCACGGTCTGGGAGACCGGCGCGTCCAGGTAGATCGCCCCCGCCTTCTGCGCGGCCTCCACCCAGCCCGCCAGCACCTTCGGCGTTCCCCGGGCGGTGGAAAGCACCGGCTCCGGGTCTTCATCCCCGGCGATAAAGTAAATGGGCACGCCCTCCCGCAGGGTATTCAGATTGTGGATCAGCGTCAGCAGGGGTTCGTCGTCGCCGTCCTTGCCCACCATATCGCCGCTTAATACCACGGCATGATAATTCTTCCCGTTCAGCAGGGATTTCCATTGGCTCAGATCATCCGCCAGTCCGGAACCGTGCAGGTCGCTGATGTGCAGAACAGTAAAGCCCTCGAAGGTCTTGTCCAGCCCCATGACGTGAACCTTCTCCGTCTCCAGCGACAGCTTCTGGTTCACGCCCCGGTTGGTCAGCCAGACGGTGGCGGCCAGTGCGGCAAGCAGCGCCAGAACGACCAGCCACGCCCCCAGATGCGAGCATTTTTCCCGCTGCGGTGCGAACAGATACTCGTTTTTACGTCTTGCCAAAAGAATCACCCCCACCTTTTCTAGCTTTAGTTTACGTTGCTTTCCTGCTCCGCGTCAATGGAGGATTTCTAAGCAAAGTATGACAGTTTTCCGCTGAAACAATACGAAAACGCAGTATTCGTAAGAGGTTTGTCACAGACGGTTTATACTTGTAAAAAAGAAACGCGTCTTTTTTCGTTGTAAAATCTCCTGCGGTCTTTCTAGGCAATCCCCCTCGTCTGTGGTATACTGGACAGGTATATTCCCCTCCGCGAAAGTTGGCGAACGCTTATGGGGCGATCCGACAGCATTCCCCAAAGGTAGCCATGGCGCGGAGGCATTCATTCTGCTATGATAAGGTCAGCCCGCAGAGATGCGGGCGGCGGAAAAGGAGCTCTCTTTGGCCAAGGAGAAAACCGTCTACGTCTGTCAGTCCTGCGGCTACGAAGCCGCCCGTTGGCTGGGCTGCTGCCCGGACTGCGGAGAATGGAACACTTTCGAGGAACGCCGCAGCACCCCTGCGCCCTCTCCCAGCAAAACCGCCGAAAAAGCCGCCAAATACCAGACGACCCGCAAAAGCGAGATCGTGGCCCTCAGCGAGGTAGAAGACCGGCAGGAGCCCCGCTCCTCCACCGGCAACGAAGAACTGGACCGGGTGTTGGGCGGCGGTCTGGTCACCGGCAGCGCCATTCTGCTGGGCGGCGACCCGGGCATTGGCAAAAGCACGCTGCTGTTGCAGGTGGCGGGCAGTCTGAGCCAGCGCTGCCGGGTGCTGTACGTCAGCGGCGAGGAAAGCGCACGGCAGATCAAGATGCGTGCCAGCCGCATCGGTGTGCCCCAGGACAAGCTGTATGTACTGGCGGAAAACGATGTGGAGAGCATTCTGGAAAAATGCGAGGGAATGCAGCCGGACGTGCTCATCATCGACAGTATTCAGACCATGGTGTCCGAAGACAGCGCCAGCGCGCCGGGCAGCGTCAGCCAGGTGCGCCAGAGCGCCGGAGCCATCGTCCGCTACGCCAAGGAGACCGGCACGTCCACCTTCATCGTGGGTCACGTGACCAAGGAAGGCAGTCTGGCGGGCCCGCGCATTCTGGAGCATATGGTGGACGCGGTGCTGTACTTCGAGGGCGACCGGCAGCATGAATACCGGCTGCTTCGGGCAGTGAAGAACCGTTTCGGCTCCGTCAATGAGCTGGGCGTGTTCGAAATGCGTTCCGAGGGCATGATTCCCGTCCCCAACCCCAGCGAGACGCTGCTGAGCCAGCGGGCCCGGGGCGCGGGCGGAAGCGTGGTGTTCTGCACCCTGCAGGGCAGCCGTCCCATTCTGTGCGACCTGCAGGCGCTGGCGGCCAAGTCCTTCTACTCCGTGCCCAAGCGCACCGTCGGCGGCATGGATTCCAGCCGGGTGGCACTGCTGCTGGCTGTGATGGAAAAGCGCGCCGGGAAAAAGCTCTTCGATCAGGACGTATACATCAACGTGGCGGGCGGTCTGGCCCTGAGCGACCCCGCCGCCGATCTGGCGGTCTGCGTGGCCGTGGCC
>JABLTO010109837.1_pt1 | contig 39164 bp, 24 predicted proteins | sample 7160091 | NCBI WGS metagenome assembly JABLTO01 (sample SAMN14651225, study PRJNA627086) | human gut metagenome | isolation source: feces | host: Homo sapiens
ATATTTGTATATAGAAATGTACTTCAAGGTATGGGAGAATCATTTGTACCAATGATGGCTGGTTTCTTTGAATTAGCTGCAAGAGCTACAGTAGCATTTACACTGCCAAAAGTTATAGGATTTACGGGTATTTGTTTATCAGATCCAATAGCATGGATATCTGCATGTGTACCTCTTATGTTAACTTATTATATAAAAATGAAGAAAATAGATAAAAAAAATAAATTAAACGAAGAAATTAATAATCCAGCAGAAGTTTTATAAATAATTATTTTAGACTTTTTAGTAGGATAGTTTATGTTTTTAATATATAACATATAAGAACGTATATATAAATAAAATTATATGTGCGTTCTTTTTTTTATACCTATTAAAAAATAAAATTATATTATATAATGTGTTAAAAACTATATTGTGTATAATATTATAAAAAGATGGTTTATTTAGGAGGAGAAGTGAGTATAAGAAATAATATTTTATTTATTTTAACAGTTTTTTTTATATGTACTTTTACTAGGATATCACATGCACAAGAGCATATGAATTTTAAGTATTTAACTATTGAAAATGGATTATCACAATCTACAGCAGCAGCTATATATCAAGATAGCCGAGGATATATATGGATTGGAACGAATGAAGGCCTAAACAGATATAATGGCTTTGAAATAAAGGTATATAAATCAGATAAATATAAAAAAGGTTCAATAGTAAATAACTATATATTAAGTTTGCAAGAAGACAATTCTAATAATTTATGGGTGGGAACCAATAAAGGTATAAGTAAAATAAACTTAAAAACCGATGAAATTACAAATTTTGAATGTGATGAAAATGGAAATCCATTTTATAAAGTAAGGAGTATTTTATTAACTGAAAGAGGAACTTTAATAGTTATAACTCAGAAAAATGTATATTTATATGATGAAAAAAACAATAAATTTACAGTGGCATTACATGAGCAAGAAATATTTAAAACAGAAGATATTGTAGATATTAAAGAAGATAAATCGAGTAATATTTGGGTTGGAACGACTAAGAGTTTGATAAAAGTAGATAGAAATACAAAGGAGATTATTCAATATTATAGTGATGACAGTGGTTCAATAATAAAAGATGATAAAATAAATTCGATTTTAATAGATAAAGAAAATAATATTTGGGTTTCAACGAGCAATAATGGATTAATAAAGGTAATAATAAAAGAAGGTGAAAGTAATGAAATAATACGATATTATCACGATGAAAATGATAGTACAACAATACCTTCAAATACAACAAAGAGTATGATAGAAGATAATAATGGAGTATTGTGGATAGGTACAGATGCTGGATTATGCAAATACTTAGGGAATGGAAAGTTTTATACATATTACAGTAACTTTAATGATAATTCTTTATTAGATGATAATATATATTCGCTTATGCAAGATAGTACAGGATTAATCTGGGTAGGGACATATACAGGCATAAATATATTTGAGCCTAATAATAAAATTATTCAATATAAATCTGATCCATTAAATGATAATTCATTAAGTTCAAATATAATACAGGGTGTATACGAAGATGATAATGGTCTTTTATGGATAGGAACTAAAAATAGAGGCATAAATATAATGGATAAGGATAATAACAAATATACTAGGATTTATGCTGGAGAAGGGAAAAATCATCTTAGCAGTAACATGATAAAAGTTATAACTGGAAATAAAGATACAGTCTGGGTTGGAACTGATTATGGATTAAACCAAATAGATAGAAAAACATTAAATATAAAAAAATATACAACAGAAGATGGATTACTAGATGATTCAATAGAATCATTATTAGTAGATAGAGAAGGCAATTTATGGATAGGTACTGAAAATGGAATTAATATTTTAGATAATAAAACTGGAAAAATAAAAGATAAAACTAAGAATATGCTTGAAAATGTTGTATCAGATATGCATATACAAGAAATTTATGAAGATAGTGAAGGTATATTTTGGCTTGGAACTTATATTCAAGGTTCACTAATAAGGCTAGATGCTGAAACAAGAAAATGTAAAGTATACAAAATTTTAGATTCTGAAACGAAAGAAGAAATAAGTACAATAAAATGTATAGCTGAAGGAAAAGATAATACTTTATGGATAGGGACAAGTGAAGGATTAATAAAATTTGATAAAAAGAATGGAACATCTATAAAATATACAGATGAAGATGGTCTTTGTAATAATACAATTTATGGCTTACTAATAGATGATGATGGTAATCCATGGGTTAGTACAAATAACGGAATTTCAAAATTTGATTTATCAAAAAATGAATTTAGAAATTTGAGCAAAGCAGAAGGATTACAGAGTAATGAATTTAATGATAAATCTTATTTTAAAACAAGTGATGGAAGTTTTGTATTTGGAGGTATAAAAGGATTAAATATCTTTGATCCAAGTGACGGAGAAGAGTTATATACAGATTATAATCCTAAAGTTACATTTGAAGAATTTATTGTAATGAATGAGAAGTACAAAGATATAAATAATTTAAAATTTTCATACAGTCAAAATGACATAGAAATAAGATACTTTACCCCGCAATATAAAAATAATAATTTAAGATTTTACTATAAATTAGATGGAATAACAGATAATTGGGTATCAACTACTAGTAATGAAGTTGTATTTAATAAATTATCACCAGGGAAATATACCTTTAGGATAAAGGCGATAAGCCAAAACGGTACTATGGGTAAAGAATATAAAGTTAACTTTACTATAAAACCTCCAGTTTGGAAAAGTGAAGGTGCAGTATTATTGTATATGGTTATAATAGTATTAATTATTTATAATAATAGCAACAAAGTGAAAAAACTAGATAACTTAGTTGCTATTAGAACAGAAGCTCTTATAAATGAAATGGAGACGAATAAGCAACTATTTGATAAAATTATAAAAGCAGAGAGAAGTAAAAATAATTACTTTATAAATTTATCCCATGAGCTCAGAACACCATTAAATGTAATAAGTTCTGTTGAACAATTAATAAGTAACCTAAATAGGACAGAAAAAGGAATTTCAAAAGAAAAAATAGATGAATATATGAAAGTTATGAATAAAAATGTTAAAAGGTTATTGAATTTAATTAACAATATAATTGATACTACAAAAATTGAAAATGGAAAATATAAAATAAATTTAGAAGAAGAAAATATAGTATATATAGTAGAAGAGATAGCACTAAGTGTTAGAGATGCCATAGAATCAACAGGTATAAATCTAATTATAGATACAAATACAGAGGAAAAGATAATTAAATGTGATAGAAACGAAATTGAAAGATGTATTATCAATTTACTTAGCAATGCATCTAAGTTTACTCCAAGTGGTGGAACAATAACAGTAGACATTGAAGATTTAGGTGAAAAAGTAAAAATAACTGTTGAGGATACAGGCATAGGAATAGAAGAAAAATATCATAAATACATATTTGATAGATTTAATCAAATTGTAGATTCAAGCATGGAGACAAAAGGTGGAAGTGGTCTTGGATTAACAATAACTAAACATATAATAGATATGCATAATGGAGAGATTTATATTGAAAGTGAAGTCGATAAGGGAACTAAATTTACTATAATACTTCCAGCAGATGGAGATATAGAAAAAAGTATTGTAATATAAATTATTAAAATAGGTATTCTAAAATGGAATACCTATTTTAATTGTTTAGTGGTATAATGTAAAAATATGGAAAAAAGGTCGAAGGGATCTATTTTTTTATAATAGATATAAAAGAAAAATAATATTTTACATCATATAAAAATAAATATTATGATAAAATAATAGAATAAAATAAATCATTTGATATAGGAGGTTGATGATGAACAATAAATTAATTGCAGCATTAATTTTAGTTTCAAGTTTTTTATTGTCTTCGGATGAAGAAAAGGATCAATATAAACCCAAATTGCCAAATTTCAAAGATATATTGGAAGTAAAACATTCTATACCAGGTAGAATTAGAATACAATGCAAAGTTTTAAAGGATAATCCACATGGAAAACAAGCTTTGTTAAATACATTTTCACAAATACCAGGCATAACAGAAATATCAATAAATCCTTATATAGGAACAATTCTTATTAAATATGAAGAAGAAACAATACAACCAATGCTTATAATAGGAATAATATTAAAAGTACTAGGATTAGAAGATGAAGCGCACAGTGAAAATAAATCTTTAGTAACTAAAGAAAGTATAGATATACTAGATAGTTTAAGTCACACAATATATGAAAAAACTAATGGGATATTAGATTTAAAATCTTCTGTAATGTTATTATTAGGTACATATGCAGTTTACGATATAAAAACAAGGCCAGGAGTGAGACCCGCAGGAATAACATGTTTATGGTGGTTATATGGACTTATTAATAGACCAAATTAAAACACATAGGAAGGAAGCTTAAATTAAAAATGAATATAAAGAATCATATAATTAAACATTTTATAAAATTTAAGGTGGTACATTCAATACCAGGAAGACTAAGACTAAAAGTAAATAATGCATCTAAAATACCACAAGAGGCAAAAGAGTACGACAAATATGTAGTACAAGGATTAAAAATGTTAGATGGAATAAAAGATGTAGAATTTAATTACATTACAGGTAGTGTAGTTATAACTTATGATACAAAGAAAACTTACGAAGAAAAAATCGTTAAATGGATAAATAAAGTAATCGATATAGTTTTAGGAGATTTCAAATTAATTGAAGAAAACGGGCAAGACAACCTTGAATTTGTAATAGATACTTTAGAACAAAAATTAAATGAAGCAATAAAGACAATATAACAAAGAATATAAAATGGGGTGATAACAAGTGTTTGGACAAAAGAAGGACTTGTTTGAATTAAATATAGTTCATTCATTGCCAGGAAGAATAAGATTAAATTGTAAAGCTATAGAATATCTTAATGAATTTAATGAACAAATATTACAAGATATAGTAGATTTAGGTTTTGTAAAGAAAGTAACAATAAATAATATAACAAAAAATATACTTATAGTTTTTGATAAAACACGAATTGATGAAGCTGATTTGAAAAATTTAGTATCAGATGTGTTAAATAAATATTATTTATATGCGTATAAACAACATAGAGAATTAGAAGCATCTAACATAATCGAAAGAGAAAGAGAAGAAGATGTAAAAGATATAGGTAAAAGACTTGTTTTAAATGCAGGTTTGATAGGTTATTCAATAATAAAGAAAATAAATTATGCTGATATATTCCCAGTTTATAAGAGATTTTTAAATCCATGCTCATTAGGTGCATTGTATTTAACTAAATCTCTATTCAAAGACGGAATCGGAGGGATGATTAAACATAAACGACCAAATGCAGATACTCTTACAATTTCATCTATAGTTTCGAGTATATTATTAGGAAATTCAAGTTCAGCTCTTACAATAATCTTATTATCAGATATAGCTGAATTTATGACTAGTTATACAATGAAGAAAACTAGAGATTCAATCAAACATATGATAGATTTAAATGAAGAGTTTGTTTGGAAGCAAGATGAAAATGGATCAGTTAAACGTATATCAGTTGAAGATGCTAAAGTAGGAGATAAAATAGTAGTCCATACTGGTGAAAAAATATGCGTTGACGGTAAAATAATAAGTGGAGAAGCTATAGTAGATGAATCTGCTGTAACTGGTGAATATGTTCCACATATTAAAAAAATAGGTAGCGAAGTTTACTCAGGAACATTAGTTAAAAACGGAAATATAGTTATAGATACACAAAGAGCAGGAGACGATACAGTAGTATCAAGAATTATTAACTTAGTTGAAGATGCAGCTTGTAATAAAGCTAGGGTCCAAGATTATGCTGATAAATTCTCTAACTACTTAATACCATTTAACTTTTTCTTAGCTGGAGCAACTTATTTAGCAACTAAGAGCCCAACTAGAGCATTAAATATGATGGTAATTGACTACTCATGCGGTATAAAATTATCAACAGCAACTGCATTCTCTGCAACAATAAATAATGCAGTTAAAAATGGTATACTAATTAAAGGCGGAAACTATATAGAAGCATTAGCAGAAGCCGATACTTTAATATTAGATAAAACAGGAACTTTAACAGAAGGTAAACCAGAAGTTTTAGATATAGTAACTAAAGATGGTATAAAATCAAGAGAGTTATTAGAAATTGCAGCTGCAGCAGAAGAAACATCTGCACACCCAATGGCAAGTGCAATATTATCTAAAGTAAGAAGTGAAGGTATAAAAATACCAATGCATGGTGAAATAATTACTCATATTGCTAAAGGTGTTGAAACTAATATAGATGGTGATATAATCAGAGTAGGTAATAAAACTTTCTTAAAAGAAAATAATATAGAAATAACATTAGAAGATGAAGCATTTAATTTAAAGAAAAAAGGTCAAAGTATAATTTATGTAGCTAGAAATGAAGAACTCCTAGGCGTAATAGGTATTCAAGACAAGATGAGAGAAAATATGAAAAAATCTCTTAATAATGTACGCTACCAAGGTGTAGACGAAATACTATTACTTACAGGTGACTTAGAAGATCAAGCTAGTATAGTTGCAAGCAAAGTTGGAGTAGATGGATATGAGGCTGAGCTACTTCCAGAAGATAAAGCAAAAACTATACTTAAACTACAATCTAAAAACTCTAAAGTAATAATGGTTGGAGATGGCATAAACGATGCTCCAGCGCTTGCATATGCTGATGTTGGTGTATCATTAGGTGGCGGTTGTACAGATGCTGCTATAGAAACATCTGATGTAGTAATACAAACAGATGACCCAATGGCACTTCCAGCAGTTATGAATTTATCTAAGAAAACTATGAAAGTAGTAAAAGAAAACTTTGGATTAGTTATAGGTATAAATACTTTAGGTCTTGTATTTAGTGCAGCAGGTGTATTACCAGTATTCTGGGGAGCTGTACTTCACAATTCAAGTACAATATTTGTAGTTTCAAATTCAATTAGACTACTATTTTCAAAAATTGAAAATAAGAGATAGAGGTGTTATTAAAAATTGAATTATCCAGTAATATTAGTCGAGCATATGATTAATGGTAGAATAAGGGTAAGGCTATCTCATTCTATAATAGACGAAAGTAAATTAAATGAGTTTTTTAAAGAAGAAGATGGTATAAAATCTTTTAGATATAACCCTTATATAAAAACACTGCTTGTTGAATTTAATTCTAAAAAGATAAGTGCAGAGAATGTAATATTTAAAATCGCTGCTATTTTATCAGAGATATATGGATTTTCTAAAATAAAATTTATATCTAATAACAACAAGACAGATATGCCTCTCTTATCATATTATTCTATAATATTGATAGTAGGAGCAAATATAGTAAAATATTTAAGTCCAACAGGACAAGTTCAAGATTTTGTAAAATGGCTTGCTACAGGAACTACTGTTGGAGCAATAGTAGAACATGGTTATTCAGAAATGAGACAAAGAGGAACAATCGACCCTGAGGTAATGTCCATAATGTACTTAATTAATTCAATAGGAAAAGAAGGAAACATGTTAAATGCTTCTTTAGTAACTTGGATAACTACATTTGGTAGACATATACTTAAAAAATCAAATGAGACATTTATACTAAAGGTAGAAAAATCTAAAATGAGATGTCAAGATAAACCATGTTATGATATCTCTATATTATCAGAAGATATCAATAATAATAACAAGCTAGACTCATTTAGATTATTTGCAAGCGAAATAATCGAGAGTCAAAACCGCTTAAATCCAAACTTCGGTTATAGAGGTGGAGGAGGAAGTGTTAAAAACGAAGGGATGTTTTTTAACCTTAAATAAATAAAATTTATAAGTTAACTATAAGGAGGAGATATTATGGTAGTATTAAATGCAATAAATAAAGATCATTTAAAAGGTGCAGCAGTAGGAGTAGGTGTTTGCGCAGTAGGATACTATATATACAAAAAAAATCAAACTAAAGTAGATGGATTCCTTAAAAAACAAGGTATAAATGTGCAAACTGTTAACCATAAAGATTATGCAAATATGTCATTAGAAGAATTAATGGAATCAAAAGAATTAATAGAAGATTTAATAGCAGAAAAAGAAGTAAATGTTGAAGCTACTATGGAAGAAGCAACAGATGCTGAATAATAAAATTGTATAGATTTATAAGTCTTATATTAATATGTAAATTACAAAGGGAATGCCGTGTTAGCATTCCCTTTTTTCTATGCAGATATGAATTCTTTATTTAATGCTGTATTTTCTATAGTAGAACTATTTTTAGCATAAAATGCTATTCCGATTAATGTGATTAATTCACTTAGAGGAACTATTGCCCAAAGTATAGTAGCAGGAAGTACTGATGGAAGTACAAATGCTAATATTATATTTAGTAAAAATCCTCTTACTATAGATACATATATAGCTATTTTTTCTTTTCCGACAGATTGGAAATAGCCAGATATTAATATGTTTATGTTCATTATGCAAAATGCACTTAAATAAAGTCTTAATGCTGGTATTCCTACAGAAAGTATTTCAGCATTTGCTTTAACAAATATTTGTATAACTTGTCCTGTGAATAAAAATACTACAGCAAATAATGAAATACCTATTATAGTTGTAGTTATCATAGCATATTTTAAAACTTTTTTAACACGTGCACTTTCTTTTGCACCGAAGTTAGTTGCGATAATTGGTTGAGCGGCTTGAGCAACACCGTTGAATAAAGCAAGACCAACTAATACACAGTTAGAAATTATTCCGTAAACTACAATTCCGTTATTTCCAATATATTTTAGTATTTGAATATTGAATATAAATATTACAAATCCGTTTGCAACTTCCATTATAAGACTTGAAAAACCACATTTTAATATAGGTGCTACAAGTTTTAAAGATATTGTTTCTTTGTTTATTTTTACTCTGTTTTGTTTTTTAATAAAATGAGTAGATAAAACAAGTACAGTAGTTACACTACCTATTACTGTTGCTAAAGCAGCTCCGAACATTCCCATATCCATTGGGAAAACAAAAACATAGTCTAATATAATATTTAAGAAAGATCCAGTTAATACACCGCACATAACTAATTTAGGATTTTTCATATTTCTTATTATAGGTGCAAGATAGTTTGACATTATAAACACAGGTGCAAACATCATGATGCATTTACCATATTCTAAAACTAAACCTATTGTGTCATCATTTGCTCCTAAAAATATACATAAAGATTCTAAATAATGATTCCAAATTAAACTTAAAACTAAAGCAAGTGATACTACTGAAACAAGCCCAGTTATAAAATACTGATTTGATTTTTTCTTATTACCCATTCCATCTTCAGCTGATATTAAGATTCCACTTCCTATTCCAAATAACAGCCCAAGTCCGTTAAATATTAAAAAGAAAGGCATGAATATATTTAAAGCAGAAATCCCTAAAGCGCCAACGCCTTGTCCGATTATAAGGGTATCAACTAAAAGATAAACTGATGTAACTAATGTTGAACAAATTGCTGGGATTAAATAGTGAAAAAATACTTTGCTTTCTTTATCTCTCAGTAAATTTAACTTTTCCATAGACATTCTCCTTTCAAATTGTAATTTTTAAAATTTATAAATAAAAAAAGCCAAATAAGTATAGTACCTATCTGGCTGATGTAATCAATAATATGGAAATCAGAACCAATATAGTACTTAAGCGATTATAAAATAATATAATACGCCATTTATTATGGCTCTTTTCCGTATAAATATTTTGTATGTTATTATAATAATATATTGTCTTATAAGAGTCAATATAATTTATATGCAAGGAAAAAAATACTAAAATATAAGGGGATATCTCCAAAATCCTTATTTTTTCTCTCTAGTTTTAAAATCATTTTCAATTTCTGATTTCCAATCCATATCTATATCTTTATCTTCACGTAGACAACAAAGTACTTTGCCTACTGCATTAAAATTTAACTCTGTACCCACTTTATCACAATAGAAATTAGCAGCTCTAGATGCATGAATTCCAAATGTACTAGCTGTTTCAATTGCATCGATATTTGCACCTAAAAAAATAAATTCCCAGCCTAACAATTCTTGGCATGTAGTGACTGAATTTTTTACTTGTTTAATATTATATTCTTTACTAGAATTTTCAGCGCCATCTGTTATTATTGCAAATAAAACTTTATCAGGTCTTTTTTCTTTTGGAGTATTTGCATGTTCATTTTTAATTTTGTATATAGAAATACCTATTGCATCTAACAAAGCAGTACACCCCATAGCTTGATAGTCTTTTGTTGTAATATCCTTTACATCTTCAAGAGGAACTCTATTATGTAAAATTTCAATATTACTATTAAATAATACAGTAGTGACTAAACATTCACCTTCTTCACCTTTTTGTTTTTTTATAAGTGAATTAAATCCGCCGATTGTATCATCTGTAAGTGATGCCATAGAACCACTTTTATCTAAAATACATACTAATTCAGTTAAATTTTCTTTCATAATTATTACCTCCCAGATTTATAATTTATTCTTAAATACCCTTGATGACTATGATTAGATTGTACTAAAAAGGAATAAAAAAAAGGTCGCATAAAAAGCGACAAATTTAGGTTCTTAAAATATTTTGATCAAATGAGAAGAGTGTTTCATTTATTTTGTATATGTCATATATTTGATTTGATATAAAGTATTCGATAATTATATCGAATTTATTGCTATGAGATAATGCAAATCCAGCTTTTCTAAGCAAATCGTTTGTTTTATCAAGATTTAATTCAAGTGCGATTGCAAGAGATAAAACAGTTGGTTTGCTAGGTGTATAATCTTTATTGTTTCTTATTTTAGAAAATAATCGTCTATCTATATTTGCCTTTTTATATACTTGAGCATCTGTCATATCGGAGTTATCTATAAGTTTAAGTAGATATTGTGAAAAAGTATCTTCTGCCTTTGAAAGAGCATCTAGAAGATTTTTATCTACAGACTCAATTTTATATATGCTCGATTTTCTATTGACATTTTCGAGAATAGAAATACTTAGGTCATCTAAACTTTCAGGAGTATTACGACGAAATTTATATTTATTAAATTCTACATAATTATCGTCTATATATTGAGTAATTGAATCAAATAAATCTTTATTTATTTTAAATGATTCTCTATCAAATACAACTAGATAAATAAGCATATCATTTTCTAAAAGAAAGTTTTTTATAGCATTTGTTGCAATGTCTAATGCTTTATCTTTAGGATATCCAAAATTGCCAGATGAAATCAAAGGGAAAGCTATAGAATTACATTTTTTACTCTTAGCTAATTTTAGGCAATTTGTATATGTATTATAAAGTAAAGTAGCATTATCACCTTTAGCATTGTCCCAAATAGGACCTACTGTATGAATTATATATTTACAATCCAAATTATAACCTTTAGTTATAACAGCTTCAGTTGTTTCTAGATAACCAATCTTTTTACATTTCTTTTCTAAAATTTCATATCCAGCCTTTTCAAAAATAGCTCCACAAACACCACCAGTTGGTTTTAATTCATTATTTGTTGGATTTACAATTGCATCTGTTTTCATATTAGTAATATCTTGTCTTATTATTTCAAACGGCATATAAGTCACCTCGATTAATTTGTATAGTAAAGTAATTATTAAGTTTATTATAACATGGAAAATTTTACATAAAAATAGATTAAATAAATTCCATTATATGTTGATGTATGATAAAATTAAAGTTGACAAAACTGGGTGATTATATGGATACCCGAATAAGGAGGGGTTTACTATGCATTCTATGAAGTATAGTAGTATTGAATTTGAGGTAAATATACCAGAAACACAAATTGCTTGTGAATTGGAGTCTAATGTTGTAGATCTTCCACAAAGAAGTGTAAAAGAACATATAGAATATGCTTTAGACAATCCAATTGGAGCAGGGGATATTTCAACTGTTGTACAAAAAGGAGATAAAGTAGCAATAATAATATCTGATGTAACAAGAAAATGGCAAGCCATACCTACATATTTACCAATATTAGTTGATAGATTAAATAAATGTGGAATAGCAGACGAAGATATAATAGTAATATCTGCTTGTGGAACTCATAGAAGACAAACAGATGAAGAACATAAAGAATTATTAGGGGAAGATTTATTTAAACGTTTAAAAATAGTTGACCATCAATGTGAAGATAAAGAAAACTTAGTCTACATGGGTGAAACATCTAGAAAAACTCCAGTATGGTTAAATAGATATGCAATAGAAGCAGATAAAATAATATTAACTGGTGGGGTAGTTTATCACTTCTTAGCAGGCTATGGTGGAGGAAGAAAGAGTTTGGTACCTGGTATAGCAGGAAAAGAAACTATAAATACTAACCACTGTAACGCTTTAAATCCTGGATTTGGTGAAGGGATAAATGAAAATGTATATTCAGGAAATTTATCAAAATCAAATCCATTCCACGATGACTTAGAAGAAGCTGCTGCAATGGCTAAACCAGCATATTTATTAAATGTAGTTGCAAATTCTGACCAACAAATAATAGCAGCATTTGCAGGAGATTGGATAAAAGCTCATAAAGCTGCAACTGAACTTGTAGACTCTATAGATGGAGTTTATGTTGATGAAAGAGCAGATTTAGTTATAGCTAGTGCAGGAGGATTCCCAAAAGATATTAATTTATATCAAACTTCAAAAACATTATCAAATTCTAAAATTATGATAGCTGATGGCGGAACAATGATAATTTTATCAGAATGTAGTGAAGGTTTTGGAAATCAAGATTGTGAAGACCAAATCGTTAAATTTACAAATATGGAAGAAAGAGAAAAAGCATTACGTGCAGATTTCTCAATTGGAGGATTTGTTGGATATGATTTTTCTGATACTGCTGAAAGATACAATATGATATTAGTAACTGAAATACCAGCAGAAAAATTCAAAAATACAAAAATACACGTTGTTAAAACTTTAGACGAAGCAATAAGAGTAGCTAAAGAATTAAATGATGGTTCAATAGACGATATGAAGGTTGCATTATTACCACATGGTGCTAATACACTACCTAAATATAGATAAAAATTATATATATTTGACATAAATTTATAAAAAATAAAGCCTTTAAGTATTCAAATGATGCTTAAAGGTATTTTTTTTGCTTATTTTATTAAAAAATAATAAAATATTTTTCTGTAAAATCTTTATCTTTTAAGTTTTTGTTAGACATAAAAACTTATTAATCAGTATAAAGTTGCAAAATTTTCTAAAAAGTGATAATATTAAAAATAACCATTAATTTCCAAAAAGAGAGTGGGTATGGTTATAGAATTTATAAAATATATATAACGGAAGGGGACTATATTATGGAACAGAGAAAACCACAAAATAGTGGTAAAAAAAGTTTCTTTGATGGAGCTTTTGGTAAATATTTAGTACCAGGTATATTACTTCAGTCTGTTTTAATAGGTGGAGGATATGCAACTGGTCGTGAAGTTATATCTTATGGAGCAATGTACGGAGCTAAAGGTTGGCTAGCTGGACTTGCAACACTTATTGGATTTGCAATTATGAGTATGTTAACATTTGAATTCGCAAGAGTAACAGGTTCTTATAACTATAAATCTCTAATGAAAAATTTATTAGGAAAATTCGGGGTATTATACGATCTTATATACATACCATTATCAGTAATAATACTTGCAGTTATGGCATCAGCAACTGGTGAAATAGTTAACCAAACAATGGGACTTAATTATTGGGTAGGTGTTATAGTTGTTATAGTAATAGTTGGTATACTTAACTTCTATGGTTCAAGCTTAATAGAAAGATTTGAAACTTGGGGTACTGTAGCATTATATGCAGCATATATCATATTTGGTATATTAGCAGTAAGAGCAGCTGGTACACATATAGGAGAAGTATTTGCAAGTGGTGATACAAGTTTTGCAACAGGAACAGGAACAGCAAGTACAGGAAGTGTAATATGGTTAGGTATAGTTTATGTAGCATATAACTTAATAGTATATCCATCTTCTTTTGAAGCATTAAAAAGACAAGATAGTAGAAAACAATCATTAATATCTGGTTTAATAGCAGGTGTGTTAATGACAGTACCATGGTTTATAACTTACTTTGCATTTATGGGATATTATCCAGACCCTGATGTATTAGGTGCAACAGTTCCTTGGTTAGTAATATTAAAACAAGTTGGTGGAACTTGGACAATAATACTATTTGGTATAGTTATGGGTTGGACTTTAATAGAAACTTCAACTGGTATAATACATGCTTTCGTAGCTAGAGTTAATGCAGGTTTAGTTGACTTTGGTAAAAATCCATTATCACCAAAACAAAATGCAATAATGACAGTTGTAGTTTTAGTATTAGCAATATTACTATCAAAAGTAGGTATAATAGATCTTATATCTAAAGGATATAATGCAATGTCATATGCATTAATGATAGTTTATATGTTACCAATGCTTACTATAGGATTATATACAATAGTAAAAGGGAAAAAATAAATCTTAGTGATTGAGATTTAAAGTATATATAAAAAAGAATTTTATTTAGACATAAGAGAATGTTGAAAAATAGTAAAAAAATCTATTTTTCAACATTCTCTTTTTTTATATTATAATTTATAAAATTATAATACAAATTTAACAATTGATACTAAATTTAGATATTTAATATATTATTTTAATTAACATTTGAAATAGTGCTACTACTTAGGTTTAAAAGTAGTAGTACTAAAATCATACTTTTTGAAAAAGGTTTTCAATGTACAATTAACTTAGGGAAAATACAGAAAATATAAACAATTCTAGGGAGTTTTGTCATAATATAAAAAATTATTTCAAGTAATTATATAGTATTTTCTCTAATAAATATACGGGAGGAGATAATATTGAAAGAAAAATTTTTATCATTGATGGTGAGTATGATGATGGTTGCAAGTATGATACCAGCACCAGCATTTGCAGAAATCATTCAAGATAATGCAACAAAACAAGAATCTAGCGCTCAAACATCAAAATCAGAAGAAAGCAAGACAATAGAGGAGTCATCTTCAAATGATTCTACTGACACCGATACGAAAAAGGTAAATACTTATTTGTCTGAGCTTAATATTGCCCAAAGTTTTTCAGAACCAAAAGAAAACTTACTTAACAATCCAAGTGAGGATAATACTTATAGTATCCAAGCACCTGTCAATAAGGATTCTTTATTTATAGGTGGAAAATTATCAGACAAAGCTCCGAAAGATAGTAAAATAACATTAACTTATTATAGCTATCTATTTAAAGAAGAAAGAACTGAAGAAGTAGAAGATGGAACAAATCTATATGTTGGTTATATTTTAGAAAGTGGTAAAAATACCCCTGCTAGTATAAAAGTTACAGTAGGGGTTGAAGGAGATACACAAGAATACACTATAAAAGTAACTCGTACACCTCTTATATCTTCAACAAGTTTTAAAGATGGAGATGGAAATGCCCTTAACAATATTGGTGATGAATATTTAGTACCAGAAGGTACAGAATCTGTTAAGGTAAATGTAGATTGTTATGATGCTGATTTAACAATTAACGGAGAAAAAGCTACTAGTAAACAAGACTATACTTTAAAACCAGTATTTGAAAATGGTATTTATAAAGTCGTTGCAAAGGCATCTTATGGTGAAGACAATACTGTTACAAAAGAATATAAGTTAAAAGAGTTTAAAAAAGGAGACACTATAGGTGGACAATGTGGTGAAAATCTAAATTGGTCATATAAGGATGGAGTATTAACTATAAGCGGAAATGGCGCTATGCCAAATTACTCATCATGGGATGCTAGTAAAAAGCCACCATATGATTCTTTTAAAAGTTCTATAAAATCTGTTGTATTTGAAAAAGGAGTAACTAGTGTAGGTCAATTTGCTTTTTCTGGATATGATTCTTTAGAAAGTGTAACTCTTTCTGATACAGTAGAAACTATAGAAACAAATGCTTTTTATAACTGTACGTCTTTACAAAGTGTAACTTTTGGTAATGGATTAAAAACTATAAATAATTATGCATTTGCATATGCAGGACTTAAAAACATAACTATACCTAAATCTCTAGAAACTGTTGGAGAAAATATCTTTAATAATTGTAAAAGCTTAGAAAGTGTTACTATAGAATCTGCTAGTACTGGAAAATATATGTTTGATGGGTGTACTGCCTTAAAAAGTATTTCATTTTCAAGTAATGTAACTACTATTGCTTCAAGTACATTTTCAGGTTGTACAGCTCTAGAAAAAATATCAATACCTTCAAATATAAAAACAATTCAAGGTAGTGCATTTAGTGGTTGTACAAAATTAAAAACAGTAGAATTATCTGAAGGTTTAACTTCTATAGGAAGTTCTGCTTTTAATGGTAGTGCCATAGAAAGTATAACTATACCATCTACAGTTACAGACATCGATTTTGGATATGCATTTAACAATTGTAAAAATTTAAAAGAAATCAAAATAGCAGGAGATAATTTTAAATCAGAAAATGGAATGATATACACTTCTGATGGTAAAAAGATAGTATATTGTCCCAAATCTTACGTAGGAGTTGTCAACGTACCAGAGGGCGTAGAAGAAATTGCAGATGGTACATTCGATGGATGCAAAGATATAACTCAAGTAAATTTACCAAAATCATTGATTACAATAGGTGGAGGAGCATTTTCTCAATGTGAAAATATTATGAAGATTGATCTTCCTGATAATATTAAAGAAATAAAAGGTAGTGCATTTAATGGATGCACAGGTATTGGTGAAATAGTTATACCAGAAGGAGTAACTTCTATAGAAAGTTATACATTTTCAAGATGTAGTAGCCTTAAAAAAGTAATTATCCCATCTACAGTTACAACTATAGGTTATGGTGCATTTGGAAACTGTACTTCATTAACTAAAGTTGAGTTACCAGATTCTATAAAAACACTCGAAAGCAGTGTATTTTCTGATTGTACAGCTTTAGAAGAAATCAATATACCTTCTAACATAGAATCTTTAGGAAATTATTGTTTCGATGGTTGTACTTCATTAAAAACTTTAGAAATACCAGAAGGTGTTACTAGTATTCCAAATGGATTTGTAAGTGATTGTAAATCTTTAGATAATATAATAATACCAAAGAGTGTACAAAGTATAGGAAGTAATGCTTTTAGAAATCTAAATAAAACATTAAACACAATATACTATAGAGGTAGCGAAGAAGAATGGAACGCTATCACAGGTAAAAAACCAACTAATCCTACATGGTCTGTTGTTATAATATACAACTATTCTAAAGACGGAGATCAAAGTGACGCTCCAACAATAGTAGAGCAACCAAAAGACAAAGTATTTAAAAAAGACGCTGATGCAACTAACGCATTAAAAGTTAAAATATCTCCATTACAAGACGGAGACAAAGTATATTTCGCATGGTATTCTAACAATAAAAATTCAATACAAGGCGGAACAGTAGTAGAAAGTACTGTAGATGAAGATGGTGTTACTAGCTATGCTACACCAAGCACTAAATCTATCGGTAACAAATATTATTATTGTGTAGTTGTAAAAGTAACAAAAGACGGAATTACAACTAAGACAGTATCTGACATAGCTACAGTAGCAGTTAGAACAGGTACTTTCTCAGGAAACGGAACAATTAACAAGCCTTATATGATTAGTTCTCTAGAGGATTTAGAAACTCTTAGCGAATTAGTAGCTGGGGGAACAACTATGGAAGGTGTATACTTTAAGTTAGTTGATGATATAACTTTACCAGATGATTTCACACCTCTAGGAACTTTAAAAGCAGGTGCTACAAGTGCATCAAATGGAAGAAATATAATGCCATTTAGCGGTATAATAGACGGAAATAATCACACAATAACTGTTGCAAAAGGAGGACAACCATTACTTGGTTATGCCCGTGAAGCAGTTGTTAAAAATTTAAATATAGCTGGTGAATACATAAATGGATATGGTTTATTAGCTAACTACGTTGTGGACTACGGAACTGACGGTAGTTATTCAACAGGTTGTCCAAATACTATAGATATAATAAATGTAACTATAAAATCAGGAACAACTATAAAATATAGTGGTTTCTTAGGTGGTTATGCATCAGGAGCAAACACAGTTACAATAAAAGATTGTACAGTAGAATCAGGAGTTAAAATAGGATGGGATGCAGAAACTAATGCACCTGTAGAAAGAGGTGGTATAGGATCATTTGTAGGTTCATTTAATGGAACAATAACAAACTCTGTAAGTAGTGCAGATGTATATGGAAAAGATAGCGTTGGTGGATTAGTAGGTATCAAAGGACAATCTATGGGACTTTGTGAAGTTAAAAATTCTAGATTTGATGGTACAGTTAATGCTACAGGAGATTATGTAGGAGGTATAATAGGTGAAGGATATTCAGTATCAAGCGCACCTAATACACTTGGTGTAACTATAGAAAACTGTAAAGTATCTGGAAATATTACAGGGGCTAATTATGTAGGTGGTATATTCGGTGGTGAAAGTACTCAAAAACAAGCATGGGATACATGCTATATCCGTAATAACTACTTTAGTGGTAAAGTAAAAGCTGATGAAGGTGCATATATAGGTAGTGTAATTGGATATATGAATTCAATTAACTGCTATAACATCATAGAAAATAACCATTATTTAGCTTCTTGTGGAGCAACTGAAGGTATAGGTGGAATATTATTTGTAGACACTAGTGCTAGAAAACATGGTTGGACAGAAGATAAATCTACATACTATATGAATACATCAGTAGATGACTTAGCAGTTATAAAACAAGAAACAGATCCAAATAATAAATATACAGGTATATCTAAACCAGACTTAAATAGAACAGACGACCCACTAGGTGCTGATAAATACAATTTAACAAAACCTATGAATAGTATGATAACTGTAACTTTTGATGCTGATAATGGAAGTGATAAAGTTACTAAAATAGTAGACGAAAACGAACAATTAGACTATACACCAGAAGCACCAACAAAAGAAGGATATACTTTTGTTGGATGGTATAAAGATACAAACAACACAACTACAGCTTATAAATCAGAATCTACATATACAGAAAGCACAACATATAAAGCAAAATGGGCTCATGTAACAATGTTAGGAGCACAAGGTAAGTTAGTTGTAGACGACAAGAGTGGTATAAGATTTGGTACTAAATTATATAATGATGGTGACCAAATTGTAGAAAAAGGAACTTTAATAATACCTGCTAATTTATTAGATGAAGGCGAAGTTTTAACATTAGACAATAAAAAAGCTGTTAAATCTATAGCTAAAGTAAATTACGAAGTAAATAAAGAACAAAATTACGTAACTTACTTAGGAACAATAGTAAATATACCAAAAGTTCAATTTGATAGACAAATGACAGCAGCTGCTTATGTAATTTATAAAGACAAAGCAGGCAACCAATATACTGTTTATTCTCAATATCCAAAAGGTTCTATATCAGTTTATGATCTTTTAGGAAATGATATAGATTGGAATGAAAAATGGTAAGATAAATATTTGTAAAATTATGGGAAATGCTGATATAAACAGCTTGCAACTATAATTAAATAAAAGACATTATAATCAAGAGGAGGCACGTCATATACTACTGCCTCCTCGAATTGTATATAGACGGAATATATGAGTTTTATTAGTAAGAGGTGGTTTAAAGTGAAAAGAAATTATAATTTATTAAAAAAAATAACGTCAATTTTGGTGGCGTTTTGTTTAGTAATTTCGGGAATATTTTTATTTCTTAGAAAATCACAGGCATTGACTCCTAAGGGGTATGTAACTATATCAATAGAAAAATTTACACTTGGGAAAGGGTATATCGTAGAACCAATAAAAGTACCTTTTTATGAAGAGGACAATGGTGCAAATGTATTGACAAATGTGCTGGCAGAGTATGGGAAAGAATATAAATATACTGGAAAGATAAGCGACACATCAGGTCAAGTGGGAAGTACGTTTTATTTATCGCATATAAATGATGACGATTATACAGATGCTAAAATTTCACAATATATTTTAAATAAAATTAAAAAAGATGGAGTAGAAGTTACTGGCAGAAAAGAATCAGGATGGTTAGGCGAATTTGATTATACAAATATGTCTGGTTGGATGTATTGTGTGAATAACAAATTTCCTAATTACGGAGCAAGTACATATAAACCACAAGATGGAGATGTAATACGTTGGCAATTTACTGTTTATGGATATGGCTGGGATTTAGGTGATTATAGAGCTGGTGGAGAAGACGGAGGAATAAAACATGCAGATAAAGATAAACTTACAGAAGCTATAGCAAACATAAATAGCTCTGAAAATAAATCAAAATTATTGTCTAATAGTAAATTAAAAAATGCTTATGACACAGCAATAAATGTACTTGAAACTATGGAAAGCAGTCAAGAAGATGTGTATTCTGCATATAGTCAATTAGAAGAATCATTACAATCACAAAATGATGTAGTAGTGTCATTTGATGCAGATAATGGAAGTGACACAGTATCTAAAACAATATCTCAAGATGAAAAATTAAACTATACACCTGATATTCCTACTAAAAAAGGATATACTTTTGTTGGGTGGTATAAAGATACAAATGATGTAACAACAGCTTATAAATCAGGAAGTACATACACAGAAAATACAATATATAAAGCAAAATGGGCTCATGTAACAATGTTAGGGGCACAAGGAAAAGTAGTTGCAGATAATAAAAGTGGCATAAGATTTGGAACAAAAATATATGACGATGGAGATAAAATAGTAGAAAAAGGGACATTAATAATACCAGCTAAGTTGTTACACGATGGCGAGTCTCTGACATTAGAAACACCAAGCGTTGTAAAATCTGTAGCTAAAGTAAATTATGAGGTAAACAAAGAACAAAATTATATTACTTATCTAGGAACAATAGTAAACATAAAAAGAGCTCAGTTTGATGTACAAATGACAGCATCATCTTATGTAATATACCAAGATAAGTCAGGTAACCAATATACTGTTTATTCACCTTATGAAAAAGGTTCTATATCAGTTTATGATCTTTTAGGAAATGATATAGATTAGCAGAAAAAAGAGACTATCGTAAATTATCTTACGATAGTCTTATTTTAATTTGTTTTGATTAAATTTAGTATAATATTAAACATCTATTTGGATTAAAAAGTTAGTTATTAATGATAATATTTATTTATCATCCTTCTCATTGTCATCAATAATAGTATCTACTTCTGAATTGTATTCATCGTCCGAAGAATTCGTATCCGTAGTAGCTTTAGTGCTATTTTCGAAATCGACTTCTATTACCGAGCTAGCATCGGGTTGTGCATCAATTTTAGATTCAATACTAATATCAGTTTTTACATCAACCTCAGGTTCAGTACCAATATCATGTTGGATAATATTCTTGTTATCACTTGTGCTGGAAATAACTTTAGAATCTATGTTATCACAATTTAAGTTGTTACAATCATAGTTTGTATTACATCCTTTAGAATCACAATTTTCACAATTACATTTACTATCCTCAATATCAAGTCCGCTCATTTCATTAGTATTCTTTTTGATAAAAGGATAAGTAGCTGTGATTAAACCTATTAAAAATAGAATGGCAGATAAAATGTACAGACGCATAATAAGAACAAGTATAGCACCTATTATTATAACAATTCCAGTTTTTTTATATTTCTTATGTTCAGCCAATAAAATTACCTCCTATCTGTGTAGTAATTGTTTATGTCACAACTAAAAAGAAAGTGAGAAAATATAGTATTTTCTCACTAACAATATATTCTAAATAAACTTTATTTATTCATAATTATCTTTTAAATAACTTACTAATTTCCATGCAGATAGTAGCTAAAACAGCTAAACCAAAGCAAATTGCTAAGTTTTGAATTTCAAATACAGAAGGTATTGCAAATATTCCCCTCATAAATGGAAGTAGAGTAGTAGAGAACATTGCAAGACAAACTATTACTGCACCTAATGCATATTTATTACTAGTAAATCCTAAACTGCATATTGTTTCACTATTTGAACGGACTGCAAATGTTTGAATTATTCTAGATAATGTAATTGTTGAGAATGCCATTGCTGCACCAAGTGCATCTGATGTTTGCATTCCTATATATTGAGCTAGGATTGTAACTATACCAATTATTGAACCTCTAGTAAGAACAACTTTTAGAGTATCTTTGCATAAAATACTTTCATTAGGGTCTCTAGGTGGTTTATTCATAGTATTTTTTTCTGGCTTCTCAAAACCTAAAGCAATTGCAGGTAGTGAGTCTGTAACTAGGTTTATAAATAATAATTGTATAGTTGTGAATGGATTAGCCCATCCTGCAAATACAGCAAATAATATTGATATTATTCCACCTAAATTTCCTGAGAAAAGATAAGTGATAGATTTTTTAATATTACTATAAACTGTTCTTCCAACTTCGATTGCATTTACTATAGTAGCGAAGTTATCATCTACTAAAACCATAGCTGATGCATCTTTTGCAACTTCAGTACCACTTCCCATTCCTATTCCAATGTCAGCTTGCTTTAGAGCAGGGGCATCATTGACACCATCACCTGTCATGGCTGTTACTTTGCCTTTTTTCTGCCATGCTTTGACGATTCTAATTTTATTTTCTGGAGAAACCCTAGCATAAACTGAAATTCTTTCTAATTTACTATCAAGTTCAGTATCATCAAGGGAGTCTAATTCTTTACCAGTAAGAGCTAAATCATCTTTTTCCATTATGCCTATTTCACGAGCTATTGCAGCAGCGGTAGTTTTGTGGTCACCAGTTATCATGATTGTTTTTATGCCAGATGATTTTGCTTCTTCTACGGCTTTGAAAACTTCTTCACGAGGTGGGTCTATCATAGCCATAAGACCGATTAATATTAAGTCGTTTTCATCATCTAAAGTAGGTTCAAATTCATCGGAAACTTTTTTATAAGCAAATGCTAAAACTCTTAAAGCTCTATTTGAAAAGTTTTCGTTTACTTTTTTATATTCATCTAATATTTCATCGGACATTTCTAGAATTTCATCGCATTTAATTGCATATTTACATCTACTGAATATTACGTCTGGAGCACCTTTAGTAAACATTATATTTTGCCCATCTATTGAATTTACAGTAGTCATAAGTTTTCTATCACTGTCAAATGGAATCTCAGCAATTCTTAAACATTCTTCTCTTATAGATTTATAATCGAGATCGTATTTCTGAGCATAATTTATAAGAGCTACTTCAGTTGGGTCGCCAATTTCGACTCCTTCTTCATTTACATCAGAATCATTACAAAGAATAGATGATAGATTTAAATATCTTTCTTGTAACATACATCCTGCAACTGCAATTTCATTACTGTGAGAAGAAATAGTATCTTCAACATTTAAAAAGTCGTAATTTTTATTGTATTCAAATCCGTTGAATTTATCACTATCTGGTCCGTAAAGATAAGTTTCAACGACTGTCATTTTATTTTGAGTTAATGTACCAGTTTTGTCTGTACAGATAACACTTGTTGAACCAAGAGTTTCAACTGCTGGTAATTTTCTAATTATAGATTGTTTTTTTGCCATAATATTTGTTCCAGAAGCTAAAACGATTGTCACGATAGATGTAAGTGCTTCTGGTATTGCAGCAACAGCAATTGCTATTGCAAACATAAAAGAGTTCATTAAATCTCCGCCTCTGAAAACTTCAAGTGCGAATATAAATCCTGCTAAGAATACTATAGCAATTCCTAATTTTTTTCCGAAATCATCTAATTTTTCTTGAAGTGGAGTTTGTTTATTTCCAGCAGTTTCAAGCAAGTCGGCAATTTTACCAACTTCAGTATTCATACCAGTTGATGTTACTACGAAAGTTGCTCTACCATAGACCACCATAGAACCACTAAATACCATATTCTTTTGGTCGCCAAGTGCACATTCTTCATTTATAGCATCAGTATTTTTTAAAACTGGTTCAGATTCACCTGTTAGCATTCCTTCAATAACTTTTAATGTTTGAGATTCGATAATTCTACCATCGGCAGGAACATAATCACCAGCCTCTAGAATTACTATATCACCAGGAACTAACTCCTGTGATGAAATAGTTAACTTTTGATTATTTCTAATTACTTTGGCTTCGGGAACAGATAATTTTTTCAAACTATCTAATGAACTTTCAGCCTTTTTAGTTTGAACAACACCCAAAACTGCATTTATTACTAAAACGGTAAATATTATAATAGATTCAACAGTATCACCTAAAAATACTTGTGTCATAGCTGCAATTAGCAAAATTATAACTAGTGGGTCCTTAAAATTTTCTAAAAATAATCTCCATGTTGGTGTTTTTGATTTTTCCTGCAATGCATTACAACCGTATTTTTCAAGTCGTAACTTTGATTCCTCCTGTGTTAATCCAGTCAAATTACTATCTAGGTCATTTAAAACTTCAACTGAATTTTTTTGATAAAACATACATATTCCTCCTATATTAAAATTTATCAAAATAAAAAAGACCTCCAAGTAGAGTTATTGTCTACTTTGAAGGTCTTGCTAACAAGTTTAAATACTCGCTAGTCAACCGGGATAAAATCCGAAATGACGATTGACTATCACAGAGTGAAAGCTACTCCCCTTCGAGGGAAATTTCTATTTTTATATATTATATTAAAACTAAGAAAAAAATACAACTAAATTTATGTTAAAAAATTTTAAAAAATAGAACATGAACAAAATAAAGGATTAAGTAAAAAAGTAAGGAAAAATACAAAATAATGGAAAATAATGACAAAATGGTCAGACATATAGTATGATTATAATAGAAGGAGGGGTAAACCTTCAATTAAAAAGAAAGGGGAGGATTAGATTTGCAGAAAAAATCTAACAAAAAACTTTTAAGTAAAGCACTAGTTTTTTTAATGGTAGTTGCATTAATAGGTTCTGATGCTAGTATAGCTGCAGCAGCACGTATTATACCACCTGAAGGAACTTATGTTATATCAGAGACAGAACAAAAAATTGCACCTGGTATAACAGAAAGTGAAGTTATAACAAATAATTCTTCAGGAAATAATCAAAATATCGATTATTTTTGTGAGGTAGATTTAAAAGGAACATCTACAACAAAAATTATTTCAGGATATGCTGATTATAATGCAAATAAATGGAAGATGCAAAGAGTAACTGATCAAGCTAAAGCGGCTCAGAAAGCTACCGGATACAATGTAGTAGCGGGTATCAATGCAGACTTCTATAACATGTCAACAGGACAACCTGCAGGAGCACTTGTTATGAATGGAAAGGTGTATCAAGGCACTAGCGGTCGTCCATATTTTGCCATATTAAAAGATGGAACAGCTGCTATAAGAGAAGGAAATGTATCTTTAGATGATGTTGAATCAGCTGTAGGTGGAGATACTATAATGGTTAAAGACGGTAAGTTAGTTAATCTAGACCCAAATAGTACATATCAAAATATAGTTTATTCAAGAACTGCAATAGGTATTAAAGATGATGGTTCAGTAGTTACTTTTACAACGCATGGACGTAACTATCCTATATCTTGTGGACGTACTTATAAAGAAGTAGCAGAAATGTTAATAGGTAAAGGTTGTACAACAGTTCTTAATCTAGATGGAGGAGGATCTTCAACTTATGCTTCAAAATATGAAGGTAGCAATGATTTCTTATGCCGTAACACACCATCAGATGGAAATGAAAGAACAGTAAGTAGTTCACTTCTTGTGGTTTCTACTGCTAAACCAACTGGAGAATTTGACCATGCTGCACTTGCTCCAAATAATTTAGTTTATACTCCAAATTCTAAGGTAGAATTTACTGCAAAAGGCGTAGATTCATCAGGTGGGGAAGCTCCTTTACCAAGTGATGTAACTTGGGAACTAGCAGATAGTAAATATGGAAAAATAGATTCAAAAGGTATATTTACATCTAATGGTACTACTGGAGAAGTAAAAGTAAACTTAAAGAGTGATGGAAAAGTAGTTGGAACTACTTCTATATTAGTTGAAGTACCAGATAGCATTACATTTAGTAATGATGAAGTTAGTTTAGGATTTAGTAAAAGTTCAGATTTAGCTATGAGTGTAAAATACAAAGGTAGAGATGTAATCTACAAAGACGGAGATTTTAAATGGACTTTGAGTGATGAAAAATTAGGTACTTTTGATGGGAATATATTTACATCATCAGATTCTGAAACAGTAAATGGAGATGCTACAGCAACTTGTGTTTATGATGAAAATATTTCAGGAACAGTACACTTAATTATAGGAAAAATGCCTTCAGTAGTTTTAGATTTTGAAGATAAAACAGATAGTGAAGGAAATACTATAAAAGCAGAAGATTATTTTAGTATAACAAGAGATGCAAACGATACAAATTCTTTATTATTACTTGGCGATTACGGTAGAGGCGCTAAAGATAGTGCTAAAGTAATTGACTTAGATAGTGGAGAACCTGTACGTTTCGGAAGTCATGCTTTAAAAGTTAACTACGATTTTTCTGATGTAGGTGCAGCTACAGATGGTGTTACTATTGGATTTACTGAAGCTGGTAAACCAATAGAGGGAAATCCAACTGGAATAGGTATGTGGGTTTATGCACCAGAAGGAACTCCAAACTTATGGGTAAGAATTGAATTAGATGATGGTAGTAACAGTTTAGTAAGACTTAATTTTACTGAAGAAGCTAAAATATCAGAAGGTAAAATGAATGGTATTGACTGGAGTGGTTGGAAATACGTTGAAGCAAGTTTCCCAGAAAACATGAGAGGTCCATTTAAGATGAGAAAGGGACAAGCAATAAGAATCATGTATGTTCCTGGAACTCAACAAGGTTTCTACACTAAAGGGGAAACTAAAGAAGATGGAACTTATGATATGGTTGAAGTACCAAAAGCGCAACGTAAAGGTTCATTATATATCGATAACTTACAATTCGTATATGGTGCTAACAAAGACGATATCGATAATCCAGTAATAGATAGTATAACTGCTAATGATACTGAAATTAAAAATGGTATGACAATAGATAATAATACAATTAATTTCAAATCATTATATAGTGACGTTGAAAATAAAAATACAAGTGGTATAGATTATGATACAGTTCGTATGTATTTAGATGGAGTTAATATGACTTCAGAAAAGAATTGTGTAAATGTACCAGGGGATAATGCAATAAACTTATATGATGCTAAATTATCAAATGGAAAACATAGTATAAAAGTGTTGGTTCGTGATAAATTTGGTAATGAAACAACTGAAACTAGATACTTCACTGTAAAAGGTGATAAAGAATACAATACAGTAGAATTATCACCATCAACTAAAGGAAATCCAATTTTAAATAAAAATTATGATTTAGGATTAAAAGCACAAAAAATAGAAGAAATAGATTCAGTTGAAACAGAAATAAAAATAAATAATGACTTTAAAGATTACGAAGTTAAATTCAATGATGACTTTGATGGAAGTGCAAGTTATGATGCTAAAAATAGCGTTATAAAAATAACTGCAACTAGAAAAGAAGGAGTATCAACACAAAGTGGTAAAGGAAATATAGCTACAATAAGCTTTAAAGTACCTAAAGAACTTAAAAAAGGTTCTGTATTTACATATTGTGCCCAAAGAGGATTGATTAACTATAACACTGAACAGGAAGAAGGATATACAAAATCTTTTGCAACAGCACAAGAGAGTATAGAGGTATTAGCACCGCTTACAATAAAAGCAGATCAAATGGTAGTAGGTTTTGACGGTAAGATATATGTAACTGATTTAGATAATAAACCTGTTGCAGATGCAAGTATATACAAAGGTGATGAAGAAATAGGTAAAACAAATGAAGAGGGATATATTCAAACTGATGTATTATGCCAAAGTGCAGGAAAAAATACTTTATATGCAGCTAAAGGTGAAGATATATCTTATTCAATAAATGTCCAAACTACAACTACAGCAGGTAATGAAGAAGGTCTTCCTGAATATGTTATATCAAATGCTACAACTGGTTCAGCAACTAGCAAAAATATAACATGGATGTCAAACCCTAAATCATCTGATGCAAAAGCTATAATGCAAATTGCTAAAACATCTGATTATGATAAAGATGGAGAAGCAGCATTTAAAAATATAGAAGGTACTAGCAAACTTCAAAGTTTCTTAGGTTCATCAGATGATAACTTAAATAAAACAGTAAGAGTAAATAAAGTATTAGCAACTGGTTTATCTAAAAATACACAATATACTTATCGCGTTGGTGATGGAAAACAATGGTCAGAAGTTAAAACATTTAAAACAAATAGAAATGGTACAAATACTAATTTCTTTGTTATAGGTGATACTCAAGCATCTAACCAAGATAACGTAGACCAAATTGCAGCTAATTTAGCGTCAGATGGAAACTATAGTTTTGGTATACAAACAGGTGACTCTGTGGATAATGCAGCTACTTATAGCCACTGGACAGATGTTCTTCAAATGTTTGGAGGAAATTATATAGGTGGAATAGATATGATTCATGTTTTAGGAAATCATGAATACATGGGGGACTTAAATGGAGATACTGCACAAAATATATATAACTTACCAAATGCAAGAAGATACTCAGTAGAATATGGAAATGTTTATGTAGCAACAATAAACTATACAACTAGTAAATCACAACTTAAAGAAGATTTAGATTGGTTAAGACAAGATGCAAAAGCTAGTAAATGTAAATGGAAAGTACTTACTATGCATCAACCTGCTTATTATACAAATGTAGCGGGTTCTAATGAAATGATAAATGAATTAGTACCAGGTGCAGTAGAAGAAGCTGGTATAGATTTTGTATTCTCAGGACATGATCATACTTATGCAAGAACTGAACCACTTAAAGATGGTGAAGTTAATGAAAAGGATGGTACAGTTTACTATATTTGTGGATCTACAGGTGAAAAATCATATGGAATAGTTAATAATCCTAATTTCCATTTTGCTATAGCAACACAAGATTATAATGGTATTTATTTAACTGCATCAACTACAGATGATACATTTACAGTTACAACTCATGATGTAGATGGTTCTGTTATAGATAGTTATACTAAATCAAAATCATCAGAACAATGTAAAGATGGTCATGATTATGTTTATGATGGAGAGTATTTAACTTGTAATAAATGTGGAAATGCTAAAGAATTAGGAAACTATACAGGATTTGTTACAGAAGAAAAATCAGGGAAGAAGATGTACTTTATAAATGGTAAATTCCAAACTGGTTGGGTAGCAGACCCTAAAGATCAATATAATATGTATTATTTTGGAGAAGATGGGTTAGCTCATGATATAAAAGTAGCAGAAGATATAAAAACAACTTGTACAACAAGGGGACATAAAACATTTAAGTGTGGAGATTGTAATATTACATATACAATAAAATATCCTAAAGCATCAGGACATGAATATAAACCTGTAATAAATATTTCTGGAAAAACTGAATACATTTGTAGCAAATGTGGTAAGAAGAGTATTGGATTATTAGTTAATCAAAAGGTTAGATTATCTTATACAACTTCAGCATACACAGGAAATAACAAGATACCAACTGTTACAATAACTACAACTACAGGTAAAAAACTAGTTAAAAATGTAGATTTTATTACCCAATACACAAATAATGTAAATAAAGGTAAAGCAAGTGTATTAATCACAGGTATAGGAGACTATGCAGGTGAAGTTGTTAAAACTTTCAATATAACAGCAAGAGATATAAAAACAATTAATCCAAAATTATCATTAGAATATGACAGCATTGATTACGATGGAAATGAAAAAACTCCAGCAGTAACTAACTTAACAGGAACAATAAGTTATGTATCTGGTGGTAAAACTCAAACTAAACAAGTTACTTTAGTTAAAGATAAAGACTTTACAGTTTCATATAAAAATAATACTAAACCAGGAACAGCAACTGTTACAGTAACTGGTATAGGAAATTATGCTGGAACTTTAACTAAGACATTTAAAATAAATGCAAAAGAAACAAAAGTAGACAAAGTAACAGGATTCACATCACAAGAAACAACAACATCATCAATAAAATTAGCTTGGAATAAAGTTGATTGTGATGGATATGAAATAACTAGATATTCAACAGCTAGTAAAAAATATGTAAAAATAGCTGATATAAATAATGCTGATACAACAACATATACTGATTCAGGAAGAACTTCAGGATGCTACTATAAATATAAAATAAGAGCATATAAAGTAGTAGATGGAGTGAAAGTTTATTCAGAAGAATCAAATATAGTAAAAGCAACAGCTAAGCCACAAGCTCCAGCACTTAAAGCAGGAAATATAGATAGTGATAGCATAAGCATGAGCTGGAATGCAATAGGTAGAGCAAGTGGATACGAAGTTTATAGAAAAGATGCAAACAGCGAAGATTATAAACTAGTAAAAGACTTAAATGCAACAACTTACACAGATAAAGGTTTAGCTAAAGGAACTGAATACAGCTATAAAGTAAAATCTTATAGAGTAGTAGATGGAGTGAAAGTTTACTCAGGAGATTCAAATTCTATAAGTGATAAAATTAAAGATTCATTTAAATTAAATTTAGAAAAAACAACTAGAAATTCAGTAGAATTTAGTTGGGATAAGATAAAAGATGCAACAGGATATGAAATCTTAAGATACAGCACAGCTTCTAAAAAATATGTTGTAATAGATGATATAGACTTTGATAAATTAAGTGATGAAGATAGAGAAGCTTCTGAAGAAGCAGAAGTATATAGTTATTTAGATCAAGGAAAAACATCAGCAACTATATACAATTATCAAGTAAAAGCTTATAACAAAGTTGATGGCAAAAAAGTTTATTTAAAAGAATCAGAAAAATTAAAAGCGACTACAACACCGCTTACTCCAAATATTACAGTTAAATCAAGTAGTAGAAAAACAGCTAGATTAACTTGGAAAAACTGTAGCACAAGAGCAACAGGATACAAAGTTTATATGGCAACATCTAAAAATGGAACATATAAATTAGTTAAGACAACTACAGCTAAGAGCTTTACAAAATATTATCTAAGAAGTGGAAAAACTTATTATTTCAAAGTTAGAGCATATAGAACAGTAGATGGTAAAAATATTTATGGTAACTACAGCACTATAAAATCTATAAGAGTAAAATAGTTTGAAATACTTAAAAATTAAATAAAAATAAAAATGGCTAAAATAATAAGAATCGATTTTCATATTATTTTAGCCAAGAAAATAGGGAGTTACGAAATTGATTTTGTAACTCCCTTAATTTATTAAAATTTAATATTAATCAATAATAATTAAAAAAATTGGATTATTACCAACATCTTTTACAAGCTCTATATCCTCTAGCTTTTGCTTGTTTTTCAGTCATTTTTATAGCACCTTCCATATTATGAGCATGTGCAGTTTTATGGTATATTTTCGATTTTGAATTTCCGCCATTTACATACACGTATTTAGTGCTTACACCAGATGTTCTATCTTTTTTTACAGTAACAGATTTAGATCTAGTTTTGTAACCAGATTTGCTTATTTTTATAGTAACAGTTCTTCCAGCTGGTTGTTTAGGTATAGATATTGAATAAGTGCTATTGCTTCTAACTGTTGCAGAACCGATTAATCTACCTTGTGAATAAGCTTTAACTTTTGCTCCTCTTAAACCTTTTCCTGTAACTTTTCTATAACTGTTGTATAAACTATTGATAGTAAATGTGTTTATAGTTTTTTGACTAGCAGCTTCGATAACAGCTACATTTCCATTTCCAGTAATTACTCCACCAACAGGGGCTACTGCTACAGTAAGCGCCATCATAAAAGCTAAAACGATTGATTGTAATTTTTTCTTCATCTTTCCCTCCCAAGATTATTTGATATATTTATTTATATAATAACAAATAATTACAAAATTTTAAATATTTAACTTGAATTTTGTATAAATTTGTTTTAATAATATTTCAAAATAAGTTCAAACAATGGTAAAATTATTTATGAATATAAAATAAAATTAAAATAGAGAAGTCTTTATTATAATATTTTAGAATATATGAAAGGTGTGATTTTTTAGTGGGTAGCTTTGTAGTAAATGCATATAAGCACTTTGTTACGATTACAAGACATCGACACAAAGTTATACAACATTGTTTTAAGGCGGGGATATTCTGGCAAGGTTGTTTACATGATTTGTCTAAATATAAACCCTCTGAATTTATAGTAGGGGCAAAATATTATCAGGGGACTAGAAGTCCAAATGAAGCAGAGAGGGAAGATAAGGGTTACTCTGTTGCATGGATGCATCATAAAGGGAGAAACAAACATCATTTTGAATATTGGACTGATTATAATATCCAAACAAAGACAATTCAACCTGTAAAAATGCCTATGAATTATGTAATTGAAATGTTTTGCGATAGAGTTGCAGCTAGCAAAATATATATGGGTGATAAATATACAGATAGAAGCTCGCTAGATTATTTTTTAAGGGCGAAGGGAAGAATGCAAATTCATCCAGAAACATCTGACGAGTTAGAGTTTTTACTTAGAATGTTAGACGAAAAAGGTGAAGAAGAAACATTTAAATATATTAGAAGTATTAAGAAAAATTAGCTAAATAAATTTTGTTTAGCTAATTTTTTTGTATAAAAATGTACATTTACAAAGAAATAATTGTTATTTTGTAATATATCGTATTTTGAAAAAAGAAGGGGATTTATATGATTTGAAGAAATTAACTTTAGCTAAAAGATTATAAGTATTGATTCAAAAGAAAAAGGGGGAATTTTAATGAAAAGGATAATTACGTTATTAATTTTATGCATGCTAGGAATTAGTTTAATTGGTTGTAGTAATAGTGATATAAATTCTAAAAATGCAACTAACACTAGCAATGTTAAAGGTCAAAATAGTGATAAAAAAACTTACTGTGATGACGATTTTATAAAAGATATTTATGATTTAACAAATGACTCAGAATCCGATGAATATTCAACAAATACAGATTTTGATAAATTAAGTCCAGAAGAGCAAGAGAAAATAGTGAAAGAACAAATAGTATCATCTATACAAGACAAAATTGATAAACTTGAAAAATATAAGAAATTAGAATTTGAAAATAAAGAGTTAGAAAAATTATCATCAAAATATATAGATTTATTATATACAAAAAAAGATTTAATTGAAGATGGAAAAAATGAAAGAGTTAATTCAAATGGACAAAAATTAGAAGGATATCCTAGCTATGCATGGTTACAATGTGAATATCAAGAATGTGGATTAATATTAGAATTTGCAAATTATTATGATCTTAATATGAGTGATGCACGCAAAAAGGACCTTGAAAATATTAAGGCTAGCTTAGAGCAACAAATAGCAGATTACACTGGTTCGGATAAAGATGAAAATAATAAAAATGTAGGTTAGGAATGGAAAAATTAGCTAAATAATAGTGTTTAGCTAATTTTTTTGAATTTAATTAGAATAAAGAGTATTTTTTAGTTGTAACAAACAAAATGATATGTTAATATATTTAATATAAAAATATATTAACAATAAACTGCCAGAGAAAGGAGCAAAATATGAAAAACGAGTTCTATTTAAAAAGTTTCACAAGTAAATGGATAAAATACAGTGATTATGAATTTAGAAAAGATGAAAAAGGAAACACATACATTACTCCAGCAGAAAATAGCGATTATACAATTTATGACCCATTTGAAAAATCAAGCGATATATTATTTGATTTAATAGATTTGGGAGATGCTATTTTAAAAAATGATGATAAAACTGAAATATACGATAAACTAATATTATTTGCTAAAAATTACGGACTATTAGGTCTTGTAAGTTCTAGTATATACAATAGAGATATTGTAGGGGAACAGAATGTTTTATTTACTCAAAATAATATTGTAAGCAAGTCATTAGAACTAGACGGGAATCTTATGAATTCAGAGGAATATATAAAAATATTTACTCCATTTGCAACAGAAGATGATTTATACACTAGAGAATTTGATGGACATTTGACAGTTATTAAGGCAGAAGATTCACCAAAGTTCTATGGCAAAAAGCCTTTGATTTTAGATATAGTATTTTCAAAATTCTATTGTGAAAGAATAGAGTGGATTATGGAATATGCTAAAAATATATCGGAAAATTTAAATCAAGCGATAGTATATCAAAATGAAAATTTAACTGAACCAGTTGAGATAATGCCAGATAAGTTTAATCCACACAAAATAGGATTTACTGTGGCTATGTTTGGCAAACCTCAAATTAATTGGGATTTTGATTCATTACAATCTACAATAGATATGATTTATGCATTTGCACTTACTGAAGAAAATAGAATATTAAATCGTTGTAGCTATTGCCATAAACCATTCTTTGCGAAAAATACACGAGAAAAATATTGCACACCTTCTTGCAGAAATTGTGCTAATGTTATAAAAAGCAGAAATAAGAAAAAGGCGCTTAAAAATCAAGATATGGTTAATACTCAAAAAAATGATGATATAAAAACTTTAAATAATCAATGTGAAGAAAAAATATGCCTTGATGATACAAAATCAGATTTGATTGAAAAAGAAATCAAAAATATTTTAGAAATAATCGATAAAAGAATAATTGAAAATATAAATATTAAAACACACAAAGTAGGTGCAGATGATATGAAAAATGAAAAACGTAAACAAGCTATTTATGAATATAAAGAAAAAAAGACAACAGGTGGTGTTTATAAAATAACTAATACAGAAAGCAAAAAAAGTTTAATCAAAGGAGAAATAGATTTAGCATCTATGCAAAATAGATTTAACTTTTCTGTAAAAACAAATAGTTGTCTTAATTTAAAGCTTAGAAATGACTGGAATAAATACGGTGCAAACTCATTTACTTTTGAAATACTTGAAGAAGTTGAAATGAAATCAGAAATGGACAGAAGACAGTTTAAAAAGCAATTAGACGAACTTGCGGATAAATATTCTGAAAAAATGAATGAAGATGAATTATATTAATGGAAAATATATTTATAATTTAGATTAGTATATTTTTTTTAAAATGAGACAAAATAATAAAAAGATTAAAAATAAATGTATAAAATTTGAGTATCTGTGGATAATATAAGTATATATTTAAATTTGCACAATTGAGCTCAATTATAAATATATAGACCGGTATCTTTTAGAGTAATAACTCTAGATAATACCGGTTTTTAATTGTAAAAATTATTAATAAAATGTCATTATTTTAAAATATAATATAACTATAAAAATATTATGGTATTATATAAATATAAATTGAGGAGGATATAATATTTATGGATTTAGATAAAAATATGATAGTATTACAAAAATGTAGTCATAATAATGTTGATTTTGAAGTACTTGCATATGACAAGTTAAGAGGGGCGCAAAGTGTAAATATGGCTCAATCTATGTTTTTTGCTGAACAAACAGGATTAAAAGTAAAACAAGTTAGGATAACTTTAAACAACAGTTCTATTAAGACAGAAGCAGGAGCATTATATTATAGTAAAGGAAAAATAGAGTCAAAAACTAAGAGTGGTGGAGCAACAGGTCTTTTTAAAAAGGCTGTTTCAGGAGCACTTACGAATGAAAGTGCTATAAAACCAACTTATACAGGAAGTGGTGAAATTTATTTAGAGCCATCATTTAAACATTATTTAGTATTAGAATTAGATAATGATTCTATAATAGTTGATAAAGGTTTATTCTTCTGTTGTTCTGCTGAGATAGATATAAAAGTAATGGCTCAAAAGAATGTATCATCAGCTTTATTAGGTGGTGAGGGTGTTTTCCAAATTCAACTTATAGGAACAGGTGTTGTAATATTAGAGTTAGATGTACCAGAAAGTGAAATTGTATCATATGAGTTAACAAATGGGGAAGAGCTTAAAGTAGATGGAAACTTTGCAATAGCTAGAACTAGTGGAGTTTCATTTAGTGTTACTAAATCAGATAAGAGCTTATTAGGATCTGCAATAAATGGCGAAGGATTTTTAAATGCATTCAAAGGAGAAGGAACTGTTTGGTTAGCGCCAACAGCACCAATGTATAAAAGACTATACACTGGCATTTCTTTTGGAAATTCATCTATAAATAATCAAGAATAGAATTAAAATATTTACATATATAATAAAAGCATCTTATTTTTGAAATAATCAAATTTATGATGCTTTTTAAATTGTGGAGAAGTATAATTTTCGTACATGTATTTCAAGAAATCGAAAAGTTTTGTAATCTAAATTTAGGGGGTATAGAATGAAAATAATATCTTACAATATACACACAGGTACAGATAAAGATAAAAATCGTACATTACGTCAAATGGCTAAGTATTTAAAAATCCAAAATTGCGATATAATATGTCTTCAAGAAGTATTATATTCTCAATATAGAATGCTGAAATTTTATCTACAAATGGATGGGAGTTTTGCTGAAAATGTCTCAGATAAACAATATGGAATTTGTATATTTTCAAAATACAAGATATTAGTACGAAATCATGTGTTTTTGACTAGTAAAAAAGAACAAAGGGGATTTGCTCATATAAAAGTTAAGATAGAAGGAGATAGATATCTAAATGTAATAAATACACACCTTGGTCTTGATAAATATGAAAGGGTTAAACAAATAAATGAAATACTCGACTTTATTAGTATAAATTTAGAAGGAAATATCGAGGACTTGGCTGGAAACATAGTATGTGGCGATTTTAATGAGAAAAATATATACATGAATAATTTTAATGATGTAGCTGTAGATTTAAATAAGGATAATCTACCGACTTTTGCTAAAAATAGAATAGATTATTGTTTTATTAGTGAAAATCTAACTGCAAAATCGTATACAGTTGATAAAGTTTATATGTCAGATCATTTTCCAGTAATAGTTGAATTTAGTGACTAGAAAAATATTAAATATTTAAAATAATTATCACAAAAAAAGCACTGAAAAGTGCTTTTAATATTTACTAGCTAATTTTATATTTCTATCTAATGTATATTTTATTAGATAACTCGTCATATTTTCAAATTTCATATCAAAGTCATCTTCATCAAATAGCATATAAAGTGCAAATAAATTTGCTTCTCTTTCAGCCTCTTGGTTTTCAGATTCAAAATTATTGACACCAGTATGACCCAAAATTATATGGCCAAGTTCATGAGCGCATAATATATTTTTCGATTTTTCTATGTAATTAGAATTGATTGTAATAGAAGGCTGACCATAAATAGACACAAAATAAGCTTTTCGTGTTTCATTAAAATTTCGTTCCCTAACAGTGATACCTAAATGTTCACAAATTACAAAAGGGTTATTTGTATTATAAGTTGCTTTTAAATTTTCAACGGCCTTTTTAATCTTATTACTACTCAATAAATTACCCTCCCTCCGATATATTATCGTTTAGTTTTATTTCTTTTTATATTTATAGCTAATTAATTCGATTTGTTGCAATAAGTCATTGGCGAAATCTATTATCTCCTCGTCTGACAATTTTGTAGCATCATAGCCACCATACGCCATAACAGTTGGCAACTTTAAAATGAATTCCATAGCATCAGTGGCATTATTAAACTCTGTTGGAGGATTTTGTGGATTACGACCAAGCAAGTAATCAGTAGATACATCGAAAAAATCTGCTATTTTAGTTAAAATAGTTTGGTCAGGAAATCTTCTACCTTGTTCGTACATTCCGATTGTACTGCTCGATATTCCTAAAATTTTGCTTAGTTTAGATTGGCTAAGATTTTTTGATGTTCTTAATTTTTTTAAGTTTTGTCCAAACATGGTAATACCTCCTTTAGCGCTCCTATTAAGAATCAAGAGGGAATTATGTAAATAATTCCTATTATAAGTGTAACACGAATCGTGTATTAATTTCAATAAATAACACAAAAAGAAGCGTAGTTTTAGATTTGATTTATATTAGCTAAAATAAAATTGATATATAAGAAATCATAATTGTAGTATAATAATTCAAGATAAAAAAATTAATGTGAAAAGGTATAGTACAAATAATGTTTGGACATAAATCAAATAAAATTGATAAACGGAAAATTTAGGCAAGGAGGGTATATGAAAGAAAAAGTACTAAATATACTACAGAAATACTATGGGTATAAGAGCTTTAGAAAAGGCCAAGAAAATATAATAACAAGCATATTACAAGGTGAAGATGTACTTGCAATAATGCCAACTGGTGGTGGAAAATCATTATGTTATCAAATACCAGCACTTTGTTTGGACGGAATTACAATAGTAATATCACCTCTAATATCTCTTATGAAAGATCAAGTAGATTCACTAGTGACAATGGGAATAAACGCTTGTTATATAAACAGTTCTCTTTCATCAGAAGACTATAATAATATATTGCAAGGAATAATAAACGACGAATATAAGATTATTTATGTAGCACCAGAACGATTAGAAAGTGCTGAATTTTTAAATATAATAAAATCAAAAGAAATATCACAAATCGCAATAGACGAGGCACACTGTATATCTCAATGGGGTCATGATTTTAGGGTTTCATATAAAAAAATACCTTACTTTATAAACAACTTAACAACTAGACCTATTATAACTACTTTTACAGCGACTGCATCAACAGAAGTAAGACGAGATATATTAAATATGTTATGCCTTATAGAGCCGAAAGTATTTATAACTGGATTTGACAGAGAAAATTTATATATAAATATAGTAAAATCTTCGGCAAAAAATAAATACTTATTAGAATATGTTGAAAATCATAAAACAGAGAACGGAATAATTTATGCTTCTACGAGAAAAGAAGTAGAAAAAATTTATGAAGGGCTTTTAAAAAGAGAAATAAATGCACTTAAATACCATGCAGGTATGTCTAATGAAGATAGAAAAATAAATCAAGATAAATTTATAAATGATGAGGTCAATATAATAGTTGCAACTAATGCATTCGGGATGG
>JABLTO010105221.1_pt1 | contig 39117 bp, 33 predicted proteins | sample 7160091 | NCBI WGS metagenome assembly JABLTO01 (sample SAMN14651225, study PRJNA627086) | human gut metagenome | isolation source: feces | host: Homo sapiens
ATTACAGCAAAAAAATGATAGAATTGGCTAAAAGCCGGCAATCACAATATGCAAAACAAATTGAATTTTGTGTGGCGGATGCGACCGATAGAAAAAGTATATTAGAAGTAAAAAGCAATCGAGCCTTTACGAAAGCAGTTTCTAATATGGCAATTATGGATATTACGGATATTGAACCACTTATTATGGCTGTTTATGAACAGTTGCAGGAAAGCGGAATTTTTGTCTTTGCAACGCAACCCCCTTGTTTTATCACGTTGACTGAAAAATATATGACACCGCACAGTTACTATGGTATAGCGATTGAAGGGCAACCGGAGGAGCAGATTTATTATCATCGTTCCATACAAGATATTTTTAACCTTTGTTTTAGAGCTGGATTTGTCATTGATGGATTTTATGAAGAATGTTTCAAAACCAACAAAGAAATTCCTATGGTAATGATAGTAAGGCTTAAGAAGGTAAAACGTGATACCTTACAATAAATTCAAGTTTGTCGGGTAAATAGCAAAGCCAGCCGAGCCAGCGGGCGGTCAAGATGAACGGGCTTCGCCCACCGTTGACAGCCCCGCCCGGTTTCGCAGTTAGGCAGTCAAGGAGCGACAGCAAGGAGTGCTGCCGCCCCGCACTATTATTCAGAGAGGGGGAATTTCCATGACAGACCAGAAAGCCTATCAAGAATATATCCAGCGCAGGTACAACGCCTCTTGCAAGGCTGTTATCCGCTGTGCCTGACAGCGTCCGTCCGTGCCGGAATTATGTAGAGCTCCACATAATTCTGTTGTATTTCCCAGCCTTTTGTGATACTATTTTGATACTAATAAACTTTACAGCCGAAAATAGCAGGTGGAATATTAACATATTTGCGAAAGTTTTTCCTGCGAAATCACCTCAAATACACCCTACTATATCTGAATTTGCCGAGTGGGAGTAATTTTAGATTCCTGGAATGCGAGTCTTTAAAGCGATAAAGCGCCAACCCTGGATAGCGCTCTATGACTTCACATGCAACAGGGCCAATTGATTTCAACTGGAATCAATTGGCCCTGTTGTGTATGACGTCGCATCAATACATGATATTTATTCAAATCGACTTGTCAAATCCTCTATATGCGTATCTTTGAGTACAGGTCCCATTGCAATTAAAATGTGCCCATTCTGATGTTTGCTGTACCTAGCATATTGAAGAATAACATTGTGCGGGATTGCATAGGCTTCCTTTACCTTGAAGTATGCATTGAAAATCAAGACAATCAAGGAATCAAACTGGTTCTCTTCATAATTTCGAATCACGCTTAACTCACGACTTTGTGCGCATGGAGTCCCCCGTTCCCATCGACTCTTGATTTGATACCGCGTTTTGGTAGATGGTTCATACGCGTCATAACCCTTTTTAGAGTTTTTTTCTAACGTTAGCCCAAGTTTTTTTGAAACCAGCCATTCCGCATAATCGCCAATTGGGCTATTATATGTGCGAATAATATTCCTCGCCTTCAGTTCTGTAAGTATCTGAGCGTACATATTCATCAGTTCAATCGTGCTTTTATCTGATAATGTCATATAATATGGGCCCTTTCCCAACGCTTTTCACCTTAATAGAATACAGAAAATATGATACGCCAAAACCATAGTTCTTACGGCCTTTTGCCCAACAACTTCCAATAGCCGTAGGGTCCCAGCATAGCTCTACCGGAACAGCATAAAAACTGCGCATGAGCACTTCAAGTCTTCATTCGCTTGCAGGTCGGCCAAAGGCCATGCGTTCGTAAAACGTTCTTGCATGCTTCTTCCGTTATTTTCATATTAGCATAGGCATCTATACTGCGTAAAGGGGAACCAGATGGACAGGCAGAACTTAGCAAAAAATCTAAGCGCACAGCTTTGTCCAATATTGCCTCTGCTCCAGACTTGATAGCATTTTGGGGATGTGGAACCAAAAGGCTCCATCGCTGTTCAAAAAAGGATTTGGGTTCTCTTTTGGGATAAGTTATTATAGAAATGTATGGAAACTACCCGCCTCTTGTTGAGATCATGTTAAAATTACGCCAAAACCAATTGCCAAACCTATGGAATTCGATGTAAAATATTACAATAGTATTAGTATTTGTATCAAATTGATCAAAACAAAACAAGGAGAGAAAACAGATGGGTGTAGAAAGCCGCTATAATTTCCAGTTCGGCTATCTGGAGCATGGTAAACGCAATTTGATCACAGATGTGCCCGGTGTGCGGGTTGGACATGTGACACTGCACATGGGCGATATTCATACCGGAGTGACTGCGATCCTGCCACACGGCGGGGATTTGTTCCATGATAAGTGCATCGCCGCAGCGCATGTGATCAACGGGTTTGGAAAGAGCGCAGGGCTCGTGCAGGTGCAGGAGCTCGGCACGCTTGAAACCCCCATCCTGCTTACGAATACACTTTCCGTGGGCACGGTTTCCACAGCGCTTGTGGAATATATGCTTGAACGCAACGATGACATCGGCGTGAAAACAGGCACCGTAAACCCCGTTGTAATGGAATGTAATGACGGCCATCTTAATGACATACGCGGCCTGCACATTACAAAAGAACATGCGCGCGCGGCACTTGCTGCAGCAGCAGAAACATTTGAAGAAGGCGCCGTGGGCGCTGGGGCTGGCATGAGCTGCTATTCGCTCAAGGGCGGCATCGGCTCCGCTTCGCGCACGTTCAGCCTTTATGGGAACACCTATACCACTGGCGCACTGCTCCTTACAAATTTCGGCACCTTGCGTGACCTCACCATCGCAGGCGACCACGTTGGGGCGCGCCTGTTTGCAAAAAAGCAGGCCGCAGAGCAGGATAAGGGCAGCGTGATCATTGTGATTGCAACGGATGCCCCGCTTTCTGCGCGCCAGCTTGCCCGTGCTGCAAGACGCGCGCAGTCCGGCCTCGCCCGCACAGGCAGCATCTCCGGCAATGGCAGCGGAGAAATCGTTCTCGCTTTCTCCACAACCAACCGCCTGCCGCATTACAGCGATGGGAAACCCGAAACCATCTCCATACTCTATGAAGAAGATATGGACCTGGTGTTCCGTGCTGTGATTGAAAGCGTGGAAGAATCTGTAATCAGCTCTATGCTGCATGCTAAAGCAGTCGAAGGCCGTGCCGGTAATCGGCGCGAAAGTCTCGCAGATAAGCTTTGTGTAAACAAATAACTCATCTTAGTCAACGTTACTGCGTTTTGTTTGCACATATTTAGCCAATGCAAGATGTATAGGAATGTTACAATTGTATAACATTTTTATGTCAAACCTTGTGTTGAATTATACATGCAAAGCGGTTACAATGATTTTGTGCTTTAAGCACTGTTTTCTGCATCGGCACGGTCTTTTACCGTGCCAAATAAAACTAAAAGAGGAGAGAAAACAACATGAAGAAGCTTCTAGCTTTGCTCATGGCAATCGTCATGGTTGCCGGCATCTTTGCTGGATGCAATGAGCCCGCGGACACGCCTTCCGATCCGACGGATGCGCCGGAAGGCACCGAAACCCAGGCGCCCGAGCAAACTGCGGCGCCCGAAGAGACTGAGGCGCCCGCGACCACCGGCCCCGATGGCCGTGAGTTTGCGGATGAGCAGGTGTACCGCACGTTGTACTCCAACGAGAATGACACCATGAACTACCTGGTCTCCGGTTCGACCAGCAACCTTTCCGTTGGCGCCAACGTAATCGATTCCCTCGTGGAAAACGATCCCTATGGCGGCATCGTGCCCTCTGCTGCGACCGAATGGAGCACCAGCGAGGACGGCCTCGTTTGGACGTTCAAGATCCGCGAAGGCATGTATTGGTATGACGCGGATGGGAACCAGAAGGATCCCGTTACCGCGCATGACTGGGTTGCCGCTGCACGTTACATCTGCGATGCAACGTACAACTGCAGCAACTTCTACATGATGGATGGCTGGATCGTAAATGCGACGGAGTATTACGATTACACCTCTGCCGTGCTCGGCGGCTTCCAGAATGAGAATGGCGAATACTTGAGCGGCGACCCCAACGCGGTTGATGATGACGGCAACCCTGTTGAAGTTGAAGTCGTTCCGGAAGTAAAGGCTGAGGATATCGGCGTTGTTGCAGTGGACGATTACACGCTGGAATATCACCTCGTAAAGCCGCGCCCCTACTTCCTCACTGCGCTGCAGTTCGGTACCTACTGGCCGGCGCCTGCCAACCTCATTTTTGAGATGGGCGAGTCCTATGCAACGGATAACTACACCATGTGGTTCAGCGGCGCATACCTGCTCTCCACTTATGAGCCCAACCAGAAGCACGTTTACACCAAGAACGTGAACAACTGGGATGCGGAGAACATCCACATCGAGCGCATTGAAGAGACCTACAACGCAGAAGCCGGCACGCTCGCGCCCGAAATGTTCCTGCGCGGCGAAGTTGACTATGCAAGCATCGGCCCCGACATCGTTGCGGACTGGCTGGCCGATCCCGAACGCAGCCAGATGATTTCCACCTCCCGCATCGTAGGTTCTTACTCCTACTTCATGGGCTTCAACTTCGAGCCGAAGTTCGCTGAAGAGTATGAACCCGAAAACTGGACGATCGCCGTGAACAACGAGAACTTCCGTAAGTCCATTTTCCATGGCCTCGACCGTGTGGTTGCAACGGAAGCCTACATCCCCGGCGACGATCCGCAGCTCCACTTGATCAACACCGTTACGCCGCGCGGCTTTACCAGCACCCCGAGCGGCAAGGACTTCGTGACCTTTGGCGACCTTGGCACCTTCAACACCACCGAGAGCTTCAATGCTGATCTGGCGCTTGAATACAAAGCCAAGGCAGTGGAAGAGCTTACGGCTGCCGGCTGCAAGTTCCCCATCATCATCCCGATGAACTACAATCCGAGCGTAGATACCTGGGCTGACCAGTGCGCCGTCATCAAGCAGCAGCTGGAAGACCTGCTTGGCACGGATTACATCCAGATCGAGGTGCTCGCCTGGAGCGGCCAGAGCTTCCTCTCTGAGACCCGCAGCAACGGTAACTACGCGATCCAGCTGCTCAACTGGGGCGCCGACTACCTCGATCCGGAAACCTGGACCGATCCGTTTGCGCAGGATAGCAGCTACAACTTCTTCTACGATTCCACCGAGAAGAACGGCATCAACCAGAACACCAAGACCGAAGAAACCATCGCGCTTTATGAAGAGTATCGCTCGCTGGTAGACCTGGCGAAAGCTGAAACTTCCGATATGGATAAGCGTTTTGAGCTCTTTGCAGCAGCAGAAGCGTTCTATCTTGAACATGCGATCGTGATCCCGATGTTCGTCACCGGCGGTTCCTACCAGGCAACCAAGCTCAACGCGTTTGAGGGCCAGTTTGCTGCGATGGGTCAATCCACCAGCCGTTATAAGGGTCAGTATGTTTACAAGACCGCTATGACGCAGGATCAGTTCAACCAGCAGCTTGCCGCTTGGCAGGAGGCTATGGGCGAATAATCTCTTTGTTTTCCTTTCCGTATCAAATCCGGGCGTACGTTCTTGTACGCCCGGAAAATTGTGAACAGGGACAGAGCGGCTCTGCTCTGTGTTTTGCGGAGCGGGGCCGCTTTTCCCATCCCAACAAAATTGAAACATTTCTAAATTGCAGCCCTATACGAAGTTGAAAAGGAGAACCGAAAGTGCTCAAATACTCGCTTAAGCGCCTTATCCGCTCCTTGCTTACGCTCGTAATCCTCATAACGGTCATCTTTGCGCTGTTGCGCTTGATGCCCGAGGAAGGATACTTTTCAAATTATGAAAAGATGTCCCCGCAGCAGATCGAAAACGGACTGCGCGAGCTTGGCTTGAAGGATCCGCTTTATATTCAAGTAGGCCGCTTTTTTAAGCAACTTTTGCAGGGAGACCTCGGCGTCTCTCACCGTTATCGCATTAACTATCCCATCACACAGATCATTGAGCCCAAGATGGCCGTTTCCATGAAATTTGGTTTGATCTGTATCCTCGTTAGCCTGCCGCTTGGCATGGGCCTTGGCGCGCTGATGGCGCGCAGCAAAGGCCGCCTCGCAGATAAACTCGGAAATGCGTACATCGTGTTTATCCAAGCTGTGCCGAACGCGGTGTACTTCATTGCAATACAGCTTTATGGTTCCAGTTGGTTTGGTCTGCCCCTACTGTATGATGAGGCGAAAGCATCCAGCATGATTTTGCCTATCATTTCCCTGGCGCTTCCATCCATTTCTAGCTACGCCATGTGGCTTAGGCGCTACATGGTGGATGAAACCAATAAGGATTACATTAAGCTTGCCCGCGCTAAAGGCGTGCCCAATACCACCATCTGGTTCCGCCACGTGTTCCGTAACTCCGTGGTGCCAATGGTAAACTTGATTCCCGGCTCCATCCTCTTGACCATCTCGGGTTCCATCTATGTAGAATCGCTCTATTCCATTCCAGGCATGGGTGGGTTGCTTGTAGACGTTATCAAGAGGCAGGATAACACCATGGTGCTGGCACTGATTATCATTTTCTCTGCTCTGAGTATCCTAGGTCTATTGTTAGGCGACCTGCTCATGGGCTTGGTTGACCCGCGCATCAGCTTTGCTAAAAAGGAGGGCGCACGATGAGCAGCAAATATTCGCCGAAGGAAAAAATTAGCCGCAAGCTGGAGCAAAGCATCGAAGAGCATCTTTCAAGCCTTGCGGTTAGCGAGAAGGATGATCTTTCCCAGGAAGAGATTGCAACGCTGGGAAGCGATCTGTTTGAATTTGCAGAATACGACGAAAAAGAAGCTGAACGCACAGGCTATTCCAACTATTCCTACTGGCGCAGCACCGTGCGCATGTTCTTCAAAAATAAGGTAGCCGTTTCGATGCTGGCCATCATGTTGATCCTGCTGGTATTCACGTTTATTCAGCCGCTTCTGCCGAATCAACATGACCCCAATGAGGTCAACTACTACGAAAATGCGCTTTGGATGGTGGTTGAAGAAGATGGCGATGTTTCCATTGATGGCGTCAAACTGACAAAAGGCGATCTCATTGAAGGCGAAGAGGGCATTTTAACCTATGTGAAAACGCCAAAATCGTGGGGCATGCCGCTGGCTTACGTGGAAGAACAAGGTGGAACGCCCACAGAGATCGCACTTACGGAAGATCCCCAAAACGCGGGCTGGTATTATGTGTTCGTACCCGACGAGATGCCGTATTTGTATGTGACCTCGGAAGATGGCGCATATACAACGCTGCAACCTGCGGTTTGGGTAACCGTAGATGATAAGAATCTAGTATATACGCAGGGCACCAAGCTCACATCGGGCGACCTTGTGGAGAACACTGAGGCCAATTGCGTGCTTGCTTACGTTACCGTGCCGGAAAGCTGGGGTGTACCGCAAATCAATGCCGGCACTATCAGTTTGACCGATACAGGGAGTCCGTTGGAAGTTCATGCCGATCCGGAGAATCCCGGCTGGTACTATGTGTTCGTGCCTAGCGATACCCCCATGCTGACTGTTATTTCTGAAGACGGCAGCATGCGTGGCGGCAACAAGGCGCTTGCTCGCTTGAGCCCGACGGAGATCGTGTTGGAGACCAGCTTTGTGAAGAATAAAGCACCCAACTCGGTCTATTGGTTCGGCACCGACTCCGTGGGCCGTGACCTTTGGGCCCGCATGTGGGGCGGCACGCGCACCTCTCTGCTCATCGGCTTGATCGTTGCTGGCATTGAGGCTGTTGTCGGCATTCTCATTGGTTTGTTGTGGGGTTACGTAAGAAAGCTGGATTTCTTCCTTACGGAGCTATATAATGTTATCAACAACATTCCGTCTACGATCATTTTGATCCTTGCGTCGTATATCATGCGGCCAGGCGTTGTGACTTTGATCGTTGCAATGAGCATAACGAGCTGGATCGGCCTTGCTCGCTTTATCCGCAACCAGGTGCTCATCATCCGTGACCGGGATTTCAACCTTGCATCCCGCTGCCTCGGTACGCCAACAAGGCGTGTCATCGTAAAGAACCTGTTGCCGCATATGGTATCCGTGGTCATGCTGCGCATGGCTCTCGCGATCCCCGGCGCAATCGGGTCCGAGGTATTCATGGCGTATATTGGCCTTGGCCTCCCATTGGACACCCCCTCCTTGGGCAACCTGGTGGAACGCGGCCGTGGCTTAATGATGGCGCCAACGCTGCGTTACCAGTTGATCGTCCCGGCGATCATCCTTTCCGTGATTACGATCTGCTTCTATCTGGTGGGCAATGCCTTCTCCGATGCAGCCGATCCGAAGAACCATATATAAGTGGGAGGCGTTTGCACTGTGGAACAAGAAGTGATTTTGTCCGTAAAAGACCTTAATGTAAAATTTAGCCTGCGCGGTCAGGTGCTCCACGCCATCCGCGGGATTTCGCTCGATATATACAAGGGGGAAAGCCTTGCAATTGTAGGAGAATCCGGCTCTGGGAAATCGGTGTTCACCAAGAATTTTATCGGCCTGCTCGATAAAAACGGTTGGGTGGATTCTGGCGAAATCTGGTATAATGGCATGGATCTTGCCAAGTTTAAAACCGAAAAAGAGTGGGCCAATATCCGCGGCAAAGAGGTTGCCATGGTCATGCAGGACCCTATGACAAGCCTTAATCCGCTCAAGACCATCGGCTGGCAGATCGAAGAGGCGATCAAACTTCACCAGGGAATTTCCGGAGAGGATGCAAAAAAACGCGCCATTGAGATCATCGATGACGTTGGAATTCCAGAACCCGAGCGCCGCTACAAACAGTATCCGCATGAATTTTCGGGCGGCATGCGCCAGCGTGTGGTTATCGCCATCGCCATGGCCTGCAATCCTAAAATTCTTATCTGCGACGAGCCGACCACCGCGCTGGATGTTACCATCCAGGCGCAGATCTTGAATTTGATCCGCGCGTTGCAGAAGAAGTACCAGCTTACGACGATCTACATTACCCACGACTTGGGCGTTGTCGCCAACGTTGCAGACCGCATCGCGGTTATGTATGCAGGCGATATCATAGAGATCGGCACCTGCAACGAGGTGTTTTATTCCCCGCAGCATCCTTATACCTGGGCGCTGCTCTCCTCGCTGCCCCAGCTCGGTGTGAAAGGGCAGGACCTTTATTCCATCAAAGGTACGCCACCGAACCTGTTCAATAAAGTGCGCGGTGATGCCTTTGCGCCGCGCAATCCGAAAGCCCTTAAGATCGATTTCCTGCATCGGCCGCCATATTTTGAGGTTTCTCCCACGCACAAGGCGCGTACCTGGCTGCTTGATCCCCGCGCACCCAAGGTGGAGCCACCAGAGCACATCAAGAATATTCGCAATATCCGTGCAAAGCAGGAAGGGGGCGCGCAATAATGGAACATGAAGCCAGAGAAGTCCTCCTGCAAGTTAAAGATCTGGAGGTAACGTTTGGCACCAAGCGCAGACCTTTTGTTGCAGTGAAAGGCGTAAGCTTTGATATTTACAAAGGCGAGACGTTTGGCCTAGTGGGTGAATCGGGCTCCGGCAAAACAACTATCGGCCGCGCGATCATCCGCATTAACCCGACCTCCAAAGGAGAGATCATCTTCAAAGGGGAAAAGATTAACGGAAAGATCTCGCGTGAGCTGGATAATCGCATCACCCAGCAGATCCAGATGATTTTCCAGGATCCCATGGCTTCGCTCAACGAGCGCGCCAAGGTGGATTATATCGTCTCCGAAGGGCTGATCAATGTGCAGAAGCACCTCACCAAGGAGGAGCGGGAATCTAAGGTTTCCAAAGCGCTCGCCGACGTGGGTCTGCTGCCAGAGTTTGCAAGCCGCTTCCCGCACGAGTTTTCCGGTGGGCAACGCCAGCGTATTGGTATCGCGCGCAGCCTTATCATGGAGCCGGAGTTTATCATCGCGGACGAGCCGATCTCCGCGCTGGATGTTTCCATCCGCGCGCAAGTGCTCAACCTGCTTTCCGCGCTGCAGAAAGAGCATGGCCTCACCTACCTCTTTATTGCGCACGATCTCTCGGTCATGCGCTTCATTACGGATCGCATCGCCGTAATCCACAAGGGGGTCATCGTGGAGCTTGCCGAAACGGAAAAGCTGTTCGCGCACCCGTTACATCCATACACACGCGCTCTGCTTTCGGCTATCCCCATGCCCGACCCAATTTCCGAAAAGCAAAAAGTGCTTGAGGTATATGATCCCTCCTGCCACGATTATTCCGTAGATAAACCCAAGTGGTCGGAGATTGAAGAAGGCCATTTTGTTATGGCCAACGAGAAGGAACTTGCGGAATACCGTGCACGCTTGCTTGACTAAGCGGCGTCCGCAGCAAGTTTTCTGTGAAAATGCAGCAACGCCTGCCCGTTTTTGCGGGCGGGCTGTTGTTGGTAAATGCGTTTCCTTTCCCGGCAGCCGCTTTGCATAAAGGTAAAGCGCTGCAACCATGAAATTCAGAAAAGGAGAACAAACTCAGATGGAAAAACGCGCGTTGGTCATTTCCCCCATTGCCCCCTATTTTGTAACCCCGGCGCCTATGGCTGAGCCGGACGATGAAGGTTGGTATGGCCAGATCGTTGAGCTTCTGGAGGAGGCAGAAAACGGATTCTATAAAATCCGCACGCCTTATCGATATGAAACGTACGTGCACGCATCCCATTTATGCATGGACAGTGCAGAGGTAGAGCGCTGGGAAAAAGCAGAGCTGCGGCGCGTCTGGGCTGCATGGGCCGACATTCAAGTGACCGACGGCGCAACCCATCCATATCATATATGCCTATGCCGCGGCGGAGCTGTAGAATTTATCGCGCCACCGGAAAAGCCGCTGGGTTGGACAAAAGTGCGCCTCATTGGCGGTGCGGAAGGCTATGTGCGCGAAAGCTTCCTAGGCCCCTATTACGACAATGCGCCTTCTGCTGGTGAAGAAGAGCTGCGCAACAGCGTTGTGGAAGCAGCAAAGCTCTACATGGGCGTGCAGTACCGCTGGGGTGGAAAAACGCCGCAAGGCATTGATTGCTCTGGCCTCGTTGGCGCTGCCTATCTGCTCAATGGCGTAAAGCTTTACCGCAATGCAAGCATTAAAGAAGGTTTTCCTACGCACGAAATCGACCGGGCCCATATGAAAAAAGGCGATATGCTGTTCTTTAAGGGCCATGTGGCCATGTATCTTGGAGATGGGATGTACATCCACTCTACAAGTAAAGCCGGTTCGGATGGCGTTGTGCTTAACAGCCTCTGCCCCGGCCACCCGCTCTATCGGGACGACCTTGCAAAGGGCGTGCTCGCCGTGGGCTCCATCTTTTGATTCATAAATCCACCATATGAGGAGGGGTTTCGGATGAATATCAATGACAACTTCGAATTCTTGAACGTCGGCCTTCCGGAGGACATCCTTCGCCGCAAAACGTGGGGCGATTTTGAAGGCGCTGTGCGTTTAATCGATAAGCGCCTTGCCGGGGAGATCCCCGATGCGCTGCGCTCTTGCCTTATCTGTGAGCGTGAGATGATCTTGCGTCTGGAAAAGGATTACCCGTTCAGCGAGGCAGAAGCTCTAGCAAAGATCCGCGCGGCAATCCCGGATTTTTCGGAAGATGAATTCCATGCCATGGTGGATGACAATAAGATCGACTGGATCTATGTGCACGGCGAGCCGCATTATTTCCTGCGCTTCTATCAAACGCTCATCAAAACGGACGCTGCTTTTGCAGCGCGGGCAGGCGTCGCAAACCGCGGCCGGGTCGATGGAGAAGATGCCGGCAATACCCGCGAAAGCCTGTTGGATCGCGCGGCTCGGCTCATGCGCGAAAACGGGAAACTCAGCAATCGTATCCGAATCCGTGCAAGCGTCCGCATTAAAGATGAGGCTTTCGAGAAGGGTAAACGCGTGCGCGTTCATATCCCGATCCCTGCAAAATGCATTCAACAGAGCGAGATTGAGTTGGTCGGCTATTATGGAAAACCGGCTTACATCGCGCCCGAAGATGCGCCGCAGCGCACCATCTACTGGGAAGAGGTGCTGGAGGAAAACCATGAGTTCTGGGTGGAATATTCCTACCTGCATACCGCGCCTTATGTTGACCCCATGCAAATCGTGCCGGACGCGGAGCAGCCCACGTTTTTCACGCAGGAGGAAAACCCGCACATCGTATTTACGCCCTATATTAAGGAGCTGGTGAAATCCCTCACCAAAGGGGTAACAAACCCGGTGGAAAAGGCGCGCATCTTTTATGACTTTGTTACGCTCAATGTGAAGTATTCCTTTATGCGTGAATACTTCGGCCTTGAGAACATCGCTGAAAACTGCGCGCGTAACTTCAAGGGCGATTGCGGCGTGCAGGCGTTGCTGTTCATCACGCTGTGCCGCTGCGCAGGCATCCCGGCGCGCTGGCAGAGCGGCCTTTGCGCAGAACCAAACGATGTTGGCATGCATGACTGGGCGATGTTCTATGTTGCGCCCTATGGTTGGATGTTTGCAGATCCTTCCTATGGCGGTGGTGCGCACCGCGCGGGCAACGAAGCGCGCAGGTTGCATTATTTTGGCAACCTCGATCCCTACCGTATGGTAGCAAACTGCGAATTCCGCGCGCCGTTTGACCCGCCCAAGAAACATTGGCGGCACGATCCTTATGATAACCAAGCAGGTGAAATCGAATACGAAGACCGCGGCTTGCGCGGCCCCGAGTACACCCGCAATATGGAAATGACCCAATACGCTGAACTATAAAAACTAAGGAGCAGCAAACCAATGAAAAAAACGTTACCTTACGACAAAGCGAAGATTGAGGCCATCATCAAGGAATACCCCACCCCGTTTCATATTTATGATGAACACGGGCTGCGTACACGCGTGCGGGCGCTGCAGAAGGCGTTCTCCTGGAACGCGGGGTACAAAGAGTATTACGCGGTGAAAGCCTGCCCCAACCCGGTGCTGATGCAGATCCTCAAGGAAGAGGGCTGCGGCATGGACTGCTCCAGTTATGCGGAGCTTATGCTCAGCGAAGCTGTAGGCATTGTTGGTGAAAACATCATGTTCTCCTCCAATGCCACGCCTGCCAAGGACTTTGAATATGCGCGCAAGCTCAACGCCATCATCAACCTCGATGACATTTCGCATATCGATTTCCTTGCGAAACATGGCGGTATCCCCAAAAAGATCTGCTGCCGCTTCAACCCGGGCGGTGAGTTTAAAATTGGAACGAAGATCATGGGCAACCCCGCTGATGCAAAATACGGCTTCACCCGCGCGCAGCTTACGGAGGGCATGCGCAGGCTCAAGGAGCTCGGCGTAACGGAATTCGGCCTGCATGCTTTCCTTTCCTCCAACAACACGGATAACATGTATTATCCAACGCTCGCAAAGCTGCTTTTTGAAACCGCCAAAGAGCTGCATGACGAGCTTGGCATCCAGATCGGGTTTATCAACCTTTCCGGCGGCGTGGGTATCCCATATCGCCCTGAAGATGAAGAAACGGATATCCAGCTTGTGGGCGACCGGGTACGGGAAGTATATGAGGCCACCTTTAACGGAACGGATATCCGGCCGCGCATCTTTACCGAGCTTGGCCGTTACGTAACCGGCCCGATCGGCACGCTGGTTACCACCGTGCTGCATGAAAAGAAAACCTACAAGGACTTCATCGGCTGCGACGCCTGTGCGGCCAACCTAATGCGCCCTGCGATGTATGGTGCCTATCACCATGTAACCGTGCTCGGCAAAGAGGATGCGCCCTGCGATCACCTGTATGACATCACCGGCTCACTCTGCGAAAGCAACGACCGTTTTGCCATCGATCGCAAGCTGCCCAAGATCGAGGTGGGGGACATCCTTGCCATTCACGATACCGGCGCTCACGGATTCTCCATGGGCTACAATTACAATGGCAAGCTTAGAAGTGCAGAGCTTCTGCTGCGCGAGGATGGCAGCGTGCAGATGATCCGCCGTGCCGAAACGCCGAAGGACTACTTTGCAACGTTTGATTTTTTGAACCTGCCCAGGCTCAACGAAGAAGAATAAGAAAGGAGCACGCACATGAAACACAATCTTCCCTATATTTCCCTTGCGCAACTGCCAACGCCGTTTTACCGCCTCGACAATATCAGCGCGGAACTCAAACGCAACATTTATATCAAGCGCGATGATATGACCGGCGTGAGTCTAGGCGGCAACAAGGTGCGCAAGCTCGAATACCTGCTTGCAGACGCAAAGGAAAAGGGTTGCGATATCGTGATGACCACGGGCGGCGCGCAATCCAACCACGCCATGCTCACCGCAGCATGCTGCCGCAGGCTTGGCATTGAGCCCATTCTGGTTCTTAAAAAGCGCGGCGTGATGGGGCGCAAAGGCAATCTGCTACTTGAAGCGCTTATGGGCGTAGATGTGCGTTTTGTGGATACGGACAGCTACGATGACGTTTATGTTGAAATGGATCGGATTGCTGATGAGCTGCGCGTAGCCGGCCATAAGCCCTATCTTGTGCCGGTAGGCGGCAGCGTTCCGCTCGGAACGCTCGGCTATGTGGATTGCGCGGAAGAAGTGTTCGGCCAGGCCAAAGCCGCCGGGGTGAAGATCGACCGCGTGATCTGCACGGCTGGCAGCGGCGGCACCGTTGCCGGCATGTTGCTTGGCACAATGCTCTATGGGGATGGCGCGAGCGTAACGGGTATCGCCGTATGCGATGATCCTTTTGAGGAGATCACGGCAGAGCTCGTAACAGAAAGCGCAAAGCTCCTTGGTAAGGATATTGCCATCACGCCGGAGCAGGTGGATATTCGCCGCTATTATGGCGCGGGTTATGCCCAACCTTCAGAAGAAGGCCTCGAAGCAGTACAGATGATGGCACGTAAAGAGGGCATTATGCTCGACCCGGTTTATACTGGGAAGACCTTCGCAGGGCTTATCGACCTTTGCCGCAAAGGTGAAATCAAGGAAAATGAAACCGTCCTGTTCTTGCACAGCGGTGGTGCCGCGAGCCTGTTTGCGATCGATCCGGAAGCAGTCGTAAAATAAATAGCAATGCATTGGATGCTGCAGAGGTTAAACGCTTTTGCAGCATCCTTTGTGCCGGTTCCGCAGCTTGGCGTAGCCTTGCCATACTTCAGCATGCGGGGAGGCATGTCCCAGTTTTATTTTCATTTCACAGAAAGGCTAACATGAAAAAGAATATCGGAATCATAGGCGGCATGGGACCGCTTGCGACCGCGGATCTGTTCCGCAAAATCGTTTTGATGACGGATGCACGGTGCGATCAAGACCACCCGCGTGTGCTCATTGACAGCAACACGAACATACCGGACCGCACTGCGGCGATCCTTTCCGGCGGCGAAAACCCGCTGCCGCAGCTTGCCGCTTCGGCTCGCACGCTTGAGCGCGCAGGCGCAGACGTATTGATGATGCCCTGCAACACGGCACATTATTTTTACGATGGTGTGTGCGCGGCAACAAAACTGCCCGTGCTTCATATGCTGCGCCTTACAGCGGATGAGATCGACAGGCGCGGGATTAAAACCGTCGGGCTGCTCGCTACGGATGGCACCATCCAAACCGGGATCTATGAGCAGCTGTTTGAAGCACATGGCGTAACGGTGCGCAAGCCGGATGCAATGGGGCAGAAGCAGATCATGGCGCTTATCTACGATGGTGTAAAAGCAGGTAATGCCGCGTTTGATACCTCCGCCGTGCGCAAGGTACTCGATGCAATGCTTGCTGATGGCGTGCAGGCTTTTGTTTTGGGCTGCACAGAGCTTCCAATCGCATTTACGGATTATGCCTTGCCATATCCGGTGGTGGATCCCACGGCCGTATTGGCACGCGCGGCGATTGAATTTGCGGGCTGCGCAGTAAAAGGCAAATAAAAGGCCCCTTTTTAGGGAGAATCTTGCAAAAGGCGCTTTTATTGCAGCATTAAGCGGTGCATCGCAATCAGTTCCCACAGCGTGTTTGCCAATTTCTCGGACGCGAAGGCCGCCCTATTGTGGGCGGCCTTCGTTTCTTATATCATATCTCATGGATTTGCTTTATGCCCGCCCCATGTGGCGACGCCGGACAAGCAAGGCTGCCGCACCGGCAGAAACAGCGAATGACAGCCCTGCAAACAGCAGATTGATCATGTTCGAATCGCCCGTTTGCGGAGGCAGCGCTGAAGCAGCAGTGGAAAGCATAAGCAGCGTATCGCTGCCGGCCTGGCCAGGGTAGCTCTCAAGCACAACATCATACCATGCCAAGAGAACCATGCCGGGCTTGAGTTTCGAAGCGCTCAGTTTTTCACTTTGGCCATAGACCGGGATCGATGCGCTTGGGATCGTTAGGTAAAGATCGCCTTCTGCGTTGAACAGCGTGTACCCGTTTTCACCTTTCGAGATGGAAGCAATCTCAAAAAGCTGGCCCGCCATTTGATCAGCAGCAATGTTTGCCACGATCGCATACGCTTTGCGATGCGGTGGAACAAACGTGCTTTGCCCAGCGGTGTGCCAAACATATACTGTCGTGCCCACTTTGATGTCAGAAAGCTGCATCTGCTTGTGCGTAGTATTATCTACGATTTTCGTGCTATCCAAGATGTCCAATTTGATTGTTGTGTTTGTTTCCCCTCCTGTGCGTATCGAAAGCACATTCTCTTCCGTGTTTACAGCGGTTACCGTACCATAAGAGCGCGTGTAAGTGCCGCCTTGTGCAAAAGCAACACCTGTAATGAGAAAAAGGGTCATCATTGCCAGCAGAATCGCTGAAAGCCGTTTCATGGATTGTTCCTCCTTATGCACTGTGTTTTCGGGAGCTCCCGTATGCTTCTACCAAACAAACGCAGCGCCCCCTTGAAAGGTTGCCGGGCATATGTGAAGGAACTGTAAACAGCAAAGCACTCGATGGCTCAAGAAAGGCGCTGCAGCCGCAAGTAAGCTTGAGAAAGGAACTGCTCAGCCGACAGGCCTTGATACAGACAGCTTTGCGGATGCTCGCGCTTAAAATCAACTTCCAACGTTAAATAAGGGATAGGACGGCATTTTTTTAGCTTCTGCTTCACGGATTCCCATTCAATGTTTCCATCATAGGGAAGCAGGTGTGCATCGGCGTCTCCAGCGTTATCGTGCAGGTGCACGGCAAAGAGGCGATGTCCATAGCGTGCGAGGCAGTCCGCGTCCGGATGGTTGAAGTTTTCATGCCCGCTGTCATAGCAAAACCCCAGGCGCTCCGAATCCAGCTGCGCAAAGATTCGATCCAAATGCGGGATGCAGTTTAGGTTTTCAATCGCGAGATTGATCTCTCTCTTCTCTGCATGCTCCACAAGGCACTTTATCCGTGCAACTCCAATGGGCGTCACCTCGGGCTGAATGGAAAGCCGGGAAATATGCGCCACAACGGTTGGGATGCCATGCTGTCTGCAGTCGTCTATGCAGCTGCAGAGCAGGCGCAGGTATGCTTCCCCTGCAAGCCCATCCTGCCAGAGTGCATTCGCATTCGGATAGGGCGCATGGATATTGTCGATCGCAAGCCCAAGCTTTCGGGCAAGTGCCGGCTGGCGCTCCTTCTCATCCTCATTTTCATCCCCCCACCAGAGCGATACCGCATCAAATCCTGCTTCTTGAATCAGCTTTAAGCGCTCTGCGATGGGTAGTGGGTAGCTGAACCATGCAAAAATACCAAATTGTAACATTTTATCCTCATTCTCCAAGCAATCTGCTGCGGGAACAAAGGATGCAGCACTCCCCCGCCCCCCTAAGAAATTCATCTTTATTATACTATATTGTTGTATACGCAGGGAACAATGCTTTGCCGTGAAAAAATAAAGGAACACTGCCTTGAAGAGAGTTGACAATTTCTATATGGATGGATATAATAAAGCTACCGGAAACGTTACCAGAAACGTTTCCAATTCGAGTATGCTATTTGATTTGCGAACCGTTGGGAGATGAGTGGCGTTGATGCATTTAACCATCAAAGACATTGCAAAATACAGCGGCACCAGCGTCAGTACAGTTTCCCGCGTGCTGAACAATCATCCGGATGTGAGCGAAAAAGCGCGCACGCAAGTGCTCAAAATTGTGGAGCAATACCACTATGTGCCCAACAATAGCGCACGGAACCTCGTAATTCGGGAATCGGCTACCATTGCGGTGATCGTGCGCGGCATTGCAAACCCATTTTTTACGCGCATTATTAAAACGATCGAAAGCGCGATTTATGCGGAAGGCTATTCCATGTCGCTGCACCAGATCGGTTCAAGCGATGACGAATTGATAGCCGCCGCAATGCTGGAACGCGAAAAGCGCCTGTGCGGCATCATCTTTTTGGGCGGCAGGTTCAATTATTCCGCCATGGACGTTGCCACGCTGCGCGTTCCTTTTGTGTGTTGCACTTATGCAAATACATTCGGTGCGCTGGATCCGGAAGGTTTTTCCTCCGTGGCAATCGATGATAAGCGCGAAGCTTACCGGGCTGTGCGTTTTCTGATCGAGCACGGGCACCGCCGAATCGCCGCACTGATTGAAGCAAAAGGCGGCGCTTCCATCAGTCAATTGCGGTATGAGGGGTACTGCAAAGCGCTTGCGGATGCGGGGATCGCGCTTGATCCCGCGCTGGTGGAATGTGCCGGCAGCTTTGAGATGGAAGATGCTTACCACGCGGCGGCACGGCTGGCCGAGCGGGCGCATTTCACGGCGTTGTTTGCCATTTCGGATGCAATGGCAATGGCAGCAATGAAGCAGCTTTCGCTGCACAATATCCGCGTGCCCGAGGATTGTTCCGTGATTGCGATCGATGGGCTGGAGCTTACGAATTACTGCACCCCAACGCTGACCACGCTGGAACAGCCGGCGGAGGCGATGGCACTTGAAAGCGTAAAAACGCTTGCCGGCCTGCTGCGGGGCGATGGAACGAACAACCATGTGTTCATGGAAACCAAACTGCGCACGGGGGCTTCGGTGCGCAGCCTTGAATGAAGTTAAAAAGCTTGTGCGAAAAACCGCACGGGAAAACAATAATTTATTTGACGAAAGGAACAAGACAATGAAAAAGGGATTGGCAATTCTGCTTGCGGCCATGATGGTTCTTGCATGCGTTGGCTGCAATACCAACGAGGCCATCGATCCAACCGAGGCGCCTGTAGCGGGAGATCCCACCACTGCGCCGGAAGAGACGCCCGAAGCCACGAATACGGAAGCGCCCACTACGGCTTCCGGTTCCGTGTATTACCTCAACTTCAAGCCTGAAGCTGACGCTGCATGGCAGGAGCTGGCGGCGACTTACACCGAGCAGACCGGCGTGCCTGTGAAGGTGGTCACTGCTGCTTCCGGTACTTATTCCGATACGCTCAACGCGCAGATGGGTAAGGATGGCGCACCGACGCTCTTCCAGTGCGGTAATGCGCAGGGTCTCGCCGATTGGAACGACTATATGCTGGATCTGACCGACACGGCGGTCTACAAGGAAATGACCACCGATGAGTACAACCTGCACGATGAAACCGGCGCTGTCAAAGCCATTGCGTACTGCTATGAGTCCTTTGGCATCATCGTCAACACCGCGCTCCTGGAGCAGGCTGGCTACACGCTCGATGACATCACCAATTTTGAAACGCTCAAGGCGGTTGCGGATGACATCCATGCTCGTTCCGCTGAGCTCGGCTTTGACGCTTTCACCTCCGCTGGCCTTGAAGGTTCCTCTTCCTGGAGGTATTCCGGCCACCTTGCGAACATGCCTTTGTTCTATGAGTTCCGGGATGACGGCGTAACCGAACAGCCCGCCACCATTAAGGGCACCTATCTTGACAACTTCCGCCAGGTTTGGGATCTTTACATCACCGATTCCGCCGCGGACCCCACTTCCCTTTCCACTGCCACCGGCAACGAAGCGGAAGCTGAATTCGGCCAGGGCAAGGCTGTGTTCTATCAGAACGGCTCCTGGGAATATGCAAACCTCGTGCTGAGCGATGACCTTGGCTTCAAGATGAACCCCGAGGATCTTGCGATGATCCCGATCTACTGCGGCGTTGAAGGCGAGGAGACGGCTGGCCTGTGCAGCGGCACCGAAAACTGCTGGGCAGTGAACTCCCAGGCTTCGGAAGAGGACATCCAGGCGACGCTGGACTTCCTGTACTGGGTTGTAACCTCTGATGAAGGCACCCAGATGCTTGCGGACAACCTTGGCGCTGTTTCCTTCAAGAACGCAAAGGTTCCTTCTAACGTATTCTGCGCAGATGCACAGGAATATGCAGCGGCAGGCAACTACAACGTTTCCTGGGCGTTCAACCACACCCCCAACGTGGATAGCTGGCGCGCCGGCGTGGTCACCGCTCTGGCTGCCTACTCCGCAGATCCCACCGATGCGAACTGGGAAGCTGTGAAAACCGCTTTCGTCGATGGTTGGGCGATTGAGTACACCGCACAGAACGGCTAATCAAGCAAATTGAAATAAAAAAGGGACGGGCGCACGCTCGTCCCTGTACCATTCTTATTATTAACCTCCGTTTCCCATTCTCTTAGGGTTTTCACCCTATAGCCATGCCTGGCGCCGTTCCCGACCGGCGCTTCCCCCAACGCCGATTCCGAGAAAGAAAGGAAGATCACTTTGCGCAAAAAGAAACGAGACGGCGCGGCGGTGAACAGCCGTCTAATCCGCCGCCCAATCCAGCGTTGGTTCCCCGTATTTGTATTGCCCACCTTTGCCTGCTTTTTTATCGGATTCATCTGGCCGTTCCTCCAGGGCATCTATCTTTCCTTCTGCAATTTCAACGTTGCAAAAGATGCTGAATGGATCGGCATCCAAAACTATGTAAAAGCATTGACGGATCCTGGCTTTGGCCATGCTTTCTGGAACACTGCGGCCTTTGCAGTGGTATCCATCATCCTCATCAATGTGGTTGCCTTTGCGGTAGCTTATGCATTGACACGAAAAATGCGGGGTTCCAACCTGTTCCGCACCGTGTTCTTCATGCCAAACCTCATTGGCGGCGTTGTGCTGGGCTATATTTGGTCCTTGATTTTTGATGGCATTTTAAAGCACTACTCCACTTACCTTACCGCAAACGCCACCTATGGCTTCTGGGGCCTTGTGATCCTTGTAGCCTGGCAGCAGATCGGTTACATGATGATCATCTATATCGCTGGGCTCCAGGCAGTTCCAGAGGATATGCTGGAAGCCGCCGAGATCGATGGCGCAAATGGCTGGCAAAAGCTCTTCCGCGTCACCATTCCCAACGTGATGCCCGCCATCACCATCTGCACGTTTTTAACGCTCACCAACTCCTTCAAGATGTTCGATCAAAACCTTGCGCTCACCGGCGGTATGCCGCAGGTGATCCAGGATGGCGCAAAGATCAGCATGACCGAGTTGCTGGCGCTCAACATCTATTCTACTTATAACATCAACAAGAACTGGCACGGTGTAGCCCAAGCAAAAGCCGTGATCTTCTTCCTGCTCGTAGCCGTTCTTGCGATCATCCAGCTCACGGCGACCCGCCGCAAGGAGGTGCAGCAGTAATGAAAAAGCGTTATTCCTTGGGCAGCACCATCCTTACCTGCGTGTTTATCCTGGTTTGCCTTGCCTGGATCTTCCCCATTATGCAAGTGCTGATTAACTCTTTTAAGACCAACGCAGCAGTCAGCCTCAACCCCTTTACCCTGCCGGATGCGGAATCCTTTGCAGGCTTCGATAACTATACGAAGGGACTCACGTTCGGCAATTACCCGTTTTTGAAATCCGCAGCGTACAGCCTGCTGATCACGGTGGTTTCGGTTGCGCTGATCCTGCTGTTCTGCTCGATGTCGGCCTGGTATATCGCCCGCGTGGACAGCACTTTCGCGCGAATCTTCTATTACCTTTGCCTGTTTTCCATGATCGTTCCGTTTCAGATGGTCATGTTCACGCTCACGTTCACGGCTGACCAGCTGAAGCTGAACACGCCCTATACCATCCCCATCATCTACCTGGGATTTGGCGCAGGGCTTGCGATTTTCATGTTTGCAGGCTTCATCCGAAATCTGCCGCTTGAGATCGAGGAGGCTGCTGCAATTGATGGTTGCGGGCCGCTGCGTACTTATTTCCGGGTGGTCATGCCCATGCTCAAGCCCACAATGATCTCTGTCGGCATCCTGCAGACCATGTGGGTATGGAACGATTATCTTTTGCCTTATCTGGTGTTGGACATTACGGAATACCGGACCATCCCGATTCATGTCCAGTACCTTAAGGGGAGCTATGGTTCCGTGGACCTCGGCGCTTCGATGGCAGTGATTATGCTGAGCATCATTCCGATCATCATCGTTTACCTGCTGTGCCAGAAGCACATCATCAAAGGCGTTGTGGCAGGTGCAGTGAAAGGATAATGGCGCTTGCAGTGCGCAAAATCATAGAAAGTATCAAGCCGCGCTCCCCAAATGGGGGCGCGGTGTAATAAGGAAAGGTTTTGAATCATGAAAAGGAGCAGCGGCGTTCTACTGCCCGTTTCGGCGCTTCCGTCGCCGCACGGCATTGGAACGTTTGGAGCAGAAGCATACCGCTTTATCGACTTTCTTGCCGCCGCAGGGCAGCGCTATTGGCAGATTTTGCCGCTTGGGCCAACCAGTGTGGGAGATTCGCCTTACCAGCCGTTTTCCTCCCATGCGGGCAACCCGTATTTTATCGACCTGGAGGCGCTGGTGCGCGCTGGGCTTTTGACCACAGAAGAGGTTGCAGCACCGGATTGGGGCAACAACCCGCAGCGCGTGGATTATGGGAAAATCTACGCAGCGCGCCTGCCCTTATTGCGGCGCGCGTTTGCGCGCGCAGGAACACAATTGCGTGCAGAGGCAATCGCATTCGCAGAAGAAAATGCTGCCTGGCTGCCCGATTATGCGCTGTTCATGGCGCTCAAACAGCATTTTGGCATGCGCGCCTGGACGCAATGGGACGATGCGGATATCCGCCTGCGCAAGAAGGGAGCGCTTGCCTCTTGGGGCGCAAAGCTGCGAGAGGACGTAAGCTTCTTTTGCTTTATCCAATATCTCTTTTACCAGCAATGGGATGCTCTGCAGGCATACGCGCATGAAAAGGGCGTGCGCTTGATCGGAGATCTCCCCATCTATGTTGCTATGGACTCTGCGGATGTATGGGCTGGGCCGGAAAATTTCCTCCTCGATGATACCTGCACGCCGCTAGCCGTTGCAGGCGTTCCTCCGGATTCATTCAGCGCGGATGGCCAGCTTTGGGGCAACCCCCTCTACCGTTGGGATGAGATGCGCAAGGATGGCTACCGCTGGTGGATGGCGCGCATCGCAAGCGCAGCGCGGCTTTACGATGTGCTGCGCATCGACCACTTCCGTGGGCTGGAAAGTTACTGGAGCGTGCCCTATGGGGCTACAAACGCTTGCAGCGGGCACTGGGTAAAAGGACCGGGCATGGACTTCATCGCAGCACTGCGCGCAGCGTTTCCTTCACTTCCCATCATTGCGGAAGATCTCGGCTATTTAAGCCCAGCCGTGCACGCGTTGCTCACAGGCTCCGGCTTCCCCGGCATGAAGGTACTTGAGTTCGCATTCGACTCCCGCGAGCCCGGCGAGTATCGCCCGCACACTTACCCCGAAAACTGCGTGTGCTATACGGGTACGCACGACAATGTGCCGCTTGTGGGATGGCGAGAGGAAGCTGCGCCGGAAGACGTTGCCCGCGCGGAAGCATATCTCGGCTTAAATGCACACGAAGGATTTCATTGGGGCATGATCCGCGGGGGCATGAGCTCCGTTGCGGTGCTCTTTGTGGCGCAAATGCAGGACTACCTTGGCCTTGGCGCACAAAGCAGGATGAATACGCCCAGTACACTTGGCTGCAACTGGCAATGGCGCATGCGCCGGGAGGACTGCACGCCGGAGCTCGCCGAAAAGATGCGTTTTTATACCGAGCTTTTCGGCCGGATCGAAGAACCATAAACCCATTTGAATCAACGTGCGCAGGGCTTGCAGGCCCTGCGCTTTTGGTTGTGAAAAAGGCTGCGTCCCTTTTTCAAAGTCTACATGGAACTTTCCCATGCTGCGATGAAAAATCCTTGCTGCGCAGGGAAATATCCGCGAGTCTTCCCTACATTCCAAGAAGGGACTTTTCTTGCTCCTTTGCCTCAAAATAATGCCGTATGATGCTGGTGCCGTTGAAGCCGGTTGAGACGTGCAAGGCGGTATGCCTAAGCGCTAAAGCTTTTGTGGCATGCTGGGCAGGCTGCAAAAGCACGCCGCCACCTTCTCAAAGCTTGCATGATTTCCTTGGGCTTTGGCGCCGCAGCATTTCTGCCAAAAAGCGCTTGTTCCGAAATGCTTGTTGGCCAGGTTTATCGGAGCATTTCGCCATAGCCGCATCGAGCTTTCTGATGGCTGGCCTCAAAGCTCCAAGGAATTTATAAGGTAGAGCACGGAGGCTGTCAGCCCGGCGCTCTACCCGTATAAAAGCGAATCCTTTTTTCCGTGTTTTCCAACAGACCGGATGTTGGGCAGTTTCTTGTGTGCGTTTGCAGATGGTTCCGCTTTCACCAGTCACCCATGCCGCGCATTCCTTGCAAAAAGCGCAAAACGCTAGGGCAACGCCGCAAAATAGAATCGCATTTTAAAAAGTATCCCTGGTGCGCATCGTTAGCCAAGGGCAGCAAGTTGCAACCCGTGCCCTTTCCTCTTTCGCGCACCTGCCGCACGGCTGCCCTTTTCGAGATACAACACCCCGTTGGATTCAGCATGATGCATCTCTGAGCAAGTAACCCTTTGCTCTGCAGGCCGGCACTGTGCTGGGGCAAATGGCATCGGAGGCGGTCATGTTTCCTTGAGCTATTAGGCTTTATCCTCTTTTTATGTTATGCGCGAGGCGGCGCGTCTTCCCTGCGCTTGCCGGATTCATCGAACGTGCGTTTAAGCGCCCGCTCGGTCGGAATCACGGAACACAGGAGCACCACGCATTGCACGATGCAAAGCCCGCCTGCAAGGACGCCGACCTTCTCCTCGGAGGCATCATAGAAAAACGCCATGATAAGGACTGAAAGCGGTACCAGCACGAGGCCGATTTTTTGCCAGACTGCACCGCAATGTTGGTGCGCAAAGCGCCATGTATCCTCGTTTTGCATGGAACGCGCCGTCCGATACCCGACGATGAAGTTGATCGTCGCAGGCGGCCGGCGGCGAAACCAGAAGCCGATTGCAAGCATTGCAACGGGGATAAGCTCCACCATCAGAAGCATAAAAATCCAGAATCCCATCGCGCGCCTCCTGTAACCGTTTTTTTCATTTTACCCTGCTGTAGCTTTGAGCGCAAGCACGGCCCATAAGCTTTCCTGCCATACAAAAGCCAAGGCATCTGTGGTACAATGAAACAGCAAATTTCTGCGAAATGGAGGGGGTCTTTTTGGAAGAACGCAGCGCAAAGCTGTATTGGACGCTGTTCTCATCCACATTTCTACTCAGCGCCGTCACTTTTGGCGGTGGTTATGTAATCGTACCGCTTCTGAAGCGCAAATTTGTGGAGCAGCTGCACTGGATTGATGAGCAAGAAATGCTCGACATGGTCGCAATTGCGCAATCCTCCCCCGGCCCGCTTGCCGTGAATGCTTCCATCATTATCGGCTACCGGGTAGCAGGCGTGCTGGGCGCGCTGCTTACGGCGCTTGGGACTGTGCTCCCGCCGTTAATCGTGATTTCCATTATCTCCGTATTTTATGCCGCGTTTCGCGATAACCGCATCGTAAGCCTCGTGCTTAAGGGGATGCAGGCAGGCGTTGCCGCCGTGATTGCAAACGTGGTCATCACAATGGTTGCCGGCATACTCAAGCAGCGGCGTGCGCTCCCCATCTGCATCATGCTGGGCACGTTTGCAGCATCGGCCATATTCGGCATAAATGTGGTGCTCTGCATCCTCGCTTGCGCCGTTATCGGCCTTGCGGACACGCTCATCCAAACCCACAAATCCGCAGAGGGAGGTAAGGGCGCATGATCTTCCTCGAATTGTTCTGGAGCTTTTTTCAAATCGGCCTGTTCAGCATTGGCGGCGGCTATGCAGCGCTTCCCCTCATCCGCGAACAGATCGTTGAAAAGCACGGCTGGCTTACGATGACGGCGTTTACCGACGTTGTAACCATTGCAGAAATGACGCCAGGCCCCATCGCCATCAACGCGGCCACCTTTGTTGGAACGCAGGTGGCTGGCCTGCCCGGTTCGCTTGTAGCAACGCTCGGCTGCGTGTTCCCATCGTGCGTTATCGTGATCCTGCTCGCCTGGCTTTACCGAAAATACCGCAGCCTTGCGCTGATGCAGGGCATCCTCTCCGGCCTTCGCCCGGGCGTGGTGGGGCTGATCGGTGCGGCAGGTGCATCCATCCTCGCCCTCGCGCTTTGGAACGGCACCCTGCTCACCTTTTCTTTTTCAGCCCTCTCCCCCATTTCCGTGGGCGTTTTTGCCGTAGCGCTTTTCGTGCTGCGTAAATGGGATGTAAACCCAACGTTCATCATCTTTGGCGCGGGCGCCATAGGCGCCGTGCTTTTCGGCCTGCTCTAAAGTGCCTGCAGCAGGTTCAATGGCTACCATTTAAGGCCGATGTCCATTTTTTGCAGCATATTTTTTCTAGCGCAGGCATGCGGTAACTCGCCTTTGCGCAATCCCTTATGAATCCCGCCTGGGTAAGCCTGTGAGGCACATCCAACAGCGGAAGCAAGGAGGCCTTGGGATGCACTATACAGAAATCAATGCACAAACCATCGACCGCTGGGTCGAAAACGGCTGGGAGTGGAGTCAGCCCATCAGCCATGAGGCATACAGCGAAGCAAAGCGCGGAAAATGGGATGTAAAGCTTACGCCGGTAAAATTTGTTCCGCATAGCTGGTTTGGAACGCTGGAAGGGAAAAGGGTTCTGGGGCTTGCCAGCGGCGGCGGGCAGCAAATGCCCATTTTTGCGGCGCTCGGTGCAAAATGCACCGTGCTCGATTATTCGGAAAAGATGCTCGAACAGGAACGGATCGTTGCACAAAGGGAGGGTTACAACATCTCCATCCTCCGAGCAGACATGACAAAGCGCCTCCCATTCGATGAAGGCAGCTTTGATTTGATTTTTCACCCCGTATCAAATTGCTATGTTGCGGAAGTAAAGCCGATTTGGCAGGAATGCTACCGCGTGCTCAAGCCCGGCGGCGCGCTGCTATCCGGATTTAACCTTGACATCCTTTATGCGTTTGATGAAAGCGAAACCACGCTTATCAACACGCTGCCGTTCAACCCTCTGGTGAACGAAGCGCATGCGCGGCAATTGCGGGAAAACGACGATGGGATGCAGTTTTCCCATTCGCTTGAAGAATTGATCAACGGCCAATTGGAGGCCGGCTTTATGCTAACAAACCTTTATGATGACACGAGCGGAGCAGGCAATCTACACGAACACAACATCGCAACTTTTGTGGCTACGCGGGCGGAAAAAGCCGGATGCACCTAACAAAAGCACAAAGCCGGCCAAAGCTTTTGCGTTTCCCCGCCTTTGTGCACGCCGCTAAACGCAAAATCCAAAAGGATTAAAATACAGCTTCTGCTCACACAAGATTTTGGGCAATGCTCAGCCGCTTGCGGAGCAGGCTTAGCGGGCGAAAGCCCTTGGAAGTTCAAGGCCGCACTCCAAAGCTTTGAACCGGATTTGCGGCGGCACGGCGAATCTACAAAAGCCTTGCATGGCATGCCTCTAACCATCCTAAGGTGCAAGGGGCATGCCTAACTTGAAAAATAGCGCCGCTTTCTCGATAAGCCGGACCCTTCACAGAGCAACCCGCTGCGCATTGAAGCTCCTTTGGCTTCCAAACCCGCATCCCCTTAAGGTTCGCAAATCTGCAAAAGCCTTGCTTAAACTTTCTTCTTGCTATAGGGGGTATGGAACCTCGAGAGCGTTCTGGGCATCATGGTTTGGGCAACTTAAGCCCAACCGCGGGGTACGCTTTACCCGCCGAAGGATCCCGCTTTTAGCGTTTGCAACCCCTATAGGTTTCCGCAGGATTGGGGTCGTGCAGCGCAAGTTCGCGACGCCCTTGCGCCGCAAGCGCACACCAGCCTAAAGGGTCATGGATTCCCTTTTTTGTAGTCTAAAGGCCGCCCGTTCGGGCGGCCTTTTCCTGCAGCAACGCAAAGCTTACTCGATCTCCATGAGCCGCAACGGGCAAAGCGCGCGCAGTTCCGCTTCGGAGAGCGTGCAGCCGGCATAAGGTTCAAGCTTGGCTTCCCCACCGCCAAGCACCCAGGTAAGCGAGCCTTCAGCGGAGGCTGAAACCAGCGCATCCGCCGGTGCATATATGCCATCCGCATCCGTTTCCGCCCGTGCACCCGAAAGGCTCACGGCGGGCAGGATCAGCGCGTATGCGTCGTCGCTCGCTTCCGCTGCTGCCCGGTTGTAAGTGTAAGTGACGCCAGAGCAATCGGCCACGATGTCCACCAGCCTATATCCCTCCGCCGTCTCTACGGGCGCATACAGAAATTCGAAGGAGGCGAGCGCACCGTCCGCCCTATCCGCACGCGCCGTTAAGCAGAGCGCACGCAGCTCCTCTGAGCTGAAAGCAATTGCTTCCGCATCCGGCGTTCCGGTTGCGCTGGGCACGGCCTCAAGCAACCCGTTGGCTCCGCTGGTAGCTTCAAAGCTTTCGTCGCTCTCCTCTGGGCTCTCCGAAACGGGCGCGCTTTCGGGCAGCGCGCCGCTTGCTGCGGTGTCTTCCTCTGCTTCCTCCGGCACTGCCACGCTGGCATTGCCCGCTTCCGGCGTTTCGGGATCTCCTGCAGGCGCAATGTTACCATCTGCGGAGTCGAAAAAATGCTGCTCCACTGCTTGGGGTAAAGCTTGTTCCCGATCCCGCGCAGTTGCATTCATGCCGCCCTTTTGTTTTAAAAACAATGTGCCCACGCCTGCAAGGATCACCAGCGTTGCAGCCATAGCACCATAGCGCACAAACCGCACCTGCCTGCGCCGCGCTGCAGCCGCTTTTTGCAGCACGGCTTCCCGCATCGCCGCATACTCCACCTTGGCATCCGCTTCTTCCGCAATGCTTTTCATGAGTTCTTCAAACCTGTCAGCCATGCTGCTCCCCTCCTTTCAGCAGGGCAAGAAGGCGTTCCTTTGCCCTTGCCATTCTTGATTTTACCGTTCCTTCGCTCACACCCATGAGCCGTGCAATCTCCTCATACCGCAATTCGGAAAAAAAATGTAGCATTACTGTTTCGCGGTAAATATCCGGCAAAGCGGTAATTGCCGCGTAAAGCGCCTGCCGTGCTTCCGCATCCAGCACCGCCGCTTCCGGCAGCGCATGCATATCGGAAATGGGCGTTTCTGGCAGCTCGTCCGCAAGGACTTCCCGTTTGTGTTTGCGCTTCCCATCCAGGCAGAGGTTTACCGTTACACGATAAAGCCAGCTTTTCAGCTGCAAATCCTCCATGGCTTCCAGTTTCTTCTGGTGCTTTATTACACGCAAAAACACGTTTTGAGAAACGTCCATCGCGTCGCTTTCATTTTTAAGGACGCCGTAAGCCGCCCAATATACCATGCGGGAGTAGTCCGCATAAATGGATTCAAAATCCCTTGCGGGCAACTTTCATCCCTCCCATCTCTTATACGTTGCAATCCCCAAAATGGTTGCACCCAATTATAGCACGGGATGCGATATTTATCAAAAAAACGAGTTGTAAACCGCGCCAAAAATCATTATCATAGTATATGGATTCCGGCACACGCAAACCGAAACCCTCTGCCATCCCCAACACGCCAAAGCGAAACAATAAAGGAGAACATTCTCATCATGAACGTCGGTTTTGATAACGGCAAGTATCTTGCCATGCAGTCTGAGCACATCCGGGAGCGCATCGCCCAGTTCGGCGGCAAGCTATACCTTGAATTCGGAGGCAAACTGTTTGACGACTACCATGCAGCGCGCGTTCTGCCAGGCTTTGCACCGGACAGCAAGGTGAAGATGCTCCTTCAGCTCAAGGATCAAGCTGAGATTGTGATCGTTATCAACGCAACGGACATTGAAAAGAACAAGGTGCGCGGAGATCTTGGCATTACCTATGACCAGGATGTGCTGCGCTTGATCGACGCGTTCCGCGCCATCGGCCTTTATGTAGGCAGCGTTGTGCTCGCGCAATATGGCGGGCAGAGCGCTGCGGACGCTTTCCAAAGCAGGCTTGCTGCGCTTGGCGTAACGGTATACCGCCATTATCCCATTGCAGGTTACCCTTCCGACGTGGAACATATCGTAAGCGATGAGGGCTATGGCAAAAACGAATACATTGAGACCACGCGCCCGCTCGTTGTGGTTACCGCGCCAGGCCCCGGCAGCGGGAAAATGGCAACCTGCCTTTCCCAGCTTTATCATGAGCATAAGCGGGGCATTGCGGCGGGATATGCCAAATTTGAAACGTTCCCCATCTGGAACCTGCCGCTCAAGCACCCGGTCAATTTGGCTTACGAGGCTGCTACGGCCGATTTAAACGACGTGAACATGATTGACCCCTTCCATCTTGAAGCCTATGGCGTCACCACGGTGAATTACAACCGCGATGTTGAAATTTTCCCTGTTCTCTCCGCAATTTTCAAAGAGATCTATGGATGCTGCCCCTATAAATCCCCTACCGACATGGGCGTAAACATGGCGGGCAACTGCATTATTGACGATGCCGTCTGCTGTGAAGCTTCCAAGCAGGAGATCCTGCGCCGCTATTATGCGGAACGCTGCGCTGTGCGCCAGGGCCTTGCAGGCAGCGATGGGGTATACAAAATCAAGCTCCTTATGAACCAGGCCGGCATCTCGGAAGCCGACCGCCCGGTGATTGCAGCTGCGCTTGCAAAGGCAGAAGCCACGGGCCAGCCGGCTGCTGCCATCCAGCTCCCCGACGGCCGCTGCATTACAGGCAAAACCTCCGCATTGCTCGGGGCATCCGCTGCCCTGCTGCTCAATGCGCTCAAGGCGCTCGGCAATATCCAGGATGATATGCATTTGATTTCGCCCATCATCATCGAGCCGATCCAGGATCTCAAGATTCATCACCTTGGAAACCACAATCCGCGCTTACATACGGATGAAATCTTGATTGCCCTCTCCATTTGCGCCGCTACCAACCCAACTGCCGCGCTCGCCATGCAGCAACTTTCCAAGCTGCGCGGCCTCGAAGCGCATTCCACGGTCATTCTTTCAAGCGTGGATAGCTCGACCTTCAAAAAACTTGGCATCAACCTTACCTGTGAGCCGCAATATCAAACCAAAAAGCTGTATCACAAGTGATGCGCACAACCCGCAGCCTGCATTTTATGCCGCGTTTTTGCGAAAGCCACACCTCGCCGCATAAAGTTTACATTCCCGCCACCATAGGTTGGGGACAATGTGATATGGTATAAAGAGATGGATTTTTTAAAAAGAAAGGGGATTGGGATGAACGTACTCTTCTTTCTAAAGCCAAAGGCAAACGTAGCCTATATTTATGATCATAATACTGTTCGGCAGGGCCTTGAAAAAATGAAGCACTATGGCTATACTGCCATCCCTGTAATTGACCGGGATGGGCGTTATGTCGGCACGGTGACCGAAGGCGACTTCCTTTGGAAGTTGACAGAGCAAAACGCATGGGAAACGCATGCGCAAGAGCGCCTTAACGTGCGGGATATTATCCAGCGCAGCCACAACCCGCCGGTAAACGTAAACGCATCCCTGGAGGATCTGTTGCTCCAGGCGATGAAACAGAACTTTGTGCCTGTTGTTGACGATTTGGGCTCCTTTATCGGCATTGTTACGCGCCGGGACATCATGCAATACTATTATCGTTTATCCCATCCTCAAGCGGATGACAACAATCCACCCTTGCCGCCCACGCTGCAGCAAAAGGGTTAAAAACGCAAAACGCTATCATAAAAGGCAGGTGCGGCAGCATCTGCCTAACGTTTATGAATTCCAAAGCCGATGCCTTTCCGAGCGGATTCGGCTCAAAGGCATCGGCTTTGGTTTTTCTTTTTTGTTAAGGCCCGGTTTGCAATATCCTAACCGCAGCGCGTGGTTTGCAGGCTTTGCGCTTCCCTTTCAACCCATGAAATCCATACCTTGCACCGCAAGCGCAATTGAGCATCCCTTCGCTTTTTTTGGCAATGTGGGCGTTGAAGCCTTCCGGAGCACGGCCAAACGCTCTGCTTGCAGCTTCCGCACTATTCGCGCTGCTGTTCTTTTCTGATTTTATCGAGCCCATGGGATGCAGCCATGCGCACGATTGAAGTTACCACGGAAACGCCTGCCGCAATCGCGCCGGCACAGGCCGCTGTTTCAATCCCTTTCTGGCCAAAGGAAACATAATCCGCATTGATAAGCGCATCCATCGCGTAATACAGCCCGCCGCCCGGCACGAGCGGTACGATGCCGATGATAAGGAAAATCGTAGCGGGGGCTTTCATGATCCGCGCAAACACCTCGGAAAGGAGCGCGACCACAATGGTAGCAAGAAAATAGCGCACCACCTCGGATTCCATGTTCCCAAACAGCAAGTATACAAGCCAGCCTACAGCGCCTGTAACGCAGGAAAGCAGAATAAGCACGGGCTTTTTAATCTCAAACACAATGGAAAAGCCCGCACAGGCTAAAAAGGCATACAGGCAGGGCAAATATTGCTCCATTTTCAAATCCCCCCAAACAGCGCGCGCGCCAGGCCGAATGGAATCGCGATGCCCACGGCGATTGCAAGGGCCACGATCAAGACTTCGGCAAGCTTGCTCAGCGCCGTTACAAAGTCCCCAATGATAACATCCCGCATCACGTTGGTAATTGCAATGCCGGGCACAAGCAGCATGATCGCTCCGATGATGATCTGATCGGTATGGATCATGGTACAACCCATGTAAGTCAGAACGACGGGAACCATTACAAGCAGCATACTCGCGCACACATTTACAAAAAATACGTTCGCGTTCAAGCGCACCATGTGGCCGACCACAGCTTTCACGATCATCCCGCAAAAGAACGCGATCGCAGCATCCAATGCATTGCCGCCCCAGAACAGCGTAAAAAACGCGGCCACGCAGCCATAGCCGAAATAGCTCAACCATACGGGATAGGCCGGGCGGCCCACGATGGCCTTGAGTTCGGAAAACGCTGCATCAATTTCCGGCGTTTCCCGGCACACATCCCGGCAGAGCGCGTTTAAGCGATCCAGCTTATCAAGGTTGTTTGTTGCAGACTTGATGCGCACGGATTTTGTGTAATTGCGTTCGCCATAGTGAATGCTCATAATCACGCAGGATGGCACGGCAAATACTTCCGCTTCCTTGTATCCATAAGCCGCGAGCATGCGGTTGGCCGATTCCTCCACGCGGTAGATCTCCGCGCCATTGCGGATCAGCTGGCGGCTCACCTCGCAGCAAAAATTCAAGCATTGTTCCACTTTTTTCGAATGCATGGCATTTCCTTCTGCGGCAAATTGGGTTTGATATTTTTTTGCCACTCGCATTATTATATGCGCTGCGCTGGAAATGTCAAGCAAAATATCAATTTGCTGCTATAAGCACCGCTTGTGCAAACGGGGAGAACGTGCCTCGCGCTTTATCAAGCTGCAAGGAAATAGACCAGCACCAGCGCGCCCAGGGCGATTCGGTACCAGCCGAACGCGCGGAAATCGTGCTTTCTGATATAATCCATCAAAAACTTGATTACGCCCAGCGATACGAGGAACGCCACCACCATGCCAAGCAAAAGCATTGCAAGCTCTGCGCCCGTAAACGAGAAGCCAAACTTCAAGAGCTTGAGCGCGCTCATGCCGAACATGGCCGGAACGGCGAGAAAAAACGTAAATTCCGCCGCTGCAACGCGGGATACGCCCAGGATGAGCGCGCCGATGATGGTGGAACCGGAACGGGACGTCCCCGGGATGATGGAGAGCACCTGGAACATGCCGATTAAGAGCGCGGTGCTATAATCCACATCCGCAAGCGTGCGGATGCGCGGGCGGCGGGTTTTGTTCCAATTTTCTACCAGGATGAAGGCAATGCCGTAGACGATGAGCGCTGCAGCGATCACATTGGGCGTATGCAGATGCGCCTCGATATAATCATCGAATAGAAGCGTTACCACTGCGCCGGGAATGCAGGCGACGATCACTTTCAGCCAGAGAAGCAGCGTATCCTTCTTCCAGAAGGGCTTTGCCCGATCCTTGACCTGGAAGGGCAGCATCTTATGCCAGAACAGCACCACCACGGCAAGGATGGCGCCAAGCTGAATCAAGATAAAAAACATGTCTTTAAATGCCTGGCTTGCATCAAGCTGCAAAAACTCATCCACCAGCAGCATATGCCCGGTGCTGCTCACCGGCAGCCATTCCGTAATCCCCTCCACGATGCCAAGGAAAATCACCTTGAGCAGTTCTATTAGATTCACCATGCAACCCCCCTTAATTCCAGCGTCTTACCTATAAATTATAATGCCACATCTATTTTATGCGCATCCGTTCCGCGTAGCAAGCGAAGATTCCGTGAACGGTTGCAAAAGCGCGCTTCTTCCGCTATGCTTATAGGAGCGATTATAAACCGATAAGGAGGCGCGCACATGAACCCAAATGTTGATGCCTGGCTGGATGCGCACAGGCAGGAAATCATAGAAGCCGTACAGAAGATCATCGCCATTCCGAGCGTAAAGGCTGCGCCTGCGCCCGGCGCGCCATTTGGGGCGGAAATCAAGGCCTCATTGGATTGCGCGCTTGGGCTTGCCGCGGAATTGGGCTTTACAACAGAGGATCTTGCAGGCTATGCCGGCACCGCCGAGTTCGGCGCAGGCGAAGAGCTTGTCGGCATCCTTTGCCATCTGGACGTAGTGCCCGCAGGTACGGGGTGGAGCTACCCTCCCTTCGGCGGGGAGCTTCACGACGATAAAATCTATGGCCGTGGCACGCTGGACGATAAAGGGCCTGCAATCGCCGCGCTTTACGCCATGGCTGCCGTAAAGGCATGCGGGCTGCCGATGAAACGCCGCGTGCGTCTCATCCTAGGTTGCGATGAAGAAAGCGGCATGGAATGCCTTAAATATTACTGCAAACACGCGGAAGTCCCCACTATGTCCTTCTCGCCGGATGCGCAATACCCGCTTGTGAATTCCGAGAAGCACGGCTTTGGCGCGGACTACCAGCTTCCCTACGCGTCCTCCATCACCATCGAGGCAGGCGAACGTTCCAACGTTGTCCCGGGTGAGGCCATTGCAACCATCCCGCTTCCGCTCTCGCGGATCCTGCCCATCATGGAAGCCTATATGGAGCGGAGCGAATTTGGCTGCGCTGCAGAAGCCATCGATGAAAGCACTTCCCGTATCACCGTGCGCGGCCTTTCCGCCCATGCGTCTTTGCCGGAGCAGGGCCGCAACGCCTTCTTCGCGCTCGTCCACCTGCTCAGCAAGCTCCCCTTGCCCGAAGCGGATGCAAAAGCCGTTTCCAGCATAGCCGATGCGTTTGGCTTTGAATGCCATGGGGAATCCTTCGGGCTGGACAAAACCGACGCTTCCGGCCGGCTTACGCTCAACGTCGGCGTCATCCGGTGGGATGAAACGGGCATCCGCCGCCTTTCCATTGACATCCGCGCCCCCATCACCATGGAGCGCAGCACGATCGAGGCGGCGCTTGACGCGCGCCTTAACCCCATCGGCCTCACCGCAGCGCGCACGAGTTTTTCCAAAGGCTATTGTGTGCCGCCGGAAAGCGAACTCGTTTCCAAGCTCCTGCAGGTTTATGCCGCGCGCACGGGTGAGCCGGCAGCGCCACTCGCCATTGGGGGCGGCACCTATGCCCGGCATCTTCCCAATGCGGTGGCTTTCGGCTGCGAAATCCCCGGCCACGAGGCCTCCATTCATATGCCCAACGAATCCATCAGCGTTGCGGACTTGATGTTCAACGTGCGCGTGCTGGCAGATGCCGTGATCGCGCTTGGCTGCGAAGAAGCGTAATTCGCCCGATACGCGGGCTGCTTTAGGAGGGGCGCCATGCTGTTTGAAAGTATCCTGTATTATGGGGCGGATTTCCGCTTCCACACGGGGGACGTTGCAGTAGAAGGGGGCTGCATCGCGTCCGTGCGCCCGCGGGAGTGTACGCCATGCGCCATGCTGCTGCCCGGGCTTGTGGATATCCATCTGCACGGCAACAGCGGCGTGGATTTTTCCGAAGCTTCTCCCGCAGGGCTATGCCGCATGGCACGCTTCCTTGCGGCACACGGCACCACCTCCTTCAGCGCCGCTTCCCTCACGCTGCCGGAGCAACAGCTTGCCGCCGCCTATCATACGGCGGCGGAATTTTGCGCAGCGCCGCCAGAGGACGCTGCCGCGCTGCGCGGCATTACCATGGAAGGCCCGTTCTTCAGCCGTGGAAAATGTGGGGCGCAAAACCCAGCCTACTTGCGCGCCCCAGACCCAGCCATGGTTTCGCGCCTTCAGCAGGCGGCAGGCGGGCGGATCCGCATCGTATGCGTTGCGCCGGAGCTTCCGGGCGCGCATGCGCTGATTCAAAGCGTTGCGGCGACAGGGGTAGCCGTTTCCGTCGCACATACGGAAGCGGATTATGACGCCGCTTGCGCTGCGTTTGCTGCAGGCGCAACGCATGTAACGCACCTCTACAATGCCATGCCGCCCCTGCTCCACCGCGCGCCGGGCGTAATCGGTGCGGCAGCAGAGTGCCCGCAGGTCACGGCGGAGCTGATTGCCGATGGCATCCATGTGCACCCTTCCGCTGTGCGGGCAGCCTTTCGGCTTTTTGGAGAAGGGCGCATCTGCCTAATCAGCGATGCGCTTTCCGCCTGCGGCATGCCGGATGGGGATTATACGCTCGGAGGGCAGGCAATCCGCGTATGCGGCGCGCGCGCCACGCTTGCGGATGGCACATTGGCCGGCTCCGTTGCTACGCTGTTCGATTGCATGAAAAACGCCGTGCGTTTTGGCATCCCGGCGGAGGAAGCCGTGCGCGCGGCCAGCCATACGCCTGCGCGCGTGCTCGGCGTGGATGGCGAAATCGGAGCGATTCGGGAAGGGCTTCCGGCCGATTTGCTCCTTTGCAGCATGGATTGGGCGTTGCAATCCGTTTATATCCGGGGTTTGCAGGTGGCCGCATATTGAAGGTTTTAAAACCCGCTTGCTTTGCAACCGCCAGCTGCCCTTCATGCGGCATCTTATCTGATTGATTGAAATATAAAAAGCTTCCGAAAACATAGGAATTGAAATGGCTCTTTCATTTACAAATGGAATTGATGGGCTGCATCAAAATTCGAGCGCACATCGGTCCATCTTTATGCTGCTTTGATCCATTCCCTGTTCCCTGGCTCCATAGGCTTCAATCTGATCCAATCATATGACGCTTTTCTTCCAGAAGCGCCTTGCGCATCGCGTGCAGAATTTAAAAGGATGAGGCTTTCTGCAACTGATCTCACGATAAAATAAGCAAGATTTGGGATTTGCTGCAATGATATGAAAGCGGCGTAGAGGTATCGTTATAGCCTTTTTATAGCCGCTCCTTTTGAAATATGCGCAATTTCTGCAATTTGGTGCAAGCATGCATGGGTTCCATTGCGCCGCAGTCCGCTTAATGGAAGCTCTTTCCAGAAATCTTACGGCCTCTCTTAAATTTTGTTTGTGCACAGCCTAATGAAAAGCGCTCACCTATTCGTAACCGTTTTATGCAACGGTTTTTTGCCTTGCTTGCAAGGTTGCGCGCTGCATCTTTCTTGCAGGGTCATACAAGGGATTTTGCGTTCTATTCCTTGATTTTTTGCCCTTTCCAGGCTTCTTTGTTCTTTCCAATACGCCAATCTGCACATTTTCCGCGCATTAAAAACGGCGGCAGGGTTTTTCTCCCTGCCGCCATTGCAATTTAGCAGAATGGGCCGCTGCAGGATGCGCTTGCATTGCGTGGGCCCCGCCGGTTCCCCTTTTATTCCGGCAGCGTTACGCCGATGAGCGGCGAGCCGCTCTCGCCCATGGTAACCTGCGGCAGCTGGCCATCCCATTTTTCAATGGTTTGATAGTCAATCAGCGGGTCCGTCACCGATTCGGCCAAAATGCGGTTGGCTTCCGCCTGCGCTTCGGCTTCGAGTTTGATGCGTTTTGCCTCTGCTTCCGCCTCAATCAGCGAGCTTTCCGCCTCGGCGTTTGCAGCGATAACCTTCTTCTCCGCTTCCGCCTCCGCGATTACGATCTGCTGCTCCTGTTCGGTTTGCGTCTTGATCAGCGTTTGTTCCGCAACCTGCTTGGCCTCTACCGCCGCAATATATTCGGGTGAGAAGTCCCAATCGATAATATTGAGGTCTTCAATGTAAATGCCGCGTGCATTGAGCTTCTCATTGAGTTCCGTATCCAGCTGCAAGCTTACCTCGCTGCGGCTTGCCACAAGATCGCTCGCCGTGTATTTTGCAACAACGGCCTTGAGCGCTTCGTTCACCGCGGGGGAGACGAGCACTTCTTCAAACGCAGCGCCAACTTCCTTATAGATGGAATAACTCATGTTCTTCGCAATGCGGTAGTTTACCGCAAGCACCGTGGAAACGGTTTGCAAATCCTTGCTGAATGCCTCCGTGCTCACCTCGAGCTTCACGATGCGGTTATCGATCTGCACGATCTCCTGCGCAAAGGGGATCTTGAAATGCATACCCTCTTGCAGCACGGTGTCGCTTACCTTGCCCAACGTGACAACAACGCCCGTGTGCCCGGCGGGAATCACGACAAAGCTGCCGAACACAATCGAAATGACCAGAATTGCCACAACGGCCGCAGCGATGATCTTCCCGATAGAAAGGTTGCCCTGCTTGTTTCGAAACATGTTTGAACTCCTTCCAAATGGCGGCGCATTCGCCGCTTTTTAGGGCGCTTATTCGAAAGGCCCTACCGCGTATGATTATAGCATTTCCTTTCCTCTCGTGGAAGCGCGGCTTGTAAAAATTATGTAAGAAATGTGACGTCACCGCAAATCCTACCGTTGTTTACCGAATATTCAAACCCATTCTGCGTAATGGTATGATATAATAGGTTTACAATCAAGTGGGATCTGGCATTTTGCTGGGTTCCAGAAAACGGGATGATGCATGCAATATGAAAATTGATTTAAAAAAAGCCTGGAATACCGCGCTGCGTTGGCTTGGCCGCATGGCGCTCCGCACGCGGGCCTCGATGCGCCGTTTCCGGACGTGGAAGGAGAGGCGACTGCCTCCTACATC
>JABLTO010003298.1_pt1 | contig 39081 bp, 29 predicted proteins | sample 7160091 | NCBI WGS metagenome assembly JABLTO01 (sample SAMN14651225, study PRJNA627086) | human gut metagenome | isolation source: feces | host: Homo sapiens
ACTTCGTGTTCTTTTCTCGCCTTTGACAAGGCTAAAAATGCTCATATGTGGAGGGGGAGCCCTATTAGGATCTCAATGTATGGAAATCAAAGTCTCTTACGTGCAAGCACGACGATTCATTGATTTCCATACATTGATCCTGAATAGTTACAAAAAAACTATTAAATGATTGTTAAAGACTAGACAATCTCCTTTATTTATGTTATTCTGAATCTGTTATTGAGAATCATTTAGGATGAAATGGAGGAGAAACATGAGAGGTATTGAGACCCCGATTACAAAAATTCGTCGTCAGGTGTTTACGGAAGTAGCAAAAGTTGCGTTTGAATCAGAGAATATTAATGATGATATCGAAGCGATTCCATACCGCATTACACCATCTGATGTACCACTGTATCGTGACAGTATTTACCGCGAGCGCGCGATCGCAGGTGAGAGAGTGCGTCTGGCTATGGGTATGTCTCTTCGACCGGAAAGTCAGCCGGTACATATTACCAGTGGATTGAATGAGAGTAATATTTCAGATAAATATTATGAGCCGCCGTTGATGCAGGTTATTCCATCTGCTTGTGCCGCTTGTGAGGAAAGTGGTTACGAAGTGAGTGATCAGTGCCGTGGCTGCGTGGCACATCCCTGCCAGGAGGTATGTCCGCGTGGTGCGATTTCCATGGTAAACGGACGGTCTTATATTGATAAAGAAAAATGTATTAAATGTGGAAAATGTAAGGCAATCTGTCCTTACGATGCGATTGCAAAAAAACAGAGACCTTGTGCGGTGGCATGTGGCGTAAAGGCGATTTCCAGCGATGAGCACGGACGTGCCCATATCAATGATGATGTCTGCGTAAAATGCGGTCAGTGTATGGTCAGCTGCCCATTTGGTGCGATTGCAGATAAATCCCAGATTTTCCAGCTGATTCAGGCAATGAAAAAGGGGGATGAAGTTATCGTGGAACTGGCACCGGCTGTTATCGGTCAGTTCGGAACAGATGTTCGCCTTTGGAAGATTAAAGCAGCATTGAAAGAAATCGGTTTTGCTGAAGTTTACGAAGTTGCACTTGGCGCAGACATCGGAGCGATCACAGAGGCAAAACATTATGTACATGAAGTAACGACAGGAAAACTTCCATTCCTGCTGACTTCCTGCTGTCCTGCTTGGTCCGTTCTTGCGAAGAGAACTCTTCCGGAAGAGATGGTAGAGTCCGTATCCAGCGCGTTGACACCGATGGTTGCGACGGCTCGTTCCATCAAGCAGAAGCATCCAAATTCACGTGTGGTATTTGTCGGTCCATGTGCGGCGAAAAAACTGGAAGCTTCCCGTGATTCGGTGCGAAGCGACGTAGATTTCGTTATTACTTTTGAAGAACTTGCATGTATTTTCGAAGCGAAAGGCATCGATATGGAGACTTACGAATGCGAAGAGCCAATCCACAATGCAACAGGAGCCGGACGTGGCTACGCAGTTTCCGGTGGTGTTTCGAAGGCAATCGAGGATTGTATCAATGAATATTATCCGGGAACGGACGTACTCATCGAGCATGTCGAGGGACTCAGCGAATGCCAGAAAATGCTTCTTTTGGCAAAAGCCGGAAAGAAAGATGGCTGCCTGATCGAAGGAATGGGCTGCCCTGGCGGATGTGTTGCCGGAGCCGGAACAAATATCCCGGTTGTTAAGGGGGCGCAGGCGGTTCGTAAGTTTGTGAAAGATTCGACAAAATCACTTCCACCAAAAGAATATTCAGAGATTGAATTGCCGTAAGAGATGGCATAAGAATAGAAAAAAGACGGTTTCCGGAGGGAGACCGTCTTTTTTTGTCAGATTTTCAACCTGCCGCAAAAATCATTTTACAAAACCCGCTTATATAGGTATAATGAGGATAGCGAAATAAGCAAAGGGGAAAGGAAACTATGAAAACGAAAAATCAAAATATCATCGGAGCGGTTTTGGTCGTGTTGATCGTGAGCCTGGTTCCGCTCGTGGTATCTGCTTTTAAATATGAAACGGGGATGGCGGAATATGCGTGGTTCTCCAGTTCGACGGTGCGGTATGACTTTTTCCTGTTTTGGAAAGGGCAGCTTCTGCTTTTACTTTGCGCACTGATGGCATTTTACGCAGCGCTCAAATGTCTCCTTGTAAAAGAAGGGATGCCGGACAGTAAATTGGAGAAAAAATACATTATCCCGCTGGCGTTGTATGCCGTGCTGGCGTTTGAGTCAACCATTTTTTCGAAACATACCGATGCGGCTGTGCGCGGCGGCTATGAGCAGTGGGAAGGAATGCTTATTTTGGGGGCGTACGTGGCGGTATTGTTCTTTTCGTATTGGATTCTGCAGGGGGCGGTGGAACTTCGCATCGTCGCATACGGACTGCTTGCCGGAGTGTTTGTTATGACACTGATTGGTGGAATGCAGGCGTTTGGATATGACTTCTTCCGGACAGATGCCGGAAAAGCGGTAATGAATCTGATGTTAGACAATAAACTGGACTTTACGTTCAATTTCGAAAAAGGCAGAGTGTACGCGACCTTGTACAATCCAAATTATGTGGGTTCGTATGTGGCACTTTTGCTGCCGGTCATTTTGTCACTCGTGTCAGGAAAACGGAAAACAAGTGCCGTATTTGTGAGTGTTGTGTCGGTGATTACGTCTGCGCTGCTCCTTGTGATGCTGTTTGGCTCGCAGTCATTGACCGGCTGTATCGGTGTCGCAGCGAGTCTTGTCCTGTTTTTGATTCTTATGATTCCGAATATGAAGAAAAAGCCGCTGCCATTTGTCATCGGCGGAGTGGTCTGCGCCGTGGTTTGCGTGTTCACGGTGTTCTGCTATCAGCCGCTTTTCGAATACGGAATCAATAAAATGTTCCATCCGGCGCCGAACAATCAGGTGATACGAAGCATGGAAGGAAAAGACGGCACGCTCAAAATGACGATGGACAATGGCGATGTGCTAAATCTGAAAGTTAATATTGCGGAGGGCGAATACCGCTATGAGGCGACCGACGAAAAGGGAAATTCTTACAATTTATATGAAGATGAGACAGCGGAGCGTATGAAATTTTCCGACAAGAAATATCAGACCATTGAGATCGAAGAGAAAAAGATTGAGTCCAAAAATCAGACCTACAATGGGTTTATTATTTATACACCGTCCACCGGACGCAGTTATACCATTGCAATGCAGGGCGAAAAATACGAGGAAGCCGGTGTGAATCAGACGGAATACCGCATTGTCACGCCATTTTACAAATTGGATGAACTGCGTCATATCGAAACCTTTGGCTTTGAGGACAATCTGCATTTTGGAAGCCGCCGCGGCTTTATCTGGTCAAGGACGCTGCCTCTTGTGAAAAAATACATTTTGCAGGGTTCCGGGCCGAACACATTTATCTATGCGTTCCCGAATGACGATTACGTTGGAATGGTAAATGTTGGATATGGCGGGTCCCTTGTTACAAAACCGCACAATATGTTTTTGCAGATTGCGATTCAGACAGGTGGCATTTCCCTGCTGGCATTTTTGGCAATATTTGTAATATATTTTGTGGAAAGTTTTCGTATGTATTTTCGCAAGACGGCATATCGTTCTTCGGAGATTTTTGGCATCGGAATCCTGCTCGGTACATTTGGCTACCTTGTGACCGGCCTTGCCAATGATTCGACGGTTTGTGTGGCGCCGGTGTATTGGTGCCTGCTCGGGGTCGGAATGGCGGTAAACCGTTATAACCGGAACCGGGAAGAAAAGAAAGAGGCGAACAAATGAAAAAAATAGTATTAGCAGCGATCAATGCCAAATATATCCATTCCAATCTGGCGGTGTATTCTTTGAAAGCGAACGCCGGAAAATACGAAGAGGACATTGAATTGGCAGAATATACCATCAATCACCAAAAGGAGGAAATTCTTGCCGGAATTTATCGAAAAAAGCCGGATGTTGTCGGATTTTCGTGCTATATCTGGAATATTGAGTATGTTCTTGATGTGGCTGAAAATCTGAAGAAAATTTGCCCGCAGGTGGAAATTATCTTGGGAGGACCGGAAGTTTCGTACGATGCGGAGAAGGTACTTCAAAGATATCCGTTTGTGGATCTTGTCATGGTCGGAGAAGGCGAGAATACCTTCCGCGAATATGCGGCATTTCTGCTGGGTGAAGGGGCGGAGAAACGTTCGGATATCGCCGGTCTCTGTTACCGGAAAGAAGACGGGAAAGCTGTATTTACGGCACCGCGTATGCCGATGAAAATGGATGATCTCGTATTTCCCTACCGCGACCTGGAGCAGATGGAAAACCGCATCATTTATTATGAAACGATCCGTGGCTGCCCATTTTCCTGCAGCTACTGTCTGTCGTCTATCGACAAAACGGTGCGCCTGCGGTCGTTGGATCTGGTATTTGACGAATTGGACTTTTTCCTGAAAAACCGTGTGAAACAGGTAAAATTTGTTGATCGTACCTTTAACTGCAATCACAAGCATGCTTACAAAATATGGGAATACATCAAAGAACACGATAACGGAGTGACGAATTTTCACTTTGAGATCGGAGGAGATCTTCTGCGGGAAGAGGATTTTGAACTTTTTCGCGGATTTCGTCCGGGCTTGATTCAGTTTGAGATCGGCGTGCAGTCTACGAACTTGTTTACGATTGAGGCAATCCGCCGGAAAATGGATCTGACAGAATTGGCAGAGCATGTCGAGCGTGTGCGGAGTGGCGGAAATATTCACCAGCATTTGGATCTGATCGCCGGACTTCCCCACGAAGATTATGACTCCTTTCACAAGTCCTTTAATGATGTGTACCGGATGCGGCCGGATCAGTTTCAGCTCGGCTTTTTGAAGGTGCTGAAAGGGTCTTATATGGAGGAAGTGAAGGACGAATACGAGATCCGCTACCGAAGCAGTCCGCCATACGAGGTGCTGACGACCAAATGGCTGCCGTACGAGGATGTGCTGCGCCTCAAACAGGTGGAGGATATGGTGGAAGTGTATTACAATAGTTTCCAATTCCAGGCAACCATGCTTGCGATGGAAAATTATCATACGGATGCGTTTGAGATGTATCAGACACTCGGCGGGTTTTACGACAAAAAAGGGTATTTTGGCATGAAACACAGCCGTATCGCGCGGTATGAGATTTTGTGGGAATTCTTGTGTGAGGCTGAGTGGAGCGAGGAGGCGCGGGAGATTCTGCGCCAGACATTGACGTATGATCTGTATGCGAGAGATTACGTGAAAAATCCGCCGGCCTTTGTGCCGGAGCGGTCTCACGAATACCAGCAGAAAGTCCGCGATTTTCTGACGAAAGAATGCGAGCAGCCGACCGTGCTTTCCGGTTATGAAAAGTACCAGCCAAAGCAGCTTTTTAATATGATCTATGTGCAGCAATTTATGGTAAATATTCCCAAATTGCTAAAAACCGGAAAAGTAGAGACGGGAGAGGCGCATTCACTTGTCTTTGATTATCAGAAACGAAATCCACTCACGCATAGTGCCGAAGTGATACGTTTGTGAGTGTTTGGACGTAACTATTCAGGTTCCCCCTCTTCCACACATTCGCATTTCGAACACTTCGTGTTCTTTCCCGCCTTTGACAAGGCTAAAAATGCTACTTTGGGACAAAAAATCTGAAAATTGGTGTTGTTTTTATCGGCATTTTGTGAGATACTCATATAGAGGGTAATTCTATCATTGGGGAAAGGAAGGATAAAGAGGTCTAATGATGAAACTAGATAACTTTTTTGTAAGTGGGGCGAACGAAGAAGCAGTTGCGATGGCAGAAGCAGTCTTGAACAATGTGAAAGCTTATTCGCCTGTATTGATCTACGCAAAACCGGGGCGTGGAAAGACTCATTTATTGCATGAGATTCAGGACAAATGCAAATCGGCTCTTGCCGGCCAGAAGGTTGCATTTACTACCGGCAGACAATTTTTGGAAGAAGTGGATCGCACGATCCGTCTGGGCGCGAAACCGAACCAGATTAAGATTTATGATGACGTGGATATCCTGCTCATTGATGATCTGGAAGAAATTTTCGGAAACCGCGAAGCGGAGCAGGTGTTTACCAATCTGTTCTTATCTTCCATGAATGAAAAGAAAAAACAGATCCTATGTACATCGTCCGTTTTGGCGAAAGAATGTGGAAGTAAAGAGATGATTCGCTTTTTTGACCGCGCGTGCATGGTTCAGTTGTATGCGCCGGATGAACAGCTCAAACAGAGTATTGTGGAGAAGATGGCACAGCAGTTTATGCTCAATCTGAATGAAGAGGCCAAACGCTATATCATTGCACAGCCGTTTTCAAGCATCAATCAGATTTTAGGAGATATGACAAAACTGGCAGCACTTGTCGAAGAAAATCAGCAGGTTGACCAGCAGTTGTGTCAGAAGTATCATATCGGACAAAACCGGTAAACGTCACGGAATGAATAAAAGAGAATCCTTCCATCTTCGATACGGGAAAAAGATGGAAGGATTTTTATACAGAACAAGACGGCAGGCGCTGTGAGTGCTTGCGGGCAATGTATTGTCAAGATTACAACTCGTTGATTTCGCGGAGAAGACTTTCTTTTCGCGCGATCGGTGAATGCTTGATCTCGTCAATCAGATCTGACAAGAGATAATTTTTATGATCTTTTTTGTAAATTTCTGCCAATGAAAGACAGGCAATCCGGTTTTTCGGATCGTAGTCGAGGCAGAGCCGGCAGGCTTCGGCGGCGTGGGTATAATCGCCCGCTTCCATATAAGCCCGTCCGAGAGCGGTCAGAGTCTGTAAAAAATTCTGGTAAGTCTCGTCGTAGGTGGACAGAGTCTGGAAATTACCGATGCCATAGGCAATTTTCAGATCGGTGTTCGTATATTCGGACAGATCCATCATTGGTGATTCGATGAGACGGCGCAATGCGTCAAGATAATGAAGGATCGTGTCATTTTGGGCTCCTTCCCAGGGAATCCTTGTGATATCCGGGGTAAAAAGCGGAAGATGTGAAATATCCTTATTGCGGGTATGATTCGCCTCTTCTTCACGTTCCCAGAAAAGGCTTGATTCTTTTTCCTGTTGTTTCGTTGCCTTGCGTTTTTTGTAATGCATCCATGCGATAAAAATCAGGAAACAGACAAAAAAGGAAGGAAAACGGAGTGATACCATCATAAAGTAAGTCCTTTCTTTAATACTATATATAGGAGGTTACGAATTATGCTTAGCCGTAAAAAACAAAAAATCGTCGCAGCGATTATCTGCGGAGTGCTTATTGTAGCTATGCTTGCAGGCATTGTATTACCTTACGTATGATTGTAATACTTTTTTCAGCAATATGCAAGGGAGGTCTTTGAGTGCAGAGAAAAAGAATGCTGCTCGCCTTTATTGTCATTTTCATGATGTTTGGTCTGATCGCCGTGTATACGTATGTTTCGTATGCGAGTCTGCGCCCGAAAGATGGGACGATCTGCGAAGGGGTTACCGTAGAACATGTCGCAGTGGGCGGAATGACAAAAGACCAGGCGATGGAAGCGGTCAGCGAAGAGACGGAAAAACGGGGAAGACAGGTATTGGAAGTGGAAGTAAACGGTAGCGTTGTGACGACGACGCTGGCTGAAGTGGGGTATACGTTTTCGGCAGAAGAATTCCTTGACGAGGCGATGAAGGTCGGCCGCCGGGGAAATCTGATCGAAAATTATAAAGAAATAAAAGAAACCCGGAAGACGGGAGTTTCCTTTGGGGTAAACCGTCAGATGGATGAAAAAGTGCTGAAGAAATTTGTAAAGAAAAAATGTAAAAAAATGTGTACCAGTGCGCAGAATGCACAGGTTTCCATGGAAAATGGAGAATTTGTATACACCGATTCGCAGGAAGGAGTCACATTGGATGTGGCGGCGACGGTTGAAAATATCCAAAAAGCCGTAAGTGAAGCAAAAGACGATACTTCTGCGATTCGTGTAGTGGCGGCTGTCGAGGTGGAAAAGCCAAAAATCTCCAAAGAGACAGCAGAACGCTGCAAAGATAAGATTGGAAGTTTTTCGACGACATTTAATGCCGGCAATGTAAACCGTTCCAAAAATGTGGCAAACGCGGCGAGACTGATCAGCGGTTCTGTCCTTTATCCGGGCGAAACGTTTTCTGTTCATGATGCCATTTCTCCGCTGACGGAAGAAAATGGATATTATGCCGCTGCTTCTTACAACCAGGGAAAAGTAGAAGATACCCTTGGTGGTGGCGTGTGTCAGGTTTCGACGACATTGTACAATGCCGTGCTCCGTGCCGAATTGGAAGTTGTGGAAAGAAGTCCGCATTCCATGGTCGTTAGTTATGTCAAACCATCGATGGACGCGGCGATCGCGGGCGATTACAAAGACTTTAAGTTTAAGAATAATACCGATGTTCCGATTTATATACAAGGCGGTACTTACAGCGGAACTCTTTATTTTAATATTTACGGAGAAGAGACACGCAGTGAGGACCGGACGGTAACGTTTGAATCGGAAGTTACCGATACGATCGAACCGGGAGCCGATAAGATCACGTATGACAAGACCAAACCGGAATCGTATACGAGCGTGACACAAGAGGCGCATACCGGTTATAAGGCGATTCTTTGGAAGATTGTCGATGAAAATGGCAAGGAGAGCAAGACACAGGTAAATTCCAGTACGTATGCCGCTTCTCCTCGTTATGTCACAAAGGGCGCAAAGAAAGAAGAGGCGAAGCCGGAGGAGACAAAATCACCAAAGGTGAACAAAAAATCGGAAAAAGATAGTGCATTGAAAAGTAAAAAAGCTGTGCAGACGGAACGCCCACAGCAGAAAGCACAGGTGACGACACAGCCGGCAGCGACCCAGACACCTGTAGTTGTGCCGCAAGACGGCGAAGGGGACGGGGTGCAGTGATGAAAAAAGGAAAAATTTCACAAAACCAATGGAATCGTTCCGTGGATAAAAAGATACGGTATCGCAGCAAGCATCTTGTGGAGAGACCGTTAGCCGGCAGTGAGACGTTGACGTATCGGCTGCTTTCGGAGACGGTTGTCGGAAGTACGATGCAGACGGAGACAGGTCCGGCCGAAATTCTTGGAAAAAAGGCGTTTTACCGGATGTACAATGCTCTTTTGGCGGCGGGAACCAGAGCAGAAGGAATGCAGGTGCAGCTTCTTTTGCCGGAATCCGCATCGGAACAACAGATTAAGAATATCATGGGGCAGCTCGGGGAATATGGGGCTGCCTATGAAGTTGATATCGGAAGGGTACATACAGAAATCAGTGAACTGGTTAAGGCTCCGCTTTTGACATTATCAGGATTTGGAAAACAAGACGTAACAGAAACCGGAAGCAGTAGATTCTGCCCGGGACAGCAGATTATTATGACAAAATGGGCAGGGGCAGCCGGAGCAGCTGAACTGGCGTATGTCAACAAGAGATCGCTGATGAAGTATTTTCCGGCGGTTTATGTGGATGAAGCGGTTGAATATTTATGGGAAAAAACAGCCGGGGAATCGCTGCTTTCGATAGAAAAAGAGATAAAAACAGCATGGGACATGGGAGCCGGAGCGTTTCACAATGTCACGAAAAATGGTGTGTTTGGTGCCCTTTGGGAAATGGCTGAGATGTCACATGCCGGATTGGAAGTGAACTTTGCGGCGATTCCTGTGAGGCAGGAGAGCATCGAGATCTGTGAGCAGTATGGTGTAAATTTGTATGAAACAGATTCTCTCGGAAGTGTGCTGATTGGCACAGAGCACGGTGAAGACTTGGTTCGCCGGCTGCGGGAAGAAGGAATTCCGGCTGCTATCATCGGGCGAGTGACCGATGGAAATGACCGGACCATCTGTCGCGGAGAGGAAACGCGGTTTTTAACACCACCATAATTACAATTTTTGAAAATGAGGAGGCATATTATGCGGCAGGAAGAATTATTGCGAATTATGTCGAAAAATGCAAAAATATCGACGGAAGATATGGCGGCGATGCTTGAGGCATCCGAGGAGGAAATTCAGGAAACGATCGCGAAGATGGAAGAAGAGGGCATCATTTGTGGATATCCGACGCTGATCAATTGGGACTGCACAGACAACGAGATGGTAACTGCTTTGATCGAAGTCAATGTGGCACTTCACCGCGAAACCGGATTTGACAAAGTGGCGGAGCGCATTTACCAGTTTGACGAGGTCGAAAGTGTATATTTGATGAGCGGAAGTTTTGATCTTACGGTAATTCTCGAAGGAAAGAGTATGAAGGAAGTGGCAAGATTTGTCACCACCAAACTTTCACCGATTGAAGAAGTAGTCAATACCTCCACCTTTTTCGTGTTGAAAAAATACAAAGAGCATGGTCTTTTGATGGTGAGAGAGAAAAATGAACAAGAGAGGATGTTGATCACACCATGAGAAACCCATTGTCAAAAACAGTAATGGAATTAGAACCATCGGGAATCCGCCGTTTTTTTGACGTGGCAAATACGATGGATAACGTTATATCCCTGGGTGTAGGCGAGCCGGATTTTGATACTCCGTGGCACATCCGCGAAGAGGGCATCTATTCCCTGGAAAAAGGCCGTACATATTACACGTCCAATGCCGGACTTCTGCCATTGCGCCGGGAGATCAGCCGGTATCTGCATGACCGTTTTGACCTGCCTTATGGACCGGACGAGATTCTGGTTACGGTCGGAGGAAGCGAGGCGATTGATATCTGCATGCGCGCGATGCTTGATCCGGGTGACGAGGTCATTTTGCCGGAACCATGCTTTGTTTCTTATCTTCCCTGTGTGCGCATGGCAGGAGGTACGCCGGTTCGCATTTCACTTGAAGAAAAGGATGAATTCAAATTAACCGGCAAGAAATTGAAAGAGGCAATTACGGACAAAACAAAGATTCTTGTAATGCCATTTCCGAACAATCCGACGGGAGCAATTATGACGGCAGAGGAGTTACAGGTTATTTCTGATATTTGTAAGCAACATGATATCTTTGTTATGTCGGATGAGATTTACTCCGAATTGAGTTATAAAGGAAAGCACGTTTCGATTGCCAGCATTCCGGGGATGGCAGAACGGACGATCGTAATCAATGGTTTTTCGAAATCCTTTGCCATGACAGGATGGCGTCTTGGTTATGCAGCAGGTCCGAAGGAAATTATTAAACAGATGGTGAAGATTCATCAGTACATTATCATGAGTTCGCCGACGACAAGCCAGTACGCGGCGATCGAAGCACTCAAAAATGGGATGCCGGATGTCGAGAGGATGCGTGAAGCGTACAACCAGAGACGGCGTTTCCTTGTGAAGGCACTGCGCGACATGGGACTTCCATGCTTTGAACCTTACGGCGCATTTTATGTATTTCCAAATATTAGCAAATTCGGAATGACGAGCGAGGAATTTGCAACACGTCTTTTGCATGAAAAACGGGTAGCTGTTGTGCCGGGAGATGCCTTTGGAAAATGCGGCGAAGGATTCCTTCGAATCTCCTATGCATACTCTATTGAGGACCTGAAAAAGGCACTGGAAAAGATTAAGGAATTTATAGACACCTTATGATAATTATGTTATAATATTATGCATATGATGGCGATGAGAAAGGAGAAAAAAAGATATGGCTACATTAAATGCAGAGCATATTAATCCTTTTTTAATGGCTGCAAAGAAAGTGTTTCAGGATATGTGTTTTGTTCAGGTTCAGATACAGAAACCTGGTTTAAAAGAGGCGAACTTTGGTAAAGGTACCTGGGTTATCATAATTGGAGTTACGGGTGAGATGAAAGGCCAGGTATTATTGGCAATGTCCGAAGAAGATGCTTGTAATATCGCTTCGAAAATGTGTATGATGGAAGTAAAAGAGATTGATGATTTTGCTGCCAGTGCACTGAGCGAACTTGGTAATATGATCATGGGAAATGCGTCTACCGTATTTTCTTCCAATGGAGTTGGAATCGATATTACACCACCGACTTTATTACATGGTGAAGGCAGTTTTACAAATACATATACAAGAAATCTTTGTGTACCACTTACATTTAACACAACAACGGTTGAATTGTATCTGGCATTAAAACAGGATTAGGGGGCAGTATGTTAAATATTGTATTGTTGGAACCTGAAATCCCTGCCAATACAGGAAATATCGGGCGTACCTGCGTAGCAGCAGGTGCCAGACTTCATTTAATTGAACCGATGGGGTTTCAGATCAATGAAAAGCAGGTAAGGCGTGCAGGGTTGGATTATTGGGACAAATTAGATTATAGGATTTACGACAGTTACCGTGATTTTGTGGAGAAAAACCCCGGTATTAAGATTTATATGGCGACGACAAAAGCGCGCCATGTTTATTCGGAGGTATCTTTTGAGGATGACTGTTATATCATGTTTGGAAAAGAGAGCGCAGGAATCCCGGAAGAACTTTTGGTAGAGAATCAGGAAAACACGATTCGAATTCCGATGTTTGGCGAGATTCGATCCTTGAATCTTGGCAATTCTGTAGCGATTGTTTTATACGAAGCATTGCGCCAGCACGGATTTGAGAATCTGAATAAACAGGGAAACCTTCATCGGTTATCCTGGGATAACTGAAATCAAAAAGAGCATGAAATGGAGGAAGAGCAATGAAGAAGACGAAGAAAGAAAAAAAACAGCGTCAGGGCATTTCTCTTAAATATAAGGGGATGCTGTTGACAGCAATGTTGATTTTTGCAGTGATCGGGGCGACACTTATGCTAGCGTTACCGCAGATTAGGAGCAACATGACAGAAACCATTCACTCGTATATGTATGATATCGCAGTGACAAATGGAAGAAGTCTGGATGTCGAAGTAAAAGCACATGGAATTCGTGTTGCACTTTCGGAAAGTAAACTGCGTGAGTTGTTCTCAAATGTAAAAGTGAAAGATATGGAGAGCAGTTATGCATATGTAGTTGCCGGAAATGGTACGATGCTGTATCATCCGAAAGCAGATAAGATCGGGAAACCGGTAGAAAATGCAGTTGTAAAAGATCTGGTATCGCAGATTGAGAAAGACCAGGTTCCAAAGTCCGATGTAGCGACGTATGATTTCCGTGGAGATACAAAATATGTCGGATATTATGCGGACAAAGATGGTCAGTATATCGTAGTTGTATCGGCAGATCAGAGCGAAGCACTTTCCGGAGTTACTCAAGCAATCGGTACGATGGTTGGAGTTTCCGTTTTTTGTGAGATTATTTGCATGATCATTGCGTTCCTATGTTTCCATCATCTGTTTAATCCGCTGAAGAAGATTACTTATCAGGTGGAGCGTCTGGGAAATTTGGATTTGAAGCATACCGGTGAATTAGATAAATTGGCTAAGATCGGCGGAGAAGTAGGAATGATGGCGCGGTCTGTATGGCAGGTGCAGACGAAACTGGCAGAAGTTGTTATGGAGCTTAAAGACGAGAGCGAGCACTTGTTTGCTTCTTCGAACCAATTGAGTGGAAATGCAGCCGCGACGGCAGAGACGGTCGGACAGATTAACAGTGCTGTGCATGATATGGCAGAAGGAGCGTCGTCTCAAGCCAATGATACACAGACTGCGACAGAAAGTGTTATTGTCATCGGTAACATGGTGAATGAGACAAACGATGAGGTGGCAAAACTTCGAGAAAACGTTGAAGTGATGAAGACTTCCGGAGAAGAAGCGGAGCAGACACTGAAAGAACTGGAAGAGATCAACGAAGAGGCAAAACAGTCGATCGCTGAGATTTATAATCAGACCAATACAACGAATGAGTCGGCGCAGAAGATTAAAGATGCGATTACATTGATCACATCGATTGCAGAAGAGACGAATCTTCTTTCTCTCAATGCTTCGATTGAGGCAGCGCGTGCCGGCGAGCAGGGACGTGGTTTTGCGGTAGTGGCAAGCCAGATTCAGAAATTGGCAGAACAGTCCAACGAATCCGCGATGCAGATTCAAAAAATTGCCAACCTGCTCATGCAGGATTCGGATCAGGCAGTAGAGATCGTGGATCGTGTGAAACAGATCATGGATACACAGAATGTCAAGATGAATGTTACCGGAGAGATGTTCCAGAAGGTGCAGGATGAGATCGAGTCTTCCATGGAGAGTATCAATACGATCTATGAAAAGACAGAGAAAATGGATCAGGCGAAGACAGAAGTTGTGGATGTGGTACAAAATCTGACTGCGATCGCCGAAGAAAATGCGGCTGGTACAGAAGAGACTTCCGCATCGGTTACCGAAGTAAATGACATTGTGGAGGACATCTCAGGCAATGCAAAAGAGCTTCATGATGCTGCTCAGAAGATTGAAGATCACATGAATAAATTTGAGATTTAAGAGAACTTGTTTATATAAAAAGATAGGAGGCTTTCCCATTACGAGGAAGCCTCTTGTTTTTTTGAATGATATTTTAAAGTAAAGACAAATTCAGTTCCGACGTCTACGGTACTTACGACATTGATCGTCTGATTGTGTGCCTGTATGATCTCTTTGGAGATCGAAAGTCCAAGTCCCGTTCCGCGTTTGTCTTTTCCACGGGAAATATCGGTTTTATAAAAGCGGTCAAATACTTTGTTTAGAGATTCTTTCGGGATTCCGATGCCGGAATCTTTGACGGAAACAAATACTTTTGCACCCTTTTTTCGTAAACTGATTTTTATCTCCGAATTGTTATGGCTGAATTTTACCGCATTGTCAATAAGGTTATATAACACCTGATGTATCTTGCTTTCGTCTGCTTCCACAAGCAGTTCTTTCTGGGTATTATAATCCAGAACAAACGAAATTTCTTTTTTTGCCGCCGTTCCTTCCAATGTATTTACGGTCTGAACAATTGTCTCACAAATATTAAAAGTTGTGATGTCAAGAAGTACATTGTCGCCGTTAAATGAATTTAATTCCAGCAGATTGGAGGTCAGATTCGTAAGCCGGTCGGTCTCCGATAAAATGATGTTCAAGTATTTTTCCTGCGCCTCGTAAGGAATCGTACCATCGAGCATTGCCTGCGCATATCCATGAATTGAAGTAAGCGGTGAACGAAAATCATGGGAAATATTGGAAATGAATGCACGCTGGTAATCATCGAAGTTGTTCAGGTCTTCCGCGATGATGTTTAACGCACCGGCAAGGTCGCCAAATTCATCGGAAGTGTGAAGGGTGATCGGCTCATTTTTCTGATGAATGGAAAAATGCTTGGCCGCATTGCACAGCCGCCGCAGCGGGATGATATTCATGGCATAGATCAGGAAAAAGGATACGGCTAGGATTGCCCCCATCATAAACAGAATGGAGTCGAGCAGATTGAAATAATATTGCAGCCGCTCGGCAACATATCCGCTTGTAAGTGCTTCATTTTCCATCGCCGCCGCCAGCAAGCTATTGCGGACCAGTGCAAAGACGAGCGTGTGCGTCAGATAGTAGGACGACGTGAAAATGCACAGATAGAGAATTACCAGTTTTTTTCCAAATGTCAGGCGAATTCGGTTTCGCATAATGATCAGCCTTTCTTCGTTTCAAATTTGTAGCCAATGCCCCATACGGTGGCAAGGCGCCATTCGTCGTGATCTTTGATCTTTTCGCGAAGTCGTTTGATATGAACATCGACGGTTCGCGTGTCGACGACGTATTCGTAACCCCAGATGCGGTCAAGAAGCTGTTCTCTTGTAAATACCTGGTTTGGATGTGTGGCGAGAAAATACAAAAGCTCCAGTTCTTTTGGTGGCATCTCGACCGGATGTCCCATATATACGACAGAATAGTTTGACAAACTGACGGTGAGATCGGTGTATTGTATCGTCTCTGTGCCGGTTTCGGTGGAAGCCGCCGGAGCTGCGGGGGCACTTCCTGTCTGATAACGCCGCAAAACAGCCTTTACGCGCGCCACCAGTTCTTTTGAATCAAAAGGTTTGATGATGTAGTCATCGGCACCAAGTTCCAGTCCCAGCACTTTGTCAAAAACTTCTCCTTTTGCCGAAAGCATGATGATCGGAACCGTGGAAGTTTTGCGGATCTCGCGGCAAACGTCGTATCCGTCAATGCCCGGAAGCATGATATCGAGCAGGATCAGATCCGGTTGAAAGGAAGCATTTTTCTTCAATGCCTCTTCGCCGTCGTGTGCCTGCATACACTGGAAACATTCTTTTGTTAAGTATAATTCGATCAACTCTGCAATGTTGGCGTCGTCATCAACAATCAGTATTTTTTGTTTTTCTGCCATGGAAGTCATCCTTTCTTATTTGAACTCAGCCACAGTCACACCGTAGCCGCCCTCACCGTATTCTCCCATACGATAGGTTTTGATGTATTTACTCTTTTTCAAATGCGCCTGCACGGCATTTCGCAGAGCACCGGTTCCGACACCGTGGATAATGGTGATTTGGTGCAGCTTGGCAAGATACGCATCGTCAAGGTATTTATCTAAAAGTGCAATTGCCTCGTCAACCGTTTTTCCAATGAGATTAATGCTTGAAGAAACGTGCAGCGATTTCATCATTTTGATCTTTCCGGCACCGGAACGTTCGCGAAGCTGTTCTTTCCGGTTCTGCAATGTCTCTTCTTCGAGAAGTTCCAGATCATCCGCATTGACTTCGGAACGCATGATTCCCATCTGCACAAAGCATTTTCCTTTGGTGTTTGGCAGCGACATTACGGTACCTTTTACGCCCATGGAATGCACCATGACAAGGTCGCCAATGGAAAGTTTTCCCGGCGCTGTCTTTGGGCGGTTTCCTTTTTGCTTTGTCGCCAATTTTTCGCCGGTTTTCTTAAGCTGTTCGCGGATCGCAGAACGCTGGCGCTCCATGTCGCTGACATTTCCTTTGCCGCCGTCCATCCATTTATTGTATTTGCGGATGGAATCGTCTGCCATGTCTTTGGCCTTCTGCAGTATTTCATTGGCTTCTTCATTTGCACGGCGCAAAATCTTTTCTTTTGCTTTATCAATTCGTTCATTTTTCTCTGCCAGTTTTTTCTTCTGCCGCTCGATTTCTTCGCGGTAAGCAGCCGCTTTCGCACGTTCTTGTTCCAATTCTTTCCGTGTACTTTCGAGCCCGGTCACAACGTCCTCAAAGGATTTGGAATCTTCGTCGACAAGGGATTTTGCTTTCTCAATAATTTTGTCGGAAATTCCCAGTTTGCTGGAAATCGCAAAGGCGTTACTTTTTCCCGGAACGCCGATGAGCAGACGGTAGGTCGGTTGCAGGGATTCCACGTCAAATTCGCACGAAGCATTTTCTACGTGATCTGTCGAAAGGGCGTAGATCTTCAGCTCGCTGTAATGTGTCGTCGCCATCGCGGTCACATTTCGCTGTAAAAGATTGTCAAGAATGCTGATGGCAAGTGCCGCACCTTCGACCGGATCGGTTCCGGCACCAAGTTCATCAAAAAGCGCAAGCGTATTTTTATCCGCATGTTTCAGGATCGAAACGGTGTTTGTCATGTGTGAGGAGAAGGTACTCAGGCTCTGCTCGATACTCTGCTCATCCCCGATATCCGCGTAAACTTCATGAAATACGCGCAGATGAGAGCCGTCAAACGCCGGGATGTGGAGCCCCGCCTGTCCCATCAAAGTAAATAAGCCGACGGTTTTCAGCGAAACGGTCTTACCGCCGGTGTTTGGGCCGGTGATGATGAGAAGCCGGTAATCTTTCCCCAATGTGACATCAATCGGCACAACGCGGTCGCGCGGAATCAATGGATGCCGTCCTTTTTTTATTTCTATATAATTGTCGTCAAAAATCGGCTCGCTTCCCTGCATTTTTTTGGATAATTTTGCCTTTGCAAAGATGAAGTCGAGTTCTGCCAGCAAAATGACATCGCGCTCCAACCCTTCGGTTTCCGGCGCGCAAATACTACTGATGGAAGCAAGGATACGCTCAATTTCTTCCTGTTCTTTCATCGCAAGTTCGGCGAGATCGTTGTTCAATTTGACAATTGCCATCGGTTCGATGAAAAAGGTGGAACCGGTGGAACTTTGATCGTGGATCATTCCCTGAAATGCGGATTTGTATTCTTGTTTTACTGGCAGACAATATCTTCCGTTTCGCATCGTGACGATATTGTCGCGCAGCATATCTCCTGACGAATTGACCGTCACAGACAGCTGCTCGCGGATTTTGTCATTTGTCGTTTTCATCGCCCGGCGGATGCGTTTCAATTCGCTGCTTGCATCGTCGCTGATCTCATCCTCGGACAAGATACAGCGGCTGATCTCCCGGCGAATTTCCGGAAATGTCTGAAGTCCATCGAAACGCCCGGACAAAAAATCGGTTTCTTCGTCTTTTTTATCAAATTCAACAGCCCGCTTGGCAGCCTCCAAAAGAGCCCCAATCCTCAGAAGTTCGCCAGCCCCGAGTGTCCCGCCTTTGGCAAGCGGCACGAGGCTCGGCCGGATGTCGGTCAGCCCATGAAAGGACAGCGCCCCATGATGAAAGAGCCTTGTCAAAGCATGGCTTGTCTCCGCCTGCATCGCCACAATTTCCCCGTGGTCTGACGATGGGCGCAGCCGTCTTGCACTGTCCTTCCCAAGCGCAGAATCAGCTTCCTCTACGAGCATATCTATAATTTTGTCATATTCTAATGTCTTTAAAACTTTTTTATTCACAATTAAATCTCCATTCCAGTGCTTTGCACGAGTGTCTCAAACGATGTTCCCCAGCCATGCAAGCATGCCTGAAAACATACGATGATACCCTGTATTACAATACGACGGATTGCTCCGTCGCAAAGCGCCTTTCGCAATCCTGCAAACATTCGAATTCCGCACCACAGTGCTACATTCTCATGTTTGTGCGGGTCTCAAACGATGTTCCCCAGCCATGCAAGCATGCCTGGAAACATTCGATGATACCCTGTATTGTACCATACCAGGGGCGGGGTTACAATGGGTTTGGCGAAAAAAATCGTTTTCGGGGGCGTGGGCGGAAAGGCAACGTAAATGGGGGAAAGCACTGAAATTCGTTGCCTTTTCACCGCGGAGCAGGGCAAAAAGGCAACGCAAAAAGGGAAACTCGGCGAAATCCGTTGCCTTTAAAGCCGGCAAGAAGCCTAAAAGGCAACGTAAATGGGGGGGAGTGGCTGAAATTCGTTGCCTCCCCGCCGCGGAGCAGGGCAAAAAGGCAACGCAAAAAGGGAAACCAGGCGAAATCCGTTGCCTTTAAAGCCGGCAAGAAGCCTAAAAGGCAACGTAAATGGGGGAAAGCGCTGAAATTCGCTGCCTCCCCGCCGCGGAGCAGGGCAAAAAGGCAACGCAAATGGGGGAAGTGGTTGAAATTCGTTGCCTTCCTGCCGACTTCTTCGCCGCCAACCACCCCACTTCCCCATGTCCCCATAAATCTCCAAAATCACTCTGGCAGAAATGAAAAAAATATGCTATCATAAGATTAGCACATTACAGTAATGGGGAGATTTGGATGAATATAGAGGGATCAAATCTTTGTATCGGATGCATGAAGCCGCTCGGTCAGACCGGGAGGTGTTCTTTTTGTGGAATGAAACAGGAAGATTACAATCCGATCCCGCGCTGTCTTTTGCCGGGGACGCGGCTTGCAGACCGGTATATTCTGGGGAAAGTGCTGGGCGAGGGAAGCTTCGGAATTACCTATATTGGCTGGGACAGCCGGTTGCAGATTCCGGTGGCGATCAAAGAATATTTTCCGAGCGAAATGGTCAGTCGGGATGTCATCTGCGGACATGGAAATAAAGTATACTTGTATGAAAATGCCAAAAAGAATCATTATGAGGAGGACATAAAGAAATTTTTGAATGAGGCAAAATGTTTGTCCAAATTCAATGAAGTAGAAGGGATTGTGTCCGTCCTTGATTTCTTTTATGAAAATGAAACTGCGTACATTGTCATGCAGTTTATTGATGGGGTCAGTGTAAAAGAGTACATTAAGAAAAATGGAAAAATGGATGGCAAAAAAGTGCTGAATGCGATGCGGCCGGTGCTTCTGGCATTGGAAAAAGTGCATCGGACAGGGATTGTGCACCGAGACATCAGCCCTGACAATATTATGATAAGAAAAGACGGAAGTCTGGTGCTAATCGATTTTGGAGCCGCGAGAATGCGGAATATTGACAATACAAAGACAATGACGGTGTTATTTAAAAGGGGATTTTCGCCGGAGGAGCAGTACCGCTACAAGGGGCGGTGGGGAGCGTATACCGATGTTTATTCAATCAGTGCGACCATGTATTATATGTTGACGGGAGAGGCACCGACCGATTCGGTAATTCGGGCATTGGGAGACGATATGCCGTCACTTTTAAATATGAAAGAACTGGAAATTTCTACCAAGCAAAAGAAGGCGGTTATGAAAGGAATGGCAGTAAATGCCAAAAATCGCTGGCAGAGTATCCGGGAATTGTACGATGCCATGTACGAAGAAGAGAAGAACATCACAAGTGGTTCCGGAAGACGAAGAGGGATTGCGGGAATTGCGGGTGCGGCTGTGCTTGGAACCGCCATTACCATCGGATGTCTGCATGCAGGAACCAAAGACGAAAAACGGGAGCCGGTCATTGCCGTAGAGACACCGGTCGTAACACCGGAAGCCACGAAAACACCGAAAAAGGAAATTTTGATGACCAATGTGACGGGGAAAACGATGGCTGAGGCAGAAAAAGAGTGGGGAAGCATCGTCGATATCACATGGAAACAAGAATATTCGGACACTGCGAAAAAAGGAATGGTCATTTCACAGAATGTTTCGGCGGGAGAATGGGTCAGCGCAGACCAGAAACTGGTATTGACGATAAGCAAAGGCCAGGGAAAGACCGTTGTGCCGAAGTTGCGTGGATTGACGCTGGAGCAGGCAAAAAAGAAATTGAAAAAGGTACATTTGACTTATAAAATTCAACGGGAAGAAAGCAGTAAAGCGGTAGATACCGTGCTTTCGCAGAGTGTCGCAAAAGGGAAAAAGGTGGCGCGTGGAACGGCGGTAAAACTGACAGTGAGCAAACAGAAAAAAGCGGAGGCTGTGGTGACGAAAAAGCCCGCGGCTACGGTGAAACCGACACAGAGAAGTAAAAAAAAGAAAAGGGATTTTGTAGGAGTGATTCAATAAAAGAGTAACTATTGATCCTGATTAGTTACCAAAAAGTGAAAATTTTGGAAAAAAATTTCGACACTTTTCTGATAAAATAAAAACGGCAGCAGGAAGCTGCCGGCAAAAGATAATAAAAGGGGTACGATTTATGGAGAAAGAGGTCTTATTTGGGACATTTGATGCATTTCTTATTTCGCAGATGGGATTTTCGCTGAGCGGAACATTGGAACAACAGGAAAAAATACGGAAAGAGGCGTATCATACATTCTTGAACAAAATCCGGGGCGAACGGCCGGCATCATTTCCGACCATACGTCGGTGGTTTGGCATCCGAAGCGTCGCTGTGCCTGCGCGTGAACAGATTTTCCGCATTGCCTTTTCCCTTGGGTGCAATGTGGAGCAGACAAATCAGTATCTTGTGGAGGGAGCATCGCAGCCGTCGTTTCAGATCAATGATTACACGGAAATGATCGCAATGTATGCACTTGAAAATGGATGGAATTGGGAAAAATACCAGAAGATAGTCGAGGAGTACGAAGGAGGCCTGGATGATGGTACGGAGATTCTGCATCAAACCAATACCCAATGGCTGATGCAGCAGTTTGAGTATGTCAAGACTTTGGACGAAGAGCAGTTTATGTATTGGATGTGGAAGCATTCCGGAATTTTCAAGGGCTACAGCAAGACCGCGCAGGAGTTCCTTACCAAATACCGCCAGCTCGTCCTTGAAGGAATGCGGAATGACGCAAAAAACAATCTCAATTTTCTTTTGGCAGAAAGCGGATTTCAGACGTGGAAAAAACGGCTTTTTTATCGGAGCTCGGCAAATGAACTTGAGCAGATCAAGAAGTATATTCGTTCCAATGAACGCTCGAAAAATCCTGACATTTCGGAACATTTGGCAAAAAATATTTTGGAACTTGCGAAAATGGCATATTCGGAGACCGGCCAGAATACGAAACTGCTGGCAGAATTATTTGAATCCCCAGCCAGCACAATGACGCACAAATATCTTTCGGATCTTTTTCATATTCCGGAGCGTAATGAAATGCATATCCGCAGCAGACAAGCAATCCAAAAACTTGAAAAATATGCCGATGAAGAGCCATGTCCGCCGGATATCGCAGAAATGATTGACCGGTTTGGAAAAGGAAAAGTGGTGGTCGAAAGTGTCGGCGAAGCGAAAGAATGGTTGGAAGAATTTGACAATGATGGTAAGCGCCGCCGATTGATCGTGAAACGGAGTGATCTCCTGCCAATGATCTGTTATGTGGCACAGCAGCGGTACCGTGCCCAAATTGCCGACGCTGTGGAAACTTACAGCCAGAGCGAGGCGCAAAAAGTATTTTTGGATATGGCAAATGCAGTTCTGATCGCCTGCAATATGCCGGCTGTCAACGAAAAGTACCGTTATGACAAACAGCTTTTGCAGAGTTTTCAGGAGGAAGAGATGTGATGGAACGTATGAAGAAAAAGGTATGGAGAAGAAGATTGGCAGCGTGGCTCATTGTCTCTCTTTGTGTGGGAGTCTGTCCGGCACCTGCGGCGGCAACGGCAGCAGAAACAGAAACTGTAGCGCAGGAAGAAACAAAGGATATTAAACAGAGCCCAGAGGAGGTTGAAACCGGGGAAGATACTGCTTGGGAGGACGAAGAAGTTGTAGTGGAGGTGGATGAGAATGGGAAAGATGAGTGGGGGAATTATTTCTGGACGAGCACCACACAGGCTCGTTTTAGTTTTGATGCTAGAAAACTTACTAAAAATAAAAAGGGCAATTATGAGGTGCGGGTTCCGGATAAAGTGATTAAGTCGGGAAAGGAATATACGGTAACAGAGTATTCAGTAAATAATACATGGCAGATGGAAAATGACGCAGCTTATGAGATATATGTTGGAAAAAGTATTGATGCAATTACACGAGCAAACTACCGAGAAACATTTCATGTACATCACGATAATAAAAACTATTTGAGTGAAAAGGGAAGTGTATTTACAAAAGGAAAACAAATATTAGTATCATTTGATTCTTCTGCCTATGCGAGAGATGCGGTGTACGAAATTCCGGAAACGGTTATGGCTCTTTCTGACTATGCTTTTCATGGAGCAAAAATTAAAGAAGTAGTTTTAAATAATAAACTCAAAAAGATTCCAAGTTGTTGTTTTAGTGGTGCTTCTATAAAACGTATGGATTTAAAAAACGTAACAAAATTAGAGACATTTGCTTTTTCAGATTGTCGTTATTTAAAGGAATTAAAGATAAATTGCGAAGGTTTTATTATCGGGGAAGGAGCATTGGACGGAAATACGAATTTAAAGAATCTGTATATTCCACCAAATACTGAGTTTTCACAATATACAAATTTTGAAAACAACGAATTGAATGCCTTGATCATTGATGAAAACGTCGATGTTTCTAATTTGAAAAACACAATATTTACCGGAACAAATCTTGAGACAATCGTATTGCCTCGAAATATGCAAAAAATAGGGGGAGGAATGAGCATTCATGACGTTCCAAAACTGACAAAATTATACATTCCTGATTCCGTGGAAGAAATTGAACCGGGGGCATTGAACGCAAAAGGAAACCTTAAAATATATGCGAAAAGGACAAGTCCGGCAGCAGATTATGATGACGATAATGTAACATTTGTCAGCTGGGATGGCCATAAACATCAACTGGAAGAAGTGACATTTTTTCAGTATGAAACCTGGGGTGTAAAAGGAAAATATTGTAGAGAATGTGCCTACGCAGAGGAAATTAAAAAAGTAGATTTTCAGACCGAAGAAGACAGAAAAAATATGCCGGAATTACTTGTTTATGAGCACGAATGCCCGAAAATGCTTGAATTAGATGACGCAAACACGGATGAACAGGGAATTATCTATGAATTTGATGATATATATCAAACGGCCACGGTGGCAAAATTGGATTATTCACGTCCTTTTCCGAAAAGTATATTCTTGATTCCGGAAAAAGTGCGCAAAGATGGCAAAGAATATGTGGTGGATACAATTGGAGACGACTACCTGAATAACGCAATTGTTGTCGTTTTGCCGGATACGATTAAGACAATCGGAGCTGGGTTATTTCAATCAAATTTGTATGAAATAACTTTGGGGAAAAATGTAAAGAAAATAGCATCGGATGCATTTACTCAATGTAATCCACATATAAAAATCCGGGGAGAAAATCCGTATGTTAAAATTGTTGATAATGTTCTTTATGATAGTAAAATGACGCGCTTGATCAAGTATATGCTTGACTGTGATAGAGAAGAATATACTATTCCGAAAACGGTTTCCAAGATAGAACAGGATGCTTTTTGTAATGCTGCTGCGCTGAAAAAAATAATAGTCTATAATCGAAAATATATCGAAGATTCAGGACTTAAAAGTATATCCGGATGCAATGCGGAAATTGTCGAGCGGGAAGATTTAAGTGCATTGCCAACAAAAGTGTCTGAAGAACCGGAAGCTAATGAATACAGTTGGGAAGGAGATGATCTGGAAGTAGAATTGAATTCAAAATATGAGGACAGTTACGGAAATTATTATAATCTGGATGGCGATACAAAGACAGCAACATTATATAAAATAGATAAAAGTGTATTTAAAACGGATGCCGATGAAATAACAATAAGAATTCCGGATAAAGTAAAAAAGGCAGACCGAACTTATACGGTCACGGTGTTTCAGCCGCTTGAAAGCAGTGACAGCAATGAAGGATTTAGAAAATATATAAAATTATATATAGGAAAGTATGTTACGGATGTAGATACGTGGTATATGCCGTATAAGTTTATTAATTATGTTCATAAAGACAGCAAAAAGTTTATTAGTAAAAAGGGATGCCTTTTTAGTAGTAATGGAGTGGTTTTATATCGGTTTTGTGACAAAGAATTAAAAGGAATTTCATATACAATTCCTAAAAGTGTAGGGATAATTTGTATCAAGGCATTTTTTGGAGCTGATATTAAAAAAGTTATTTTCAATGAAAATGTTGATTTAATTAGTCAGGAAGCGTTTAAGAATTCTGCTGTTGAAACAGTAGTGATGGATAATGTAAAAGAGATTTCACCTAATTGCTTTGAAAATTGTGTCAACTTAAAAGAAGTTGTGTTTGACGATGAAGGAGTGAGAATTCAGCCGTATGCATTTGCAAATACAAAAAATTTGAAAAATGTATACATACCAAAAGGATCAGTAGTGGAAAATTCCGCATTTTGTGAATCGGGAGTTCAAAATATTGTATTTGCAGATGGGGCAAGACTTGGAGTAATAGTTTCGGATAACTCTATGGATAATACATTTTTGCGGTGTATTAATTTGCGAAATGTTATTTTACCTGAGGGTGTGTCTTCAATAGGACGATTTACATTTAATGGATGCGATGATCTTGGCAAGTTATATATTCCAGAAAGTGTTACGAACATAGAGAAAGAGGCATTTCAAGGAAATACAGTAAATGTATATGGTCAGGAAGGGAGCGCGGCAGAAACAATCCAAGATGAAAATGTTAATTTTATTTCATTGAAAAATCATAAACATAATTATAAAAATGTTACTTTCTTTTCCTTTGGTACATGGGCAGTTACCGGGGATTATTGTGAAGGATGCGGAAGGGGAATAAATATCAAAAAAATTTCCTGGACAAAAGGAGAAGAAAAAGAACTTCCAGATCAGCTGGCGATACAGCCGGCATCGCATAAGTGCCCGGTAATTCGAAATTTAGATGATGAAAATACCGATGAGTATGGAGTTATTTATACGTTGGATTCTTCAACGATGACAGCAACGGTAAAAAATGTAAATACAGATAAATGTGGAAGCCGGATCCAATACTGTTTATATATTCCGGAAAATGTGGAAAGAGATGGAAACGTATATCGTGTTACTAAATTAGGAAAAAATTCTATTTCGGGAACCCTCCATATTATATTGCCAGATACAATAGAAACTTTGGGAAAATATTGTTTTTATTCTTTTGAGTTGAATAGCGGATTTGGATCGCAAGAGCTAAATATAGAACTTGGCAGCGGCATAAAAAATATAGATGATAAAGCGTTTTCGTGGACTTATGGACGAGTACGGGTTAGTTATAGAGAGGGAGTTATGGGAGGAGCGTTGATCTGTGAAAATGGAGTTGTCCTGAGTTCAGATAGAACGAAACTGTATAAGTACTGTGTGTATCAAATGGGAGAGTATACAATACCTGCTTCTGTGACAAGTATATTGGGACGTGCTTTTACAGGAAATGGGAAGGATATGGGTCTTACACAAATTAATGTGCCAAAGCGAGAAAATCTGCAAATAAATGAGAATGCTTTTGATACGTGTGATGCGTATATTAATTATATTGATGTGGATGATTCGGATATTGTGGTAACACCGACAGCCTCCCCAACGGTAAGCCCAACGCTTACGCCAACAAGTTCGCCGACCGCCACGCCGACCCGGCAACCGAGTGCAAGTCCAAGTGTGTTACCGATCCCGTCCCCTGTCATATCGCCGGAACCGGTAACCATGCCTACCTTTGTGCCTGATTTGACAGCTGTGTCTAACCCAAGTCAGCCGGCGCAAATTCCGGAGAGCAGCTCAGATACAACAAAGAATGAGAAACCGGATCTGACAATTCGTGGATTTCGCCTGACTTCTCGAGGAAAAAGGGTAAGTATCACTTGGAACCGATGTACGAATGCAGAATTTTACCGGATTTACCGAGCTGAAAAAAATGGAAAATACCAATTGATTCAGGTTCTTACAAGTATAAAAACAAGTTATGTGGACAATAATGTAAAGCCTGCAAAGCGTTATTTTTATAAAATACGAGCGGTTGGAAATGAAAATGGTGTGCTGCAGGAAGGCGCAGAGAAACGGTTATCAATCACACTTTCCGGCTTGGAAAAACCGGTGATTAAGGTCAAAAAAGGAAAGACCGATCTGGTGCGTTACATTTCCGTAATTTTAAAGAAATACGGCGGAACCCATGCGCAGGTGTATATGTCATTGAACGGGAAAAAATATACGAAACTCAAGATGACTTCCGGCAAAATTGCCAAGTTTAGGGGAATGTTCCGTTTCCAATGCAAACTAAGGCGTAAGGTGCTTTGGTTGAAAGTGCGTACGTATAAAAGAAATAAAAAAGGAAGAACGTATAGCGGTTTTTCAAAAGCGGCAAAGATCCGTGTGTGAGAAAACATGCCCTCCGCGGTGATGCAATTTAAAAGAAAACCTTGATTTTGTCACAAAAAGCCTGTACAATGAAGAATGCAATATAAAGTGAAGTTTTTCATTGTCAGAAAGGAAGAGTAAAAATGACAAAGTTTAAGAAGTATGTGAGTATTCTTTTGAGCGTGTCTTTGATTGCCGGCATTGCGCCGATGGACGCGCAGGCGAAAACTGTGGAAGATAAAAAAGCAGCAATACAAACGATAAATGAGAAGGAAACGATGATAGCGCAGGCAGAGACCGGATCTTCGGAGACGGCAGCGCCAAGTGAGAGCCCGAGTGCAACTCCGTCAGCCAGTGCCAGTGCGGCACCGAGCACGACACCAAGTGTTGCACCGACGGCGACACCGGTTATCCCATCGCAGGGGAAAGTGGTTGTGGATGCAGAAGATGCATTTTCGACGACAGCCGGCAGTGATGGAAAGACGTGCACGATTTCCGGATACAAAGGAAATGCGGCAGTGACGACATTGTATATTCCGAAGGAAATCGGTGACAAAGAAGTGACAGCGATCGCAGCAAATGTATTTGCGGCCTGCCCATATTTGAAAAATGTAGTGATCAAAAATGACATCGACATTGCAACCGGTGCTTTTCCGGCAGGTGCAGAGATTTGGGCAAAATCCGGTGTGAAAGCGCAGACTTATGCACAGGCGAACGGCCTTACATTTCACCCGCTCAACAGTACGGCAAGTTTGACAGGCAAGAAAGATGCTTCATTTAAAAAAGGTACATTGACATGGACTGCCGTAAATGGTGCAGCTTCATACAATGTTTACCGTAAAAAAGCAAAAGGAAAATATTCCCTGTATAAAAATGTAAACGCCTTGACATATACCAATGAGAAATTGGCAGCAGGAGCTACTTATACTTATAAGATCCGCCCGGTATTTACGGCCGCAGACGGCGAAAGCATCGAAGGGGTGGATTCGAAAGAAGCCGCTATCGCATTGACGCCGGCAAAAGTGAAAAAACTGAAAGCAAAAGGCATCCGCGGAGGCATTCAGGTCCGCTGGGTGCGCAATAAAAATGTGACCGGCTATCAGGTATTTATGAAGGTTCATGTCAAAGGATTTAAGACTTCGTTTAACCGCGTGAAAACGATTAAGAAAAATAAAGTGACAGGATACCGCTGTAAAATGCTGGTTCGCGGCATGAAATACAGTTACCGCGTGCGTGCATTTAAGACAATTAAGGGCAAAAAGATCTTCGGACCATTTGTGATGGTCACAGCAAAAGCAAAATAAGGAAAGAGAGCAAAATATGTATTATTTGAACGATTATCGAGAAGGACAAAAATTAGTTGGAACGTATCTTTGTAAGTCCAAACAAATCTTAAAGACGAAGGCAGGAAAGACGTATTATTCGTTGATCCTGCAGGATAAGACCGGCACGGCAGATGCCAAGATCTGGGAACTTGGACGTGGCATCGAAGATTTTGAGACAATGGATTATATTTACTGTGAAGGTCTCGTGACGAGTTTTCAGGGAAATATTCAGATGAATATTTCACGTGTGCGCCGCAGTGAAGAGGGCGAATATGACCCGGCGGATTACATTCCGACGACGGATAAAGACATCAAAGAAATGTACGCCAAAGTGGTGGCATATGTGAATAGTGTGAAAAATCCATATCTTTCCAAATTGCTGAAAATGTTTTTTGTTGAAGATAAGGAATTTGTCAAAGAATTTTGCAAACATTCTGCGGCAAAAAGTGTACATCACGGCTTTATGGGCGGACTTCTCGAACATACCCTGAGTGTGACAAATATGTGCGAATATTATGCGGGTGCCTACCCACTCATTCACCGTGACCTTCTGATCACGGCGGCATTGTTCCATGATATGGGGAAAGTCGACGAAATTGCGCCATTTCCACGCAATGATTATACCGATGACGGACAGCTTCTCGGCCATATTTTTATCGGCGCACAGAAAATTTCTGCGGCAGCAGCCGGCATCCCTGGATTTCCGAAAAAACTGGAAAATGAACTGGTTCACTGCATTTTAGCACATCATGGAAAATTGGAATTTGGTTCCCCGAAAGTACCGGCATTGATGGAGGCAATGGCACTTCATCTCGCGGACAATGCAGATGCGAAATTGCAGACATTGACGGAAGTATTCCATCAGGCTGGCGACAATATGGAGTGGCTGGGATTCAACCGCATGTTTGAGAGCAACCTGCGCCAGACATCACCGGAGGAATAATCGATGGATTTTAAGAAAAATCAGGAAGTAATCTTAAAAATAGACGATCTTGGAAATAACGGAGAGGGCATAGGCCATGTAGATGGCTATGCTCTTTTTGTCAAGGAAGTATTGCCGGGTGAGACCATACGCGCGGGCATTATGAAATGCAAGAAAAATTACGGATTTGCGAGGCTTTTGGAGGTGCTGGAACCTTCTCCGGACCGTGTCGAACCGCAGTGCCCGGCGGCGCGTCCCTGCGGCGGCTGTACGTTGCAGCATTTATCGTACAATGCACAGCTTAGGTACAAAGAGAACAAAGTAAAAAATTGTCTTACTCGCATCGGCGGCGTGGATCTTACCACCGTGGAGTGGCTCCCAATCCTCGGGATGCAGGAGGAAACCCCATGGCATTACCGCAACAAAGCCCAATTCCCGGTACGCGAGCAATTGGATGAAAATGGAAAACCACACGCGGTGACAGGATTTTATGCCGGGCATTCGCACCGCGTTATCCCAATGACGGACTGCGCGATTCAGGCTCCGATCATGCGTGAGATCCTGGAAATCGTGCTTGCGTGGATGGACAATAACAACATTCCGGCGTATAATGAAGAACACCGGACAGGGCTTGTCCGCCATATTTATATCCGCACCGGCTATCACACCGGTCAGATCATGGTCTGCCTCGTCCTTAATGCACCAAACCAAAAGAAAATGGGGATAAATGAGGGAAAATTCACCGCGCTTGTGGATAACCTTACAAAAATCGATGGTATGACAAGCATCTGCCTGAATTTCAATCCGGAGAACACCAATGTAATTCTCGGCAAAAAGACGAGCACGCTTTGGGGCGAAGATGCCATCGAGGATATGATCGGCGGTATCTGTTACCGCATTTCCCCGCAGTCATTTTATCAGGTGAATCCGGCTCAGACCGAAAAATTATACCGTACCGCCCTTGAATTCGCGGACATTAAACCCGGCGAGACAGTGTGGGATCTGTATTGCGGCATCGGAACCATTTCCCTTTTCATCGCCAAAGAACTTGGCAGTGCCGGCGAAGTGATCGGCGTCGAAATTGTGCCGGAAGCCATCGAAAATGCGAAGGAAAATGCCCGCCGGAACAACATCACAAATGCCCGCTTCTACGCCGGTGCTGCAGAAGAAGTTGTTCCGAAACTCATCTCTGCAGACGGCAGCGAATCTGCCAAAGCGGATGTCGTCGTTGTTGACCCGCCGCGCAAAGGCTGCGACCAGACACTCCTCGACACAATCGTCCGCATGTCGCCAAAACGTATCGTTTATGTAAGCTGCGACCCGGCAACGCTCGCCCGAGATGTGAAGGTGCTGGCGGAGAAAGGGTACGAAGTAAAGAAGGTACGGACGTGCGACATGTTCCCGATGGGTGGGCATGTGGAGACTGTCTGTTTACTCACAAAAGTACAGAAGTAAATAGTGAGAAAAGGCTTGAAATAAGGGAATTTTGAGTGCTTCGGGATAAATTAACGGAGCCTCAAAATTCCACTTCTTTGAGTGTTAGGAAACATATCAACGGTTAAATTCTCATAGGGTTGAGTTGACGGAATGAAAATGGGATAGTTGGGTTGATAGGATTGATGTGAAGAATAGACCTGTTTGGGGTCTTATTTTTTTGATTTTGAGTAGGAGCGTGCGAGAGTATAACTGATTGAAAATGGTGCAAAAAACAAAATTACTATTAGAATTGTTGCATCAAAGATATTAGGTGGTTCGGTGCAGAACAATGCAAAAATGATGACGGAGAATATTTATGTAAGCAGTGTGGGATGGTGTTTCCACAAGTCAAAGGCAGAAAGCAGAAACTATTCTGTAGTGACGAATGCAGACTATCTTGGCATAGGTTGAACCGTGATATGAAAGAAACTCATATGGCATACTGCAAGCACTGTGGTAAGGAATTCTTGTATTACAAGGGGAGAAAAAGTACTGCAGCCATGAGTGTTATGTTGAGGAGTGGTTTAAAAAGTAAAAGTAACTTTTCTTTGAACGAAACAAAAAATTAAAGGATTATATTGAAAATTATAGCGCACTGCGCTATAATATAAGTATCTTAATAAAGGAGCTCGATACAATGATAGAAATTAAGGAACAGTCATTGTCTGGAATGACATTTATAGACTTATTTGCAGGGCTAGGAGGCTTTAGAATTGCCCTTGAATCACTTGGAGCAGGGTGCGTTTATTCAAACGAATGGGATGAGCCTGTACAGAAGGTGTATGCAGATAATTTTGGAGATACTCCAGAAGGAGATATCACTAAGGTTGATGAAAAGACCATTCCTGATCATGATATTTTATGTGCTGGATTTCCTTGCCAGGCATTTTCGATTAGCGGAAAACAAAGAGGTTTCGAGGATAGCAGAGGAACTTTATTCTTCGATGTAGCAAGAATTGTAAAAGAGAAAAAACCAAAAATAGTTTTTATGGAAAATGTAAAGAATTTTGCGACTCACGATGAAGGAAGAACTTTAGCTGTTGTAAAGGCAACTATGGAAGAACTAGGGTATACTTTTTACCAAAAGGTTTTAAATGCTGTGGATTACGGAGTTCCACAAAAAAGAGAGCGTATTTATATGGTTTGTTTCAGAAATGATTTAAACTTTGGAGAGTTCAAATATCCTAAGAGTTTTAAGTTAACAAAACACGTTGAGGATTATTTACTTGATGATGAATCATTGCTTGATGGGTTGTATGTGGATAGACCAGATACATATTTTAATGATACAAAGGATGATAAGTATAGCAACAAGTCTATAAGACTTGGGACAGTTAACAAAGGTGGACAAGGTGAAAGAATTTATAGCACAAAGGGTATTGCAATAACACTTTCAGCATATGGTGGAGGGGTATTTGCTAAAACAGGCGGTTATTTAGTAAATGGTAAAACTAGGAAACTTCATCCAAGAGAATGTGCAAGAATAATGGGATATCCAGATAGCTATAAAATATGTGAAAGTAATAATCAAGCATATAAGCAATTTGGTAATTCGGTTGTTATTGATGTTTTGCAGTATATAGGACAGGAAATTGGTGAAACACTGAAATAAGAGTGTATTTTTTAGAAGGAGAGATGATCTGTGAATGAGGTAGAATTTCGTAATTGGCTTGCAAGTAAAGGGATGAAGAAAAAAGTGCAAAGTGATACGGTATCTAGGCTAAAGCGAGTTGAAAAAGAAATAAATCGTTGCGATATTGATGAACATTATCGCAACGATCGATGTGAATATTTACTTTCTTTATTTACTAATATGGGAAAAAACGAAGAAATGGAAAGATTTCCAGATGCTAACCTCCCTATTGGTAAATATTATATGAGTACATTTCGGCATGCACTCAAGAAGTATGTAGAATTTTGTGACGAAACTATTTAAGAATCTCTATAAATTCGTTATCTGTTAGACCATACTTTTTTTCCAACTGTGTGATAGAAAATATTACGTTTGCATTATATGTATTTGAAAGTTTTCTGACCTCGTATTCATCACCACGCTGTGAGAACATGTATTCATATTGTTGGAAGATAAAGCGTCTATCATGAAGTTGTTGAGACGATTGAACAAATAGTTTGTCTCCATCAATACGGCTACTATTGATTACATAATCAGTGGTCGCAATGTAATCAATTACTGGCTCTAATCTGCTTTTTCCAACATTTCCAGAGCCACTTCTCTTGATGCGATATTTTGCTGTCACATCAAAATATTCCTGGAAATGTTCAATTGGCAAAATAACAAAATTATTTGTAATAAAATATTTGGCTCCCTTTTTTTTGTATATTTGGATAATCCAATCGGAGAAAATCTGGGAGTCGTTTTCCATTTGTATGTCTTTGCCAGCAGTTCCAGCTTCGCGGAATTCATCGAAATCCTGATCCATATGCTTCATGATTTTCTGTGCATAAACATTGATTCGGTTTACATTCTTCGGACTATAGTCAAATGATTGTGTTTCAATATTTGGGAGAAGAACAAATTGTCCACATTGTGCGGGAGAATGCTTTGCATCGATGTAGAATTCCTTTCCAGACTTCGTCTTTACTAGAATATCAGGAACTGTTGAATCTGCTCCTCCTTGATGAACAAAAGTAGCGTATTCCCCAAATTTTTCGTTCAAATAATCTGTACATGCTAATTCAAAATCTTCCCATACTGCCATAGTTTTGTACCTCCTGTTTTCTAAGAAATTTTTTATTGATTGACCAATTTTGTTTATAACACTAACGGTCATGGCATTGCCCGCTTGCATAAGTAAATGGCGATCAGATACTTCGTTTTTTACCTTATCAGCATATTCTTTGGGAAATCCTTGAAGAAGTAGAGCTTCATATCCTGTAAGCTGATAGATGGTATGATTTTTTACATATAAAACACCATCACGTTGTGAACGTAAAGTAGGACATTTACCATCATAAATTCTTAAATCATTCATTCTGGTATCAAGAATTTTTCCCTCCATATTTTTTAAATCCTCAATTGTATACATTCCGTTATTGGTCGGATTTTTGAGGTAATATTTTAATATTTCTAGACGTTCATCGCTGGCAACACTATCATCTATCAAGTAGTTGGAAAGAGATGGCTTTTCAACAGGTTCTGGCCAAGCAAAGTCTTTCAAGTCGGATGCTATATCCTTTCTGATACCGACAAAATATACACGTTGTCTCATTTGTGGCACTCCGTAATCAAGACTGGTAAGAACTTTATAATCAACAGTATAGCCAACTCGGTTTAACTCATCTAAAATAATTTGCAGTGTTTTCCCTTTGTCATGTGTAACAAGACCTTTAACATTTTCAAGTAAAAAGCACTTGGGTTTTGACTCTTCTAAAATTCGTGCTATATGGAAGATTATTTGTCCTCTGTCATCAGAAAAACCGTCTTTTCTTCCTATAACAGAAAATGTTTGACATGGAAATCCTGCAATCAGCATATCGTAAGCAGGCAATTGCTCATGTTTTATTCGCTTTAAGTTATAGAAGTATTTTTCGTCAGTCGCATCATGCATTAAGTTGTAAGTTTTAGTGGATAGCTTACTAGTATCTGAATATCCAATGCACTTTAATCCGATTTGTTCTAAACCTAAGCGACCACCACCAATTCCGGAACATAGGTCTAAAAAAGTATTTATAGTATTCATGATGCTTTATTCATCGCCTCACTTTCCTTGCTTTCTACCAGTAATTCACTTAAATCAGAAATGGAGATACCCAAGAAATCTGAGAATTTCTTGAGATTGGATTCACTAGGAATAAGATAACCATTTTCATAGCGACCATAATACATGGGAGTCCATCCCATTTTTTTTGCAACGTCTGCTTTTGTCATATTCTTTTGTTTTCTTGTTTTGGATAATATATCTGTAAATTTTGACATAAAGAAAAGAACACCTCCATAGTTTAATGTTTAATCTCTTTTTATTTCTATAATATCTTCAAGTTCACAATTCATAGTTTCACAAATCTTTAGAAGTACATCTGTTGTGATGTTTGCACCTTTACCAAGCTTTGCTATGGACGCAGCACTAAGACCGGTAGCTTCTTTAAGGTCATTTTTGTTCATTTCTTTATCAATTAACATTTTCCAAAGTTTGTTATAACTGATTTTCATGGTATACCTCCTCGCTTGCTTGCTGGGTGTTTCCCACTAAGTAGTAATTCAGGATTTCTACATCGTTGCTTATATCTCGTGGCTTAATTCTTGTTAAAACCTTTTCCTCAACTTCCGGTGTCCAGTATATTTTCAGACTTTTTCTAGCCCTTGTAATAGCCGTGTAGAAGACACTATGAGTTACAAGCTCCTCAACCTCATCGGTAATTACTATTTTAACAGATTCATATTCAAGGCCTTGTGCCTTATGAATAGACACAGCATAAGCAACTTGAAACGGAACAATGGTCATAGAACCTTGGTCTTCTCTGTCTTCATCGTCACTGTCTTTTTTATTAACACAAAATCGGATAACAGACTTATCTTCATGGCTTTCCAAAAGCTCAAAATCGCATCCTTCAGTTTCAGATTCGTCTATTTGTTTTGGGACTTCAACATCAAATTGAATGCGTTCTTCATATGTGTCGCTATCTAAAATGTCAACACCTCTGATTATGCCTTTCATATTGTTGTATATGACAGGTCTAAATCTGTCGGATTCCAAGAAAAGAATTGGGTCACCAACTTTGTAATATTGTACATCCCATCTAACAGGCGGATTAGAATTGCTTTCCTGCAGAAATCGGTTAATGTTGTTGATGCCATACAAACCATCATAATTTAAACAGAGAATAGCCTCACCTTCCTTAAGAGAGGATAGAAGAGAGGAATCAACCTTCAAAGAGTAACTTTCTTTTTCTAAGTACTCCTTTGCAGCTTCGTCCATATTCCTTACTTTATCCCATAATTCAAGTAGGTATTTATCTTTAGTTCGATGTGGTCTTGTAAGTTCAAATACAGCACTTTCTGGCAAAAATGATTTTAGTACAGAGAACCAATTGCCAAATTGAATCGCATCGATTTGATAAGTGTCTCCTACAAGTAGCAGCCTGTTAAAACTGGCATTATTAAGTATGGCAACCATATTACTATTGCTGACAGTACTGCATTCATCGATAACTAATAGCTCATACTTTGTAAAATCACGACCCTGATTTAAGAAACTTGTTATGGTTGAAAAATTTGTGTTATCAGCGTCAATTTTACCCATTAGATTATCCTTAGCAGGGTTGGTTTGCGTTAAATACAGCTTAGGTTCATCGTTAAGAAAATGTGATACGTGATTGATGAGTGTCGATTTTCCTACACCGGCGGAACCATATATGGCAGCTACCCTTGATTCGGAAAAAATTTTGCTTATGATTTGTCTTTTCTCAGGGCAGTCGATTACATAATCATCAAGCATATACCAGGTTTCAACATCATTATAATAATTATCAATTCCTGAAGAAGATAGCTCTTGCAGTTTCTTAACTATTTCACACGTGTCAATCTTGTATTCGTTGATAAAAACCTGCCCATTTTCAAGCATTAAATCACTTTTTGGTCGATGACCATCCCAGAGTCTATTGTTGTATTTTTCAATTAGATCTTCGATGTTCTTATAGGTAGTGATGTCATTAATATCTGTAAATAACTGTCCCTTACCTTCAGTGTTGTTTCGGATATATCTCGCAAACAACTCTGGTTTCTTATCTCTGCAAGGGATACAATTGAACAATGCACTTAACTTTGGATTATGGCCGCACGGAGATTGGTTAAACGGCATCTTGTCAAATGGTCTGCATTTGCTTGATAAGTATAAATAGGAAAGAGAACTATTACCAACATTCCGCCATTCCTCATAGTAGGTACTGTAGAAACCAGACGAATACTGATTCTTTATAATGACATTATTCATATTGTAAAGAAGATAACGAAGCACATTTTGTCCTGAACGCTTACCCTGAATGATTTCTCTACAACGATCTAAAACCGAGATAAAGTTAGAAGACTTCAGGTTTTCCTTCCAAGCATCAGTTAATTTTTTGTATGCTCTATCTGAAAAGTCCATAAGAGCGTTTAATGGATAACCATTTCTTGTTATGAATTCACAGATAAGACGTTGCTCACCATATGGTACTTTTATTTTATCTCCCCTTATTATTGCAGCAAAATTCTTAAACTCGCAGTCACGTATGGATACTTCCCAATTATCGATAATCATAATCGGCATTGTTTTTCCAAGTATCTCTATACTTTCTTGAACCAGATGAAACTTTGACGCATAGTTACCCATAATCGGCAACCTTGTGAATGCAATAACACGGTTTGATTTGGTTTTATTTTTTCTATCATCTACGGGTGCAAATGTTACCTCGTAATAGATACGCCCATTTACAAATAGTGGCTTTAATTTCTGAATATAGTATCTGTTGTTTTCAACAGCATTTAGCATCACAGGATATTTTTCAAGTCTTTCAGAAATTTTCGCATAGTACTCCTGTAGAGTATCATCTAGGCGTAATGGGAATTTTTCTAAATTATGTAGTACTAAAATCCCATAATGTTGCCACATAAGGTTCTTGGTTTCAAGGAGATACTTATAGTATTTAAGCATCAATCTTTCAGAACCGTCCTCATCAAGTGTGTATTGTGTTGTTACAACCTCAAGAAAATTATGAAATTTATATAGCGTATATAATCTGCTGGTCACCTGTGAGTATTCCCATGCTTCAGCAAGATTTTCTTCGTTAAAAGGAATATCTTTACCATTGGAATAGAACTTAAACATAATGTGGTTTATGAACTTTGATAGCTGTTCTAGTATATCTTGAGAAATAGCACCACGGGTTGAACCATCGAGATTATCTAAATGTCTACAAATAGCATTATCGATTTTGCGTATTGTTTCATCAACTGATGGCATCTTTATTATCCTTTCTGTTATTGCTAATATTCACCGTCATTCCAATCGTCAATAAATACATCGTATGGAAATGCTCCTGCAAAATGTTCAGGGTGGAGCTTTACATATAGGTTTCGTATTTTTACTCTTGTTTGGCTCATAAAAAATGGCTCATTGCCGTTTGAAGAAAAACTCTTACTTAGCTCATTCAATTCATAAAGTAAGGCAAAAACACTTGATTTAAGACCAGGGTCAGAGAAGTTATTTGCCTTCTGCCCCCACTTCGTTTGATATAGGTTATCAATTTTTACAGGAAGTGTCATGTCAACTAGTGAAGCACCGTAATTTTCACCAATCATCGTAACCATTATCTCATCGTAATCAAAAGTAAAATCATGAAGTAGCTGTGTATCTTCAGATGAATATGGTGATTCATCTGTCACATTTTCTTCTGGGATTTCAAGTGTTTCTGCACCGGTATCTTTTTTTGATGCCGGTGTTTTTCTTGTCTTATTTGCCGCCTCATTAAGAATATCAACAAATAATTCTTTGATTTTTACAGAAAAGTTTGCTAGGTCAATGTCCGGTATATTTTCAGCAAATGCCTTACATAAGTTTTCAGCTACGCCATCATTAAATGACTCTAAGTAGGAAACAAATTGCTCAGGTTCTATATGACTGAGTATGGTTGAAGCCATATTACTAATACTTGTATGACCGTTGTAATACGACTTATATGTTTCTATCGAAGTTCCCTCAATAATCGGTAAATCTTCCTCTTGTAGCAATGTTTCAAATAGTGTCTTGGTAAATTGCTTTGTATTACTTGATCCACCTATGACGGATTTCAGCTTGTGAGCAAATTCTTGGAATGTCAAAACAAATCCCTCCTATCGAAGCCTACCCAACGCTACCCACGACTACCCAGTTCTACCGACCCTACCGTTTATAATTAAAGGTGATAAGGGATAGCTTTATTTCCAAACACGTCATAAAAGGCCATGAAATAAAAACTGTATATATTATATCGGAAATTCAAGAAAAAATCTACACTTTCAAGTCTGAAAAATCAGCGAACGCAGAAATTTTGTAGAACTATACAGTTTCGAATGTGTTCTTATATGGATTTTAACTAAAGTAAAGACTAATCCCTCAGAAGTCAAAAATAGTAAATCATGCCGGAGTGCGCAATCTTGGCAGGATATCTCATAGGTTTCAATTCACTGTGATAAAGACAGTGA
>JABLTO010119914.1_pt1 | contig 39043 bp, 73 predicted proteins | sample 7160091 | NCBI WGS metagenome assembly JABLTO01 (sample SAMN14651225, study PRJNA627086) | human gut metagenome | isolation source: feces | host: Homo sapiens
AAAAAAACCGCAGAAAACGCCCAGTTCAAAGAAAGCAAAGCCCACAAAAAAGCGCATCAAGTTCATCGGCCTGATCGCTGCCCCGGATATCCAGAACGTCCTTCTGCAAATTCTGGAAGATGGGCAGCTCACCGATTCCATGGGCCGCAAGGCGGATTTCCGCAACACCATCGTGCTGCTCACCTCGAACCTCGGTGCGCGCTTCCTGGCGGGGCAGAGCGCTCCGCTGGGCTTTGCGGCGGGCAGCGAGGCTGTGTTTGAAAAGCAGTCGGCGCAGGCCATCGAAGAAGCGAAAAAGTGGTTCCGGCCAGAGCTCGTGGGCCGTCTGGACGAAATGATCGTGTTCCGCCCGCTGGCAGAGGAAAGCCTGTGCGCCATCACCGAAAAACTGCTTTGCCAGCTGGAAGCGCGGGCGGCCCGCAGCGGCTACCAGCTGCACCACACCCCGCAGGTGGGCCGGGCACTGGCGGCAAAGGCTCACTCAGCCTACGGTGCCCGGGAGCTGCGCCGTGCTGTGGACCGTGCCGTGGAGCAGGCGCTGGCGGACCGCATCGCCTCCGGCGAAGCCAGCACCGGCCAGCACTGGACGGCAGATTGCTCTGCCGACGGCTCCATCGTCCTGCGGGAGGATGAAACGGTAACGATGTAAGGCCGATGCACCGGTAGCTTTTTCCTCAGACACGAAATACGGGTTGCGGCACCCAGCATCTGCTTCGCTATCGCTTGCATCTTGCTGGCCGCGGCCCCAACAACAGCTCCCTGTTTCCGCCACTGGCGGTGGTCGCTGTTGTTGCAGGCCATTCCATCGCCCGCCCTATTGCCTTCGGCAACAGGGTCCCACCCCAGCGGACGGTCTTCGGAAAAACTACCGGCGTGTCGACTGGGCAACGGCTTCTCAGGAAAATGGTTGTTTCTCTCCTGCAATTCTGTTATCATAGAAACAACAGAATCGCAGGAGGAATTCCATGCACACTTTATTTCTATTGAATCCCACTGCCGGCAAGACCGACTGCACCCGCACCCTGCCGCAGCAGATCGAAGCGGCGGCTGCCCGCGCGGGCCTTGCCCCGGAAGCATATACCATTCAGGTCACCACCCACGCAGGTCACGCCCGGGAGCTTGCGAATGCGGCTGCCCGGCAGGCCCGGCAGGCAGGGGAGACCCTGCGCATCTATACGGCAGGCGGTGACGGTACGTTCAACGAAGCTCTCACCGGTGCCTATGGGTACGAGAACACGGCTGTCGGCTGTCTGCCCTTTGGCAGCGGAAACGACTTTTTGCGTACCTTCGGCACCAAAGAGGAGTTTCTGGACCTGGATGCCCAGCTGGCCGGCGGGCCGGTGAGCATCGACCTGATGGACACCAGCCTCGGCCTTTCCGCCACCATCTGCGCCGCCGGTCTGGATGCACAGGTGGCCTACGGCATCCCGAAGTTCCGGCGCATTCCCCTGTGCGGCGGTGAGATGGCCTATGCACTCTCCATCGTGGAGCAGCTGTGCGGCCACATCGGCCGCCGGGTGGAATACACCATTGATGGCGAAACGTTTGCCGTGGACTGCCTGATGTGCGCGGTCTGCAATGGCCGCACCTACGGCGGCGGCTTCTGCGCCGCGCCGGAAGCACAGCCGGACGACGGCTGGCTGGATGTGTATATCATCCGCAAGGTGAGCCGCCTGACCATTGCAAAGCTGCTGGGCATGTACAAAAGCGGAAAGCATTTCCAACATGGCCAGCTCGTCAAGGAGGCCCAGCCGTACTTCATCTACCGCCGGGCAAAGCAGGTGACTCTGCGTGCCGTCGATGGCCGCGGGCCCATCGTTGCCACGGCAGATGGTGAGTGTGTGCCTACGGAGCAGGTGGCGGTGCAGCTCCGGCCGCTGGCGGGGCGCATCCTGCTGCCAAAGCCCGCATTCGAGCGCTTTGCGGCGCAAAGGCAGGCAGAGAGTGCAAACTCAATAAGCCTTTGATGCAAAAGAGACGACTCCTTTTCAGAAGGGAGCCGTCTCTTTTTTCGCTGAATCATCAAATTTTCTGCTGTAACAAAATATTCATTTACCATTTTCGGATTTAGAAAGATTTGAAAAGATGCGTATACGCGAATTTTATTTTGGATAACCGTGCCAAAACTGGGCTTAAATTGGATAACTCGTACATTGTTCTTACACTGAAAACCTTAAAAAGATGACGAATATGTACATAAAAACATACATATATGGGACATATTGGGGACTACTTGATTTTTTCAATTTCGGTACGCAACCAGTCAATTGAGCGATCTGTATAGACGCGCTCAGTAATGTCGGCAATACGATGCCCAACGATTCGTTTGATTGCATATTCGTCCATATTTGCGAGTTTAGCAAGTGTAACAAATGTTTTACGACAATCGTGTGTATGATGATTGGGATTGAGTCCAAGGCGATTCAAAACGGCCTTGAACTCTCGGGAATAAAGTTCGTAATAGACAAAATTATATTCTCCCTGCATAAAAGCCGAAGCATTAAAAAGACGCTCTGAGCCATATTTAATGGCTTCATTGTAATGCATTTCAACCAAGGGATATATACGCGAATGGATTGGAACAAGGCGGTTTCGACCAGCGTCGGTTTTTGATCCGCCGGTAAATGTACGATTTTTAAGATCAACATCTTTCAGAGCGAGTTTCAAAAGTTCGGACGCGCGCCAGCCCGAATAGCATTGGATCAGCATGATATCTATATATAGATTTGTCCCGGCAGAACCCCAAAGAATTTCAAGTTCCTTATCGGAAAAACTGAAATGGGGATATTTACCAATTCCTTTGTCATCAGGAGGAGGCTCCGGGAGATTAAACATCCGTGCATAATTCTTATCGGTCATCTCGTACTCGACGGCGTAGTCAAACATCAGATTAAAGATCTTTTTTAGAATAAGCTGAACATGATATGTCGGATGATGTTCGATTCCTTGCTTGTCGGTGAGAGTTCCGTGCATGATAGCGTTTTTGATATGCGGAATACGAACGGTTCGCACGGTCATATTGTATATTGAACTGGCATATTTCCAAGCACTATTTGTTGAAATAACATTTCTCCCGCATACTTTTTTTGCATATTCGTCAATCCAGCGTTCATAGAGCTGTTGCATGTTAATGACCGTGGCAAGATCGTAGGGACTCTGATTATATTCCAAAAGAGCCTGATACGCTTCATTATAGGTTTTGAAGTAAGCGACTGGCTTGAGAAGCTTTGCGATAGGCTTCCCTTCATCTGAGAAACCAACTGTTACCATAACACGGAATGGTTTGCGAAGATTACGGCCACGCAATTCAGTGATTTGCCCAAACCCATTTGGAAGACGGGCATGACTTTTTCGCTTGGTTCGATTCTGAATGACTGACTTTTTACTGAGTGGATAACCGCAGTGCGGACATGCAATTGCTTTATCGCTGACTTGCAAATCACACTCGGGACAGGACACAAGCATTTGAAATCCTCCTTTGTTGCTTGAAAGCTCGATAATTCGGGCTTTTTCTTTTGGCGAAAGCTATTCTAGGTTAAACCGTTTCATCCGGGCTGTCAATCCTTCAACGGAAGAAAAATAAAATACAGCACGCACTCGACCGTTTTCTACAGTACCATCCTTTTGAGCCTAAGACGCATTTTGACGTGCTTAGAGTAACATAAAAGGAGTACGATAGAATGGACAAAGCTAGATTAGAATTCGGATCGGTTCCGGTGCGGGTGGCGGCGAAGGTATACGGACGTGACCCTGCATGGGTGCGGGCGGGCATTATTACAGGGTGGTTGCCCATTGGTGAAGCAACAAGGAACGGCCAGCGGATCACCGACATCAAACAGATGAATTCAAAATACGGGCGGATCAACTATTATATCTCACCCAAGCTCCTTTACGAGCAGACTGGCTACGAATGGAGGGGTGAAAAATGAAAAGCGAACGTCCGGTACTCTCCAAAAAGAATCCATACCGCATCCCGAAGCAGCGGTACTACGAACTGAAGCACTTCTGCCTGCAGTATGACGACTGGAAGAAAGCGCTGACTTTGATCGACGGGTGGGAGATTTCGCCCGACGGTATGACTGGTGTCATCAAGGGGAATCCGCCCGAAAGTCCGACAGAGCGTCAGGCGCTGGCGCGAGTCTACTATTCAAACTGCATTGACATTGTGGACCGATGCATCGCAAAGCTGGACACGGTGCTGGGGCCATACATCCTGGAAGGCGTGACAAAGAGTCTGGGCTATGACAAGCTTCAGGCAAAGGGATGTCCCTGCTGCAGGGAGACCTATTACATGCATTACCGATATTTCTTCTGGCTCCTGAGCAAAGAACGACAGTGACGCGAAAAGTTCGGCCTCTATTATGGAGGTGATTAGTTATGATTGATATTAAGGTCATGAAAGAAATTGCAGAAAAATCACAGGAGGCTGTTAAGTATATGACTGTGTTACATTCCGCGAAAAAGCGAAATATGAAATGGGATGTAGATGTGGTCATGAGTGTGATGCAGGACTATGATGATCTGTGCAAAGAAATTCAGAAATTAGCAAACGAAAACTAATCTAAGGCAAAGGGCTGCGGAGAAATCTGCGGCTCTTTATTTTTCTCCAGACGCGAAAAAAACAGGGTGCATTATGGAAGAAAATACACTTTTTGGCAAAGGAGAAAAATTATGCTGAAGAACATTGTAAAGGGTTTTGTTGAAATGATGAACGCGATCAACGAAGGTGCGAAGGCGCACATGGATTGGGAGCGCGAGGAGATGCAGAACCTTGTCATGTTCCAGGCGGGTTTGCGCTGATGCAGACTTGTGTAAGGAACCGGGGAAGGCCGTGGCGAAAGCTGCGGCTTTCTCTTTTCTCCGTGATTCTTCCGCACGCACTCGACCGAAACACGCTTTATATTGGTACAAGGAGATTTTCAAAATGGCTTATCTGGTATGGATTTTGACTGGCATCGCAATTGTTCTGGGCTTTTTGCTGGGTCTGCTGCTCGGGAAAACCCACGACTACCGCAAGAAGTCTGTAGGAACATTGTTTGTGGGCTACACCGGCGAGGACGATGACGGTGCTCATTTGTTTTTGAGCATGGACAAGGCGGTGGAAGATATCGAGAACGCAGAGTATGCGATCCTGCGAGTCAAAAAAGTAAAGGCGCGAAATTAACTGCCCGCTTTACGGAGGAAACTCCGAACTTATATTTTTGAAGGGAGAAATTCAAAATGGAACTGAACGAAAGACTGGACAAGGAATTGGAGCGGCGCTTCGAGGATTTGGAGAACCTGAAAACGGGAAGTGACGAGCAGGGCAAAGCGACCGACAACATCGTGAAGCTTTACAAGCTGCGAATGGATGAGAATGAGCAGAAGGCCAGCAAAGAGGCTGACGAGGACAAATTGCAGATGGAAAAACGCAAGTATGAACTCGAGGTCGCGAAAGCTGATGACGACAAGCTCATCCGCATCCTGACGACAGTGACGAGCGTCGGTGTGACGATCGCGGGTTTTGCTGTGGGCAGTCACTGGTACGGCAAGGGATTCAAGTTCGAGGAGACGGGAACCATTTGTTCGAGCACGTTCAAGGGTCTGATGAGAGACTTTAGATTCTTCAAGAAGTAAGGAGGAACCGTGGAGGTCGTGGCGAAAGCTGCGGCCTCTTTTTCTTTTATGCGATACTATACCGAGCCGTCCGAGGAGTGGACGAGATATTACGGCGTGACCTACCGATGCAATCACCCGGTGTACCGGACTTGCACCCTTTATGCAGAGCACGGGAAAGGGCTTTGTGTCATTCAGCAGAGGTTCAATGAGAAAAGTCGGGCGACCTTCTGGGGACCCATTGACCCATGGCTCACCGACAAAATCTACATGCACGAAGGATTCCGGGAGTATTTTCTGGAGCACGCAAAACGAAAAAATCAAAATGGATTCTATCCGACGGTCACTGTGCGGCAGCTCATGTGGGCCATCCGGATGAAGCCGATCAAGAAAGAACGGTGGGAAACGGTGTTTGATAGGAAAGAAGTGTAGGCGCGAAATTTGCAGAGTGCTTTATGAGACGAGTTACGTCTTGACATTTATATTTTGGAGGTATGAACTATGAAGAAAGCATTGAAAATTGGAGCAGTAGCAATGGCAATTCATTTGGCACTCAATATAGGCTTTATGTTTGGTATGGCGACACCGATTGCAATGGAATTACTTGAAGGTAATTACCGCGCAGCGAGTGTGTTGTCACGCCAGAACAGGAAAAACTATAAAAAGGGTAAATACTTAGATATTGCTGAGGCGATTGACGCTTATGCACGCTTTATGGCGAATACATTATTAGCAATCAATAAGAAAAGGAGACGTATAAAATACAAAAAGTAACTCAAAAGGCGGGAGCCGTGGAGAAAGCTACGGCTCTTTGTCTTTTTATTTTTGACGCGAGAAAACCATCCGCTATTATGGAAGGAGGTGAGAGCAATGGAATACCTTCTGGCAAAGAGCGACAGACAGCTCGGCATCGGTATCAGAATGTTACATGATGAAGGTTACAAAAGGCTGGTTATTGATAGCGTGATAAACGCCAAGAACCGAATGGAGTTCCACATCTATGTTGACGCTGATGCAGACACCGTGGAGCGTCTGAACGCACGTTACCAGACGTTGATTTCCTAAATCCAACTCTGGAAGGGCAAAAGATCTGAAACATGGTCTTTTGCTTTTGTCCCGCTCATGCTATAATGAAACAAAAGGAGGCGAAATACATGCAAGTGACATCGCACATGATCGTTCCTGTGAAGAAAAATGGGAAATGGACGACTTATATCAAAGAGTTTCAGGAAGAAATCCCGGACTTGGGTCGTCATCGAATGATGTGCAACAAGTGCGGGAATGAAAAGTATCCCGATTGCCGTTCATGGTGCCTGATTGAAAAGGATTGGGTCGAGCGAGAGCAGAAAAAAGCTCAGGAGAAAATCGCCAAGCATAAGGTCGAGATTGATATTTTGGCCGGGCTGGTACGGGATGGTCTGCTGAAGGTGGAAGATGCTGCACCGCGCGTGGAGATGACCGTGGAAGAATTTGAAGCGGCGATGAAAAGCACCGATTCTTGAAAAACCAACTTAGTTATGATAGAATAACATTGAAAATGGGAGTGATTGAAGATGCCGGTATTGAGCATTTTCTATGGAATTATCGTTAGAATGTACCGCGAACAGGGCGGAAAACACAATATGCCGCACATCCACGCTGAGTATTCGGGAGAAGAAATCGTGATGGGACTTGATGGTTCTATCATTGAGGGCAGTTTTCCAAAGAATAAACTGAAACTTCTGGAAGCGTGGATCATAATCCATCACGATGATCTGGAAGCAAACTGGAAGCTGTTGAGCAATGGCGAACAGTTCTTCCGCATTGATCCTCTGAAGTAAGGAGTGATTATATGTTGCAACCGAAACTGACTAAGGTTGAGGCAATGCCCAATTTAAGGCTTCAACTGTTTTACGAAACCGGTGAAGTGAAAGTTTTTGATGTAGCGCCGTATGCGACAGGTTCATGGTATGGGCAACTGAAAGATGAAAGATATTTTAATGCAGTTCAACTACTTCCGGGTGGCGTTGGTATCGAATGGCCAGAAGGACAGGATATTGCGCCGCATGAACTATATGAAAATAGTGTAACGGTCAAGAAAACTGCTTGATATTTATCTCCGAAAGAGCTTGTGAGAGATTACAGGCTCTTTTTGTTTTACGCGAAAAAATCCTTTTGTCTTATGGGATAAGGCCCAAACAAAGGAGAAGTACGATGGATATTTTGAAGAAGATCTGGAATACGAGCGTAACGGTTGGGCAGGTCATTGTGACCGCAGTGATCGGACTGACAATTGGTCTGGTTATCTGGGTTCTGGTGAGGCTGTTCCGGCCGTCGAAGAACTGAGGATTTAACGGAAACCGGTACACGAATTGATATTTAGCCTTATCTCGAAAGAGCTTATGAGAAATCATAGGCTCTTTTCTTTTTGCCGGACGCGAAAAATACAGGATGCTTTATGGAAGACAGAGGGTAAACCCAACTCTCTGCCTTTTTTATTTTTGAGCCATTGAAAGGAGATTCAAAATGGAGGACATTATGCACATTCAATCCGGTTTTCTGCGCAGGCTGGTTTCGGCTGCGGTAGGCAAGGCAATCAAGAAGCAGGGAATCGACGCTGCTATTCAGCTGAACGATCTGCGGATGGACTACACCGACAAAAACCGGAAGGTTCGTGTGCACCTGGATATTGATGCAGAAATGACACAGGAAGCACTGGTTGATATTTTGAGCAAAGCCGGAGTGCTGTGAAAGGAACAGATTATGAAACTGAACCAAAAGATATTTTCCTACCTTGGGAAGCATGGGGCGACCATTCTGTCCATTGCGGCGGCGGCTGGCGTTGTGCTGACCGCTGTTGAGACCGCAAAGGCGACCACGAAGGCACAGAGCCTGATCGACATGAACAAAGCTGAGCCGATGACAAAGAAAGAAATCGTCAAGGACTGCTGGAAGTTCTACATCCCGGCGGCAGTTGTTGGTGCAGGCACTATTGCGTGCATTCTGGGTTCAAATGGTCTGAACAAAAAGACGCAGGCGGAGCTGATGGCGGCCTATGTCGCTGTCCAGCAGACCTACAGCAACTATCGCAAGAAGGTTGCCGAGCAGGTAGGCGAAGAAATGGAGCATGAGATTCACCGGAAAGTCGAGGAAGTTCCGCTTGACAAAAACAACGATGCGGTAAAGCTCTTTTATGAGCCGTACACAAAAAGATATTTCAATGCAACCATGGCACAGGTTTACGAAGCTGCCTACATGCTGAACAAGAAGCTGGCTCTGGACGGTGGTGTATCACTCGAAGCGTGGTGTGAGCTGCTTGGGCTCGATTACCGACCGGACCCGGAATCGCGCGGTTGGTGCATTGATCAGATGGTAGAAGATTGGGAATACTGCTGGCTGGATGTGGAATGCGACGAACAGAAAACCGATGACGGCTTGACAGTATACTATTTCAGTCCGTGGGCAGATCCGGTGAAAGATTGGGAAAATTATGATCCGAGTCAGACGGCTCCGTTTTGACGCGAAAAATTCAATCGCCATTATGAAGGAGGTGAGACAAATGAGTAAGAAATCGAACATTTGGAAGATTCTTGGCATGACAGGAATGATATTTGGCTTTCTTGGCACAATGGTGCAGGGATATGCTGAAGACAAGGAACTGGATGCCAAAATCAACGAAGCGGTTGACAAAAAGCTTGCCGAGCGCAATGAGACTGAGGGGCAGTGATGCCTCTCTTTCTTTTTGATATTTGGCGATAACGCGAAAAAATCTCTCTGCATTATGGAAGGAATCCACAAATTGAAAGGAGATTTTATTATGCACGAATACGATAAGGACTTCTGGAGAGCAATCGACGAACTGACATGGAATCAGGTGAAACGGTGTGCGAAAATGGTGGTCGATACTCTGATTGGAGTGATGATCACGATTGGCGTGCAGCCGGTTCGACTGTATGAGTACGTTCGGTATCGTTGGTCGCATCGAGATGAAGTGAAAATCGAATGCGAGGCAAATGAACGCTTCGAACATTTGAAGGTTAGTGGACACATCTGATAGACGAGAGTCGTGGCAAAAGCTGCGGCTCTTTTCTTTTATATTTTCTGGAGGTATGAAAAATGAAACTCAAAGCACTGGCAAATGCGCTCTTGGTGGGTGCGAAAAAGCACAGCCCGGAGATCCTTATTGGTTTGGGCATCACAGGAGCGGCATCTTCTGTGATATTTGCAGTCAAGGCGACCCCGAAAGCAATGATCCTGCTTGATCAGAAGAAGCAGGAACTGGGTGTCGAAAAGCTGGAGGCGAAGGAAATCATCAAAACGGCAGCACCGGTTTATATTCCGACTGCTGTCAGTTTTGGCGTGAGCGTGGCATGCATCATTGGTGCCAGCAGCGTGAATGCACGCAGGAATGCTGCATTGACTGCCGCTTACACCCTGAGCGAGAGCACACTGCGCACATATCGGGACAAGGTGCTGGAGACCGTGGGCGAGGACAAGGAACGCGAGATCCGACAGGCAGCGGCCATTGAACAGCAGCAGAAGACACCGGAGGCTCAGACTGTTGTTGTGAACAATGCAGCTGGACAGCTCAAGTGCTTCGACTCACTCAGCGGAAGATATTTTACGGCAACTAAAAACCAGATCGACAAGGCGGTCAACGAGTTCAACCGTCAGCTGCGGGATGACATGCGGATCAGCCTGAATGAATGGTATGATCTCGTTGGCCTGGACCAGAACAAGCTTGGCGACATGCTCGGCTGGGACATCGACCGCGGGTACATCGAAACCTGCTATGCGTCCCGGCTGGATGAGGAAGGCATGCCGTGCCTCGTCGTGAATTATGTGGAGCCTCCGCACTACATTGGCGTGTGAGACGCGAAAAATTCATTCTGCTTTATGGAACCAAGAAGGTTCACATTAAGAACAAATCTTGAAAGGAGATTTTATTATGGACGAAATGAACAACATGAACGAGGTTACTACCGAGGAGACTTCTAATGAGATGGCTCCCGTGGTTACGGAGAACAATGAGGTGAAGACGGAGGAAAAGAACTCTGGCATCAACACTTGGGCGGGCGTTGCCGCTGCTGTTGGCGTGTTGACGATCGGTGCAATGGCTACCGGTATCGCAAAGCACATGGCAAAGGCAAAGAACGAGAACAAGGTTGAGAAGGAGAAGAAGCCGAAGAAGCACATCAAGCTCCGCAAGCCGTGGGAGATCACGGAAGACGAACCGGATGTGATTGACGCAGAGTTCAATGACGTTACGGAAGAACCTGAAAAGGAAGAAAACTAATGTGAAAGGTTCAGGCGAGAGCCGTGGAGAAATCTGCGGCTCTTACCTTTTTATTTTGAAGGGAGAACCCCAATGGCCGAAATTAAATTACCCACGAACTCGATCACTTCCGGCAATGCGGAAAAGCACGAAAAGAAGTTTGAAAAAGTGACCACCGGCAAGGTCGTGACCAAGGAGAAAAATGATATTCAGAAGGTGGCCTCCATGTTCATCGCTGAAGACCTGAAGACCGTGCGCGACCATATCGTCAAGGATGTGGCGGTGCCGAAACTGCGGGACTTCTTTGCCGACCTGATGATCGCGACCGTCAACATGATATTTCATGGCGACGATCGTCCGCGCAATAACTACAGCAACTACGCCCAGCCGAGCAGAGTGTCATACAATCGGTATTCTGATAACCGGAATTCCAACGCGAATCGTCCGGTAGTAGCACAGATCAACTATCAGGATATTATTTTCTCCTCCCGTGGTGACGCCGATGAAGTGCTTGGGCAGATGAACGATGCCGTGGCAACGTATGACAGCGTATCCGTGGCCGACTTCTATGATCTGGTGGGCATGACCTCGAACTACACGGATAACAAATATGGCTGGTACGACTTGCGTACTGCATACATCCAGGGCGTTAGCGGCGGGTATGTCATCCGTCTGCCGAAGCCTGTTGCTCTGAACAACTGAGAAAGGAAAGATATTTATGAAAATCAATGAAATGATGTCGAATGTCGGTCGTTTTGCCGCAAAAGCAAAGTATAAGCTTGGCAAGCACAGCCCTGAGATTCTGATGGTGTGTGGTGCAGTTGGTGCTGTGACCAGTGCTGTCATGGCCTGCAAGGCTACTTTGAAGGTCAATGATATTCTGGCTGCCCATCAGTCCAGCGTGGCAACCATCCACGATGTGCAGGATGGCAAGGCTGAAATCAGAGAAGGTGCCGAGTACACCGAAGATGATGCAAAGAAAGACCTGACCACCGTCTACGTGCAGACTGGCGTGAAGCTCGTGAAGCTGTATGCGCCGGCGGTTATTCTGGGCACACTGTCCCTCGGCTGCATGATGGGCTCGAATCACATCCTGCAGAAACGCAATGCAGCTCTGACGGCGGCTTATGTCACGCTGGACAAGGCGTTCAACGAGTACAAGGGCCGTGTGTCCGAGCGCTTTGGCGAGCGCGTGCAGCATGAGATCGAGCATGGCGTGAAGGCCGTTGAGGTGGAATCCAAGGTCGTCAACGAAGATGGCACTGAAGAAGTCGTCAAGTCCTATATGGATGAAACGGACGGTGCGCATTCGCCCTACGACCTGATTTTCGATGAGATGGTGGACAACTGGGAACCGGACGCGCAGATCAACAAGAATTTCCTGAGTATGGTCGAAACCCACGCGAGTAATTTGCTGCGCATTCGCGGCTATCTGTTCCTGAACGAAGTTTACCGCATGATCGGCAAATACAACAACGGCCAGCAGATCTACACGCCGCAGGGTCAGATCGTTGGTTGGCGCTATGACCCGAATGACGAGTCTCTGTCCAACTGCGTGAAGTTTGGCCTTGACAAGATGCAGGGTGACCGTTCTGTTGTGCTGCACTTCAACATCGACGGCCCCATCATTGACAAGATCTGATTGATATTTTTGGAGGATTTGCTATGACCAGAGTCGTAAGAACTTTGTCTTATGTGTTCGCTGCCATGGCCGGAGTCTGCTTCGTCTCTGGTCTGGCTGTCCTTTCTGAGTGAGGGATATTTGTATGAGCAGTTTGGAAAACATGTTCCTGTTTCTGGACTACCTGACCGATACCCAGCGAAAAAGACATATTGTTGGCGGCGTCCTGATGAGTGTGTCTCTCTTTTTCGGAGGACTCGCATTCACTATGATGACCGTCAAAGAAGGAGATTCCAATGAAAAACTGGATTCGTGATATTTTACTTGTTGGCGCTGGCTTTGCGGCTGGCGCTTATTTCATGCATGTGCGGATGCGCGGGGAATATCAGAAGTTTGCTGATGCCCAGATCGAAGACGTCCGTGAGCATTACAAGAAAAAAGAGCAGACCATTGATGAGCAGGTCAAAGCAGAAGCTCAGAAGCAGGCTGTTGATCTGATTTCAGGTCCGTATCGTCAGGAAAGTGACCCGGAAAAGCCTGACAAAGCGCCCTTTGAGCCTATCGAGATCATCGAACCGGATGAATTCGGCTGTGATGACGACTACGAGACCAGTTTTCTGACCCTGTATGCAGATGGTGTGCTGGCATACGACAGCGACGGCAGCAAGGTGGATGATGTCGAAGCAGTTGTCAGCCAGAAGGCACTGGATTGCATCGGAAAGTTCATGCCCGACGGTATCCATGTCCGCAACCATACCTATCGCAAGGACTTTGAGGTGGTAAAGGCGCTCCAGAATTACGCAGATGTGTACCCGGAGCGGGGAGAGGAGGACTATGACGATTGACGAGATGAAAGCCGACATCGAAAAGAGATATTTCGAGTGGCTTTACGAGCTGGTTTGTGGAAAGTGGGAACCGAGAAATCTCTCTTTTCGCAGACTGCTGACCTTTCTGTATGACACACAGTTCGTCCCGGACAATGAGATGGACTGCAACCGCGCTGTAGATGGGGAAAATCTGCGGGGGCGTTTTGCTGCTGAATGCAATGATATTCCCGGAGCTATCCCGGAAAACAACGTGTCTGTGACTTTTCAAGGCAAGCCTTGCAATATGCTCGAAATGATGGTGGCGCTGGCTCTGCGCTGCGAAGAAACTATCATGGAAGATGCAGATATTGGCAACCGGACTGGGCAGTGGTTCTGGAGCATGATCGTCAGTCTCGGTCTGGCTTCCATGGATGACAACCGATTCCATCAGAGCAGGGCAGAGTTCGTGATCGAGCGCTTCCGCCGCAGAGACTATCAGCCGAATGGGGCCGGTGGCCTGTTCACGTTGCAGAACCCAAAAGAAGACATGCGTACGCTGGATATTTGGTATCAGATGATGGCGTACCTGAATGAAAATGATATTTGAGGAGGATTTTGTTATGGAAACCAATATTTACTATCAGCTCGCCCAGACCGAATGTGTGCTCGACCGTTACAAGGCAAAGCTGTTCAAGAAGAACCTGCTGCTGGCCGGGATGGCCGTGTTCGTTTACATGTCAGCGAAGGCTCTGACCGTTGCAACCAAGAAGGTTGTCGAGGTTCAGAAGGAACGCGACGAACTGGCCGAGAAGCACGACAAAGTCCTGTACGAACTGAACCAGATGAAGAAGACCAACGATTGATATTTACCTCGAAGAAAGGAGGAAATTGATTGCCAATGATTGATTTCCTTTTCATTGCCCGCAGGACGGGTAAACACGGGGTGATTGAGATCTATCCCAAACTTATCATCAAGCATTCCAAGGACTTGATGATTCGCGGCGGGGACTTTTACGCAATTTGGCTAGAAGAACGCGGTCTCTGGTCTACGGACGAACAGGACGCGCTTCAGCTCATTGACCGGGAGTTGGACAATTATGCAGAGACCCATAAGGCAGACTTTGACAACTATCGGGTGCTGCACATGTGGGATGCAGAGTCTGGCATGATTGATATTTGGCACCGGTATTGCCAGCGTCAGATGCGGGATTCATTCGTTATGCTTGACGAGAAATTGATATTTTCCAACACCGAGGTGAAGAAGGAAGACTACGCATCGAAGTGCCTTCCGTATCCGCTGGAGCAGGGAAGCATCAAAGCATGGGATGAGCTGATGAGCGTTCTGTATGCGCCGGATGAGCGGATGAAGATCGAGTGGGCCATCGGGGCCATCGTGAACGGGGATTCAAAGAAAATTCAGAAGTTCATGGTGATGTACGGCGCACCCGGCACTGGTAAATCCACGGTCATCAACATCATTCAAAAACTGTTCGCTGGATATTATTCGGCCTTTGATGCAAAGGTGTTGGGTTCATCCTCAAATGCATTTGCGCTGGAAGCCTTCAAAGCGAACCCTTTGATTGCAATTCAGCATGATGGTGACTTGTCCCGCATCGAAGATAACACCCGCATCAACTCGCTGGTCTCTCATGAGTCCATGACAGTCAACGAGAAGTTCAAGTCTGCCTATGAGAACCGCTTCAAGTGCTTCCTCATCCTTGGTACGAACAATCCGGTGCGTATCACCAATGCGAAATCGGGTATTGTCCGGCGTCTAATTGACGTGGAGCCGACCGGTAATAAGGTGCCTGCCAAGAAGTACGAAGAACTGACCTCGCAGATCGACTTCGAACTGGGTGCCATTGCGTGGTACTGCCGCAATGTCTACGAGAATAACAAACATGCCTATGACGATTACATTCCCATCCGCATGCTGAGTGCTTCCAACGACATGTACAACTTCATGGAGGACAGTTATTACGTCTTCAAGAAGGAAGACGGCGTGTCATTGCAGGTTGCATGGGAGATGTACAAAAATTTCTGCACCAGCACGAATGTTCCGTACATGAGTTCCCGGCGGGTGTTCAAAGAAGAACTGATGAACTACTTCCGCGATTACAAGGAGCGCGTCAACACGGACAGCGGTGAACGCATCCGCAGCTACTACAGTGGTTTCAAAACGGAAAAGTTTGAGAAGAAATCAGACTTTGGTGTGCCTGTTGCTGAAAAGCCGGCATCTTGGATCGATTTTAAGGTGCAACATTCGGTTCTGGATGATATTTGTAGCGACTGTCCTGCGCAATATGCCAAAGAAAATGGCACGCCCACAGACTATTGGGAGAATGTACATACCAAGCTGTCCGACCTCGACACCAGCAGACTGCACTATGTCAAGGTTCCTGAGAATCACATCGTCATTGACTTTGATATTCCAGGAGAGGATGGCAAAAAGTCCTTTGAACAGAACCTTGAAGCGGCGAGCAAGTGGCCGAGAACCTATGCAGAGCTGAGCAAGTCTGGCGCAGGAATCCACCTGCATTATATTTACTCCGGCGATGCATCGAAGCTCAGCAGAATCTATGACGAGCACATCGAGGTCAAAGTCTTTACCGGTAAGAGTTCACTCCGGAGAAAGCTCTCAAAATGCAATGATATTCCGGTAGCGCCCATCAGCTCCGGTTTACCAATGAAGGGAGAAAAAATGGTTAGCACTGATCGTGTCCAGAGCGAAAAAGGACTGCGTATCATGATTATGCGCAATCTGAACAAAGAAATCCATCCCTATACCAAACCGTCCATCGACTTCATCTACAAAATCCTTGAGGATGCCTACAACAGTGACCTCACCTATGATGTGGATGATATGCGCAATGCGATTCTCGGTTTTGCCGCATCCAGTACGAATCAGGCAGACGCTTGCCTGAAAATCGTATCTAAGATGCACTTCAAGTCCAAAGAGCCTACCGTAGCAGTAACTTATGAAGCACCAATCGTGTTCTTTGACTGCGAGGTCTTTCCAAACTTGCTTCTGGTTAACTGGAAGTTCCAGAGCAAGCCGGACAAGGAGGAACCAACAGTCTACCGACTCATCAACCCGAGTGCTGACGACATTGCAAAGCTTTCGCAGTATCGCCTGATCGGTTTCAATAACCGTAAATACGATAACCATATTCTCTATGCCCGTATGATCGGGTGGTCCGTCGAGGCAATTTACAACCTGTCTCAGCAGATCATCAACGAACATACGGGCTTTTTCGGTGAGGCTTACAACTTCTCTTACACTGATATTTACGACTTCAGCGCCAAGAAGCAGAGCCTGAAGAAGTTTGAGATTGAGCTCGGCATCCACCATCAGGAGCTTGGGCTGCCTTGGGATCAGCCTGTGCCGGAGGAGAAATGGGAAGAAGTTGCCCGGTATTGCGACAACGATGTTCTGGCGACAGAAGCGGTCTTCAATGCTCGGCAGGCAGACTTCGTTGCCCGGGAAATTCTGGCAGATGTGGCAGGTATGACGGTCAATGACACGACTAACAGTCTGACCACTCGTATCATCTTCGGTAAAGAGAAGCATCCGAGACTGGTTTACACCGACCTTGCAACAGGCGAATCGGATGATCTGGTCGAGGTGGAGCCTGATATTCTCACCAAGAATAACTATCTCAATGCCTTTCCGGGATACAAGTGGGTCAAGGGCGATGATGGCCGGATGCACAATATGTTCCGTGGTACGGATCTGGGCCTTGGCGGTTACGTCTATGCTGAACCCGGCATGTACTGGAATGTGGCTCTGCTGGACGTGGCTTCTCTGCATCCGCACTCTGCTGTCGCCCTTAACTACTTTGGTGAGTACACCAAGAACTTCAATGACTTGATGGATGTTCGTATCTATGTCAAGCACAAGGAGTATGACAAGGCCAAGAAGCTGTTTAACGGCAAACTGGCCAAGTATTTGGACGACCCCAAGCAGGCTAAGGCATTGTCCCAGGCACTGAAAATCGCCATCAACTCCGTGTACGGTCTGACCAGCGCGACCTTCGATAACCCGTTCCGCAATCCTAAAAATGGCAACAACATTGTGGCCCTGCGTGGTGCTCTGTTTATGCGTACTTTGCAGGATGAGGTTCAGCAGCGCGGATTCACCGTGGCGCACATCAAGACGGATTCTATCAAGATTCCCGATGCGACGCCGGAAATCATTGAATTCTGCATGAAATTTGCAGAGAAGTACGGCTACACCTTTGAGCATGAGGCCACCTACGAGAAGATGTGCCTGGTAAACGATGCAGTGTACATTGCCAAATATTTGGATGCAGACCAGTGTCAGGCTCAATACGGCTATATTCCGGAGAAGAACGGTGAGCACAGCAGGGAATGGACAGCGACCGGCACACAGTTCCAGATCCCGTATGTGTTCAAAACGCTGTTCTCGCATGAGCCGGTGGTGTTTGCGGATCTTTGTCAGACCAAGACGGTTTCCAAGGGTGCAATCTATCTGGATAAGAACGAAGACCTGCCCGAAGGCGAGCACAATTATATTTTCGTCGGTCGCGTCGGTTCGTTCTGTCCCATCAAACCTGGATGTGGTGGTGCTGTACTGCTGCGCGAGTCTGGCATTAATGATGTTGGCGAGAAAACTTATGCAGCAGTTGGCGGTTCCAAGGGTTACCGCTGGCTCGAAAGCGAGATGGTTCATGAGCTTCAGATGGAGAAGGACATTGACCGTTCTTACTTTGACAAGATGGCCGATGATGCTGCGGACGCCATTGCGAAATACGGCGACTTTGAGTGGTTCGTGGCAGACGATGCCGGTGAACCGCCTTGGCAGAAGCCGGGCATGCCCTGGGATGATGTTCAGGACGAAGCGGCAAGAAATTTTGAGGTGAGATAAATGACGACTTTGTATGATGCGAAAAACAATAAAATCGGCATTATCGACTCTTTCGATGTGTTAAATGGTAATCTCCTTGAGATTGTTCTTATCAATGGGTGCACGATGCATTTTGCTCCGGGCGACATCATTCGGGATGACCCGTATGGCTGGCATATTCGCTACGGTAGCTACGACAAAGTTCCTTGCAAACATTCTCGTCAGTCCACTGAACGTGCCAAGAAGAATGATATCGTGCGGTTTGGCATGTGTAATGTCAGCATCCGCAAAGTCATCTTCAACGAGCCGACAGCCAGCTTCGAGTATTGCTCCACCGGAAAGCTCCTTTTCAGGCCGATATGCCATGCAGTTTTTCTCATAGCAATCCATGAACTGGCCTTTTTCGTGCATCGAATACTCGCTCTCATACTTCTGAAAGGGACACTTCACTTTTATTCACCCCGCTCAGCTTTGCTGGCTGCCATGTGAGCGAGTTTGTGCATGGACTCAGTCGTAATTGCCGCAGCCTGTTTCAAACCGGCCATCATGTCTGCGATTGCGCCAACAGAACCAGGCTCCTTCTTTTTCTTCTTGGAATACTGCTTAAAGACCTTATGAAAGCGGTTGTCATTGCCCGCCATCTTCTTCACGATAGCCATAGCGAGCCCCTTCTCCATATCATAGGTATCCTCAGGGCCGCACTTCACAACGGTCTTGCTGCCATCCGACCACAGGACAATGGTTGCCGGGTCGTTGACGAATATGTTGAGCACTCTACGCCGTTCAATAACTACAACACATTATAAATAAGGTAAGGAGATAGATATTTTATGTACCAGAAGCGTCAGAAAGTCAATATTGACGATACGAGATTCATTTACACTACCAACTTTTCCGGTGATCCTGCCCGTGACCGCTTTGGTTCGGATAAGCGCCGTGTCAACATCGTGATTCCTACCGTTGCACAGGCCATGGACATGAAGGCGATGGGCATCAACGTCAAGGAGACCCACCCGAACCCCAACTATACTTATGATGAGCCGTTTGTGCCGACCTACTATGTGCCGGTCACGGTTAATGTTGATTCCAAGTGGCCGCCGCATGTCTACTGGATCACCTTGCAGGGCAAGCGCCTGCTGTGCACGCCGGAGACCATCGGGCAGCTCGACTTCATCCGTGTCAAGAACGTCTGCTGCCAGGCAAATCTTGTCGAGAAGCGCAACACTCCGGGCGAGTACACCCTGTATGCAGATGTGATGTATGTGGAGCAGGCCCCTGACAACGACCCGTATGCAGACCGTTACGCACAGATGGCCGAGCCCAACGACCCGAACGATTTGCCGTACTAAGGAGGAGAACATGAAGAAACTGTTTATTAGCTGTCCGATGCGTGGTCGCACGGCATGCGCCATCAAAGCATCCATGGAGCAGATGCATCGGATTGCAGAGGCCGTCTTTGGCGAAGAACTGGAGGTCATTCCGACTTATTTTGAGGGCGATCCTCCTGAGAATAGCAACCAGGCTCTCTGGTATCTCGGTGAGAGCATCAAGAAGATGTCGGAAGCAAACTACTTTATCGGCATCTACGACGAGGACAAGAGCTATCGCGGCTGCATCATCGAAAACCGCACGGCGAAAAGCTACGGCATTCCGTCATATATCGTGAACATCAGCTTCATTGCACCGGATGTCATCGAACAGAAGCGCATTGATAAACGTGTAGCAAACCTCGAAATTTATTAAATGATATTTCCGAGTGCCGGGGTCAGTCCTCGGTTGAATGTCCAGCCGGTGAGTGCCCACGTCGCAAATGGCGTTCTCAGAGGAAACGGCTCGGTTTTATATTTTGGACGCGAAATATTCGACCTCTATTACGGAGGTGATTGATATGACGATTGTTTTAATACATGTCATGACGGTTGATAAGTACATCGGAACGGAATTGTTTTCCGACATACGCGATGCGCGCAAATTCAAAGAGGAGATGCGCCATAAGTATGGTGAGAAATATAAATTCCGAGAGATGGTGAGAAACTTGAATGACAATTATGACGATCACATATTGAACTTGTATTAAGCGAGAGAGCTGTAGAGAAATCTATGGCTCTTTTATTTTGGGTCAGTAGCTTAGCTAGGTTTAAAGCCGGCAGCTCATAACTGCTTGATCGCGGGTTCAAATCCTGCCTGACCCACCATGGCAAAATGCCAGATAATTAAGAGAAAAGGAGCGTTCTTATGACGGTTTATCAAGCACTTTCAGAAACTCAACGTCGGATTATTTACGATGGTATGAAAGATAGGAACAAAACGATTGACGAGGAACTCGAAGATCTTGACACGATTGCTGAACTCACGTTGCTGAAAATGAAATATACACCTGCCAACGCGAAAAATACTTGATGCTTTATGGAAGGACTAAATGTCGTCCAGAAAGGAAAGATAATTATGGCAAAGAGAATCAAAAGGAACTATGACAGAGGGTATGTCGATGCAAGTGATAAGATTCGCGTGTTTATCGAATCTCGGGCAAAGGTTATGTTTGTAGAACATGACTATAAGTCGAGTGAAATTGCACGCGCTGCTTATCGACAGGCAATCGATCGTGTCCGTTGCAGGTCGATGGTTCGCGTGATCGTGTCAAAAGGCGAACTTTTCTTGATTCGGAAGGATATTTAAGGCAAAGCGAGGAGCTGCAGAGAAATCTGTGGCTCTTTTCTTTTTGCGGAGGTGTTGTTTATGACATGCAGGTATCGTATCTGGAAGATTTTCGAGTATCAGGGCAAAGAGATATTTGCATACACTCTGCCTGATGAATCTCCGGAAGAAGAGGAAGCAACGATCAGGCTGCTTGCGTATGAACGGCGCTGCCAGCTCAGCTCTATTCACGTGCATAAGGAAATGAGGCGAACATATTGTCAGGAGTAAAACTCTACGACTACCAGCTAGATGCAGTCAATCGAATGAAAAACGGCTGCATTCTGTGCGGTGGCGTTGGTAGTGGTAAGAGCCGGACTGGATTGGCATACTACTACATCAAGAATGGCGGGAAGGTCAATACCAAGCGGTATGTGAAGATGCGCGATCCTCCGCAGGACTTGTACATCATCACGACAGCCCGCAAGCGAGACACGCTCGAATGGGAAGAAGAAATGCTTCCGTTTATGATGACCACGGACGAGAAAGCAGCTATGTACCATCATAAGGTCGTGGTGGATTCTTGGAACAATGTTCATAAGTATATTGGGGCGAAAGATGCCTTCTTTATATTTGACGAACAGCGTGTTGTGGGAGATGGTCAATGGGTCAAGTCATTTCTGAAAATCACGAAGGAAAATGACTGGATTTTGCTCAGTGCTACGCCCGGTGACTGCTGGACGGACTACATCCCGGTATTCGTTGCAAATGGGTTCTATAAGAATCGAACTCAGTTCAAAAACGAACATATAATCTACTCGCGATTCTCGAAGTTCCCGAAAATTGACCGATACATCAATACGACTCGGCTTGTGAGACTGCGCGACAGGATTCTTGTGGATATGGACTTCAAGCGGCCAACGACGCCACATCATGAGACTGTCTATGTTGATTTTGACCGTGCAAAGTATAAGGAAATCCATAAGTCTCGCTGGAATCCTTATGAGAATCGGCCAATTGAAACGGCAAGCGAGTTCTGTTATCTGTTGCGGAAACTCGTAAACACTGACCCGAGCAGACAGCAAGAGGTGCTTGATATTTGTATGACACATCCGAGAGTCATCATTTTCTACAACTTCGATTATGAGCTGGATATTCTCATGAACCTGCCATACGACAATGGTGTGGAAGTTGCTCAATGGAATGGCCATAAGCATCAGCCGATTCCTGAAGGTAAGCAGTGGGTCTATCTTGTGCAGTATAACGCTGGCGCAGAAGGTTGGAACTGCATCAAAACCGACACCATTATATTTTACTCTCAGAATTACTCCTATAAGGTCATGGAGCAGGCATCTGGGCGTATTGACAGGCTGAACACACCTTACAAGGATCTCTGGTTCTATCATTTGAAGTCACGGGCAGGTATTGATTTGGCAATTGGGCGAGCCTTGAACGACAAAAAGAAATTCAATGAACGAAAATTTTATGGAGAGTGATATTTATGAAACCGACAGCGAAAGACCTTGCATTTTCCGTTGTTGATATCTTTGAGGATCTGCTGGATGAGAAAGACATGGAAATCCCCTGCGCAGATGCTCATGAAGAAGAGGATAGACACGACCATGAAAACACGGCAAAAATCTACGGCACAGAGTATTGGTATCTGATTGACCGTATCGAAGAACTGCTGAAGAGGGAGATGAAGGACAATGTGCAATCCGTCGAAGAAGACGATTAAGAAAATCGAGCGGATGCCGGAGAGTAGGTGTAAAAGAGTCGAGAGATTCAAACAGACTCATCAAAGCTCTACTACAGCAAATTACATAAATAAGGAAGTGACGGAACTCGGATTTCAGGCGGTGCTTCAGATTCGTGGATGTGGCGAATTTATCGGTGTGGAGCTCACGAAAAAGCGGGAAGATACTTATACATACGGCTGGTTTCTGATTCGTTCGCCCGAGCAGATTTGGGGGATTTTGAAATGAAAGCAAGTGACAAATTAGAAAAGATCGAATTAGAGATGCTGGACTACGCAAATAAGGACGAGCTGGCCAATCAAATTATCCGACGAGTTAATTCCGACCCCGAGTTTGTGCACTTTATGGCTCTGACTTGTAAAGCGATTATGCTCAAAGAAAGTTACGGTGAAGCAAATGATTAAAGATTCTGGAGATCGCACCGAATTTGAAACCGGTGCTAAGCGCGATATGCACGCAGGGAAGGGGAGAATGGATCTTCTGCCCTGGTATGGCATCATGGAGGTCAGCAAGCACTGCGAAGAAGGTGCTTTGAAGTACGGCGAGCACAACGTGGACAAGGGTATCCCGCTGCATTCGCTGCTGGACAGTGCTGCACGTCATCTGGCGAAGTACATGGTCGGCATGGACGATGAAGACCATCTGCGCGCTGCCTGCTGGAACCTGCTCTGGGCTTTGAACCAGCGCCAGACGCATCCGGAGTTGGATGATAGGTTTCTTAGTAAAGTGAAATCGGAAAACTCGGAAGATAGCGGTATTGTTCATGAAAAACTTATTTCTGTTGTTTGCAATAACTGCGGTGCACATTTTGGAATCCCGGTCAGCAGATAGGATGAGATGAGACAGGCCGACACGCATATGTATGACTGGACAGTTATGACTTGTCCGTGCTGCAGAAATAACGCCGTTGTTAAAGAGGTGAAATCCGATGAATGACTGGATGCGCGAAGTGGACTATGCGACCTACTGCCCGAAGTGCAAGAACTTCAAGGTGTTGGAAACTGACGAGCCTTGCAATGAGTGTTTGACAGAGTGCACACGGGAAGGTAGTAACAAGCCGGTGAAGTTTGTGGAGAAGACGCGAAAATAACGGCCTCTATTATGAGATGATTAGTCTCAGAATTATATTTTTGGAGGTATGAACTATGATTGTTCTGAACATCAAATGCAAAAATCCTGAGGAAATGGCTAAATTTCGTGACCGCATGTGCGAGGCTTTGGTTGGTTCGCCTGCATTCATTAATAATGAAATTGCAGTGTGTGACTTCGCAGACCTTGATAAAGCGTTTTCGATATTTATCGGCAATTCCAATGACCATGATGTGGAATATGATTTAGTAGATAAAGACTTTATGGAACGTTAATCTGAACTAATCACTAAGGCGAGGGCCGTAGAGAAATCTGCGGCCCTTTATTTTTATAAGGAGAATATGCATGAGAAACATGTCTAAGAAAACCTGGAAACTCCGGGTTTGGAACCACATGACCGAGATGCAGAAGCTGGATATTCTGCTGAAGCACGCTAAGGTTCCGCATACGTATGACCCGAAGTACCTCGGCGGTTACAACGAGCAAATTGTCGTGTATAACTCGGAAGGTCAGCGTATGTGGGATGCTATTTGTTTTCATGGAACTTTTAGTCTCTCCGGAAGTTATGGAGCTGAGCAGGGGCTTATCGAGGTGATGGGTAAGCAACTACTTGGCCATGATGATGTTGAAGGCTGGCTCACGGCTCGTCAGGTCGCAAAGATGTGGAGGTGTAGAAATGCTGCGAAAAATCGCTGAGTATGTCAAAAAAATATTCCGCATGGAGCCGATTCCGACGACGGTTAACACCCTGCGGGAGGCTTTGCAGGCCTTGGAGGTGGCTCGGAACCACTTTGAGAACTGCGACCCGGAATTTGTGGATGCAGCCATTTTTGAGCTGAACGCTGCGGAGTGCCGGGTGGATGCTGTGAGGAGGTGTGTGGGGTGACAACATTCTATTTTTCAGCTTACAAATGCAGCTTATGCGAACAAAAATTTAATGATGGCCTCTGCTATGTGGGGCTGGCTGATGCTCTAAATCATGTAACCGAATTGAAAAAATATGAACCGGTTCATCACTGCGAGCATGGAAATATTGGTTTCGGAAAGTTTGCAGGGTTTGAAAGGGTTGATAACGATGAATGATATTTGGACAAAGCTCGGAGTGTTCTTCGGGCATGTGCTGGCTTTGACCATGGTTATCTGTGCGTGGCTGATCATCATTGTAGTTACGCTGAATGTGATTTGGTTTACACTGTTTCGGATTTTGCTGTGAGGTATGACAGATGGATGATGCTGAGCAGTTTTCCAAGGCATTAAACGCAATAGCACAAGCTGGAGCATACAGTGCAAAAGATATTCGGCAAATCTGCGCCCAAGAAGTTCAATGTTGTGAGGAACCAATTTTGTGGGTAGATAATATTCCGTATGCAGCAATTCGTACACCTGCTGTGCGGGTTCCTGTATATGAGAGATCGGTGGTATATTCTGATATTCAAGAAAAGGACTGCGGGTCTAAGAGCAAACTCAATAGTTGGCCATATCGTGTGGTCGTTTTCCTGAACGAACTAATCGATATATTCGTACAAGCTATTACGGAGGACTTTTTATGAGATGTTGTCCGGTATGCTATCATAAAGTGCGGTTGGCTGCCAGTGGAACATGCCAAACTGGAGGCATGTTGAAAATTGATTATAAAATCATCTGTCCCGTATGCGAACTTGGCTTTCATAAAACCGGTAGTGTTACTATGAGTTACGATGCAGAAACCATGCAGCCAGAAATCGATGACTCGAATCTGAAGAGATTTATCAGTGAATGGGATTCAATTTTACGAGATCCCGAAGCAGAAAGGATAGCCAATATATGAAACACACCTTTATATTTTCCTGCACAGACAATGGCGGTGGGCATCAGACCTTTGAAGTCAGGGCGACCGACAAGCAGGAGGCTATCCGTAAAGGCATGAAAACCGCGAAGAAGTTCGCTTGCGGAGATATCTGCGGTGACTGGGAATGCAAGATGAAGCGGGAGGATAGTTTATGAACGAGGACTTTGGAGCGATTACCATTCTTGCTCCAAAATGCCAGCAGTGCCCCAAAGTAAAATCCTGCGACCATAAACAAATGGCTCATCTCGGGTACATAGTTACACAAAGAGGCAACGGAAAGAGCCTCAGTCAGCTCGAAATAGTGGATTCACTGATGAAAAGGAGATTTAATTATGAAAATCATTGAACCTAAGTACGAAATCCTCACCGAAATCTCTGAGGGAGGCATTAAGGAGCTGCAGCAAATCGAGCGTGTTGCCCGGGTCTGCTACAAGAGCGAGGACAAGATCACGCCGGATGGTGAGTCGGCGAAGAAACTGGTGGGCTTTCTGGTGAAGCAAGGGCATGAGGCTATGCTGGAGCATTCTCAGCTGAGCGTGCTTTTCACGTGCGACCGTGGCGTGGCCAATGAGCTGGTGCGGCACCGCATTGCTTCGTTTGCGCAGGAGAGCACCCGGTACTGCAACTATGCTGGAGAGAAGTTTGGCGGGGAGTTGAGCTTTATTCGGCCGTTTTATATTGATGTGACCGACACTGACAAGAAATGTGAAAGCGCAGAATATACACCTGGCAGCACTTGGCTTGATTCCTGCGAATCTGCGGAAATCCTTTATAAGGATATGATCGCACTCGGTATGCGTCCCGAACAGGCTCGCTGTGTGCTGCCCCTGTGCCTGAAGACCGAGATCGTCGTGACTGCCAACTACCGGGAGTGGCGCAACATCTTCAAGCTGCGTACTCCTGTGGCGGCTCATCCTCAGATGCGGGAGCTTATGTGTCCGCTGCTGAAGGAGCTGCAGAACAAGATTCCGGTGGTGTTCGATGATATTTACACGTTCTGGCCGAAAGATGACCAGACGAGGAAGAAAAGTGTGGAGGAGTAAGCATGAAAGAAATTGATGAAAGATATGTTGCCGCACTTGATGAGTTCGGTTTTGGAATGTTCCGAACTAAAGCCGGTGTAAATCTTCTCCATAGTACCTCAACAGAAACGTTTAGGGTCGTTCTTAATGGCGAGGACTTTGTGGATATGCTGGTAAGCTATGCAGAAAAGTTTGACCCGAATACCTATGTGTCCTTGATGGTAAAAAGTCATTCGTCAACGCAGGATATTTCGGCAATGCTCAAGAACGCCCAGGAAATTCAGATGCTTCTTCTGCGGCTTGCCATTAAACTCGTAAAAATCAGTAAGGAAGTGGAGTAAAACTATGAAAAATCGTATTATTTGTGTTGTTGCATGTCTGATGATGCTTGTTGGTTGCGTGGTTCTGTGCAGCTGCTCTGAAGCGGATAAGGTGAATCGGAACATTTCCAAGCAGGCCAACTACTTTGAAGCTGAGCGCCGGATCACGGTCTATAACGCGCGTACCGACAACGTTATCCTTGAAATGGAAGGCGCTATGTCCATCTCGAATAACGGCCACAGCGAACTGATATGCACCGTGAAGACCGGGCCGAACGAATATAAGAAAAACTATATCTACCTGAACGAGTATACCATGTATATCGTTGAGGATATTACCGGCACCCATACTGATCCGTACCACTACAAGCTCTATTTCCATACGGATATTCTGCCGGACGTGGAGGTTCGTTCATGAAGATTGACGAGGCCGATGCCGCTAATATTTTGGCAGGACGTTATGTCGATGGGAGTTGGTCATATTCTCAGTCACTAATCTTTGCGAGGAATGACGGTGTATCAAAAGCTGCTTTGGATAGGGCAATTATTCAGTGGCGTAAGACCCTTGGCGAGACTGAGTATATCAAAAACGACATCCGAGAAGGATTGGAGATGCCCACATGATGAGATTTCTGCTCGCTGTTTTGATGTGTTGCCTGTACGCGCACGCATTTATGAGTGGCTTTAAGATTGGCGTCCGCACTAGGCGAGAGGGGAGAGTCCTGCATGTAACTGTGCCCGGGAAAGATATTTTGAAGAGCATGTTGGTTCTTGGATGCGGTGTGATTACGGCGTTCATGGTGCGGTTTTGAAAGGAGGTAATCGAATGAGAGCTCGGACACGCGATTTTCTGAGATCACTCAACATTGGGCCGTGGCTGATTGGCTTCAATATGCTTGGTGACGCAATTGATGCAGCAGAGGGGCAGCATTCGGGAGGACTGATTGGCTGCTATGACTATCTTAGCAGCAAATACGGTCGAGATAAGAAGCGTCTTGACGATGATATTCGCAGAGCGGTTGGCATCGCATGGCGTGAGCAGTGCCCTGTTATGGAGAGATTGATGGGTAGGCCGTTGAATAGACCGCCCTCTCCGAGAAATTTCATTTATGCGGCAGCTGAATATTTGAATCGAGCAGAGAAAGAGGAGATGATAAGCTGATGAAAATTGGCATTGACAGCAGCTAGAGAATATGATATTTTTTGTACAGAAAGGAGAATGCGATGATGAAAAAAATTCTTACCGGCATAGTCACTTTAGGACTTGTAACCTCTATTGCTCTTTCATGTGGTGCGGTCACTCCGTCTAATGTGGACGAAAAAACTAACGGGACTATAACCTCTTGGGGGATGCTAGAAGATAAAGGCTTTTTTGTTAGTTCAGGGCAGCAATCTCCGTATTATGGATGGCTTTATACACCAGGTGGGGATATTCTAATGGAAGGCTATATTGACTTCTATGAGTATTATGCCGCAAAGGGCTATGCATCCATCCGTTTTGTGACAGCAAATGGAACAAAAGATTATTATGCGAATCCGTCAAATATTATAATGGAATGGCGCGGTGAATAAAAAGTAAAGGACGTCGGCGATTTGTTCGGCGTCTTTTTTCTTTGCCCACTTTTGAAATTCGTGCCCACTTTTTTCCGGGCAGTGAGGTGCAAAAATCGTGAAATTCTATTCTAGGATAGAAAATCGGGTGTTTTGTTCACAGAATTTTCACAATTTCTGGCCATTTGCCCACTTTTTGCCCACTTTTCAAATCAAAAGTGGGCACGGTTTTTGAAGAAAATAACACGTAAATACGTTATATTTTTGAAGAAAAATGCTTTTCTGCCCAAAAACCCACTTTTATTTCTATTTACACTATAAAAAAATAAAAATATTATATATAGTTAGGCGAAAAAAGTGGGCAAGTGGGCAGAGGCTAAAATTCACGAAAAGTTCAAGGCGAAAAACTTGTAAGAACCCAACCTGATGCTGTATACTCGAATTGAACGTTGTACACACCGATTAGATGCTTATGAGGTAATAAAGATGGCTTATATGAACCGCTTTATCAATGACGATGGCTTTGAAGAATGGATCACTACAGACGCTGTCGGAAACCCTGTGACTTGCTACGCAAACAAATTCGTGGAACTACATACGAAGGTTCCTGTGTGCGAGTGCGGCAGGCCAATGACCGAAGAGGTGCAAGGATACTGGACTTGCAGAGAGTGTGACATTACAAAGACAGAAGATGAGATCAATCATCCGATCAAGCTGGATGAGTATGAGTCGTCAAACCTTGAACTGAGTGAAGATTACGGAAAGTTTGAGTATGACGATGGCCGAATGCTGGAAGCGGGCGTGCCAGACTGGTACCTGTTCTTCTGTGAGCACCGACCCGAATGATATTTTAGAGATAAGAGGCGCAGAGAAATCTGCGTCTTTTTCTTTTGCAGTCAAAATTTCCGTTTTTATCCGTTTTGGGCTGTTTTCGTCCGTTTACGCCCGTTTTGGGCTGTTTTGACCCGCGTGAAAAATACTGCCCCTTTTATGGAGAGGAGAGAGTGCGTCCCAAACGTGCTACTCCTCTTTCTTTTTGGAGGAGATTTTTATGCTGGAAAACCGATTCAAGACAAACCTGGTAAGAGAACTCAAAGAACGCTTCCCGGGCTGCATCGTCCTGCACATCGATCCGAACGAGATTCAGGGGATTCCTGACCTCTTAGTTTTGTATCGTGACAAGTGGGCAGCACTTGAAGGCAAGCGTTCTGCAAATGCGCCTCATCGGCCGAATCAGGATTACTATGTGAACCTGATGAATCAGATGAGCTATGCAGCGTTCATTTGCCCGGAAAATAAGGAGGAGATTCTGAATGACCTTCAACGATCATTCGCGTCTGAGAGGACAGCACGCTTTTCTCAGCGCTAGTAAGTACAACTGGATCAATTATGATCCTGACAAACTTGCTGTTGTCTATACCAATTTCATGGCCACACAGAAAGGCACCGAACTGCACGAGTTCGCAGCAAAGTGCATCGAACTTGGCCAAAAGCTTCCCCGTTCAAAGAAAACCCTGAATAATTACGTCAACGATGCTATCGGCTTCCGTATGACGCCCGAGCAGGTTCTGTACTATTCTGACAATTGCTTCGGAACGGCAGATTCTATTTGCTTCCGAGATGATATTCTCAGAATTCACGACCTGAAGACCGGAGCAATTCCGGCACACATGGAGCAGCTGCTGATTTATGACGCACTGTTCTGCCTCGAATACCGAATCAAACCTGAGAAAATCCAGATCGAGAACCGCATCTACCAGTCCGATGATATTCTCATCGCGAATCCTGGCCCTGATGACATCAATCCGATTATGGACAAAATTCGTGAGTTTGATCCGATCATTGCAAAGCTGAGAATGGGAGTGTGCTGATATGATGAACCCGGTTGAGAAAGATTTGAAGAACTACTTTGGCATCGAGTATGGCGGCGAAGGCGATACACTGGAGCATTATGGCACAAAACGCCATTCTGGCCGCTATCCGTGGGGCAGCGGTGAGACACCGTATCAGCATTCTGGCGACTTCCTGTCTCGCGTAGATCAGCTGAAGAATAAAGGTATGGCGGAAGGCGAAATCCTCGATGCTATCAACAGCACCCTGCCCGACGATTATAAGCTCGGAGCCACAGAGTTCCGTGTTGCCAAAACCAAAGCTGGTCATGACCGCAAGGCGCAGCAGTGGGATGATATTCAGAAGCTGAAGAAGGAAAACCCTGACATGGGCTGGACGGAAATCGGCCAGAAGCTGGGGCTTCCTGAATCAACGGTCCGTTCTATGTACAAGAACGGCGTTGGTACTAAGAAGGATCAGGCCGAGAAGATCGCCGAGACCCTGAAAAAGGAAGTTGACAAGAAGGGCATGATTGATGTGTCCGAGGGTACGAATCTGACACTCGGCGTATCAGAAGGCAAGATGGACGAGGCCATTTATATTCTGGAAGCAGAACATGGCTACAAGCGTTACGGTGTCGGCATCAAGCAGCCTACCAACTTCCGTCAGCAGACCAACATCACTGTTCTGGCAAAGCCGGAATACGATCAGAGTTATGCCTATAAGCATCAGGGCGATATTCAGTCTCTGGGCGACTATCATTCTGATGATGGTGGCAGTTCATTTCGCCAGTTGCAGCCTCCCTCGAGCTTAGACTCAAAGCGTGTTGCCGTTCGCTATGGCGATGAAGGCGGTCTTGCAAAGGACGGCGTCATGGAGATTCGCCGTGGTGTGCCTGATCTGGATTTGGGCAATTCCCATTATGCTCAGGTTCGTATCATGGTGGACAACAGCCACTATCTGAAGGGCATGGCCATGTATTCCGACAATATGCAGGATGGTGTGGACATTGTGTTCAACACGAACAAACCTTCTGGTACGCCTAAGATGAAGGTCTTCAAGGAAATCAAGAACGACCCGGGCAATCCGTTTGGCGCAGCCATTACTGCTGAAGGTCAGAGCACTTATGTTGGCAAAGATGGCAAAGAGCATCTTTCTCCCATCAACAAACTGAAGTGGGAAGGCGACTGGGACGATATGTCCAAGAGCGTTTCATCTCAGTTTCTTTCTAAGCAGCCCCTGCCGCTGATTAAGAAGCAGCTTGATCTCACCATGGCCGATTATAAGGCTGAGTACGACGAGATCATGCACTACACGAACCCGACCGTCAAGAAAAAGATGCTGATGGACTTCGCGGAGAAGTGCGATGGCACATCCATGACGCTGAAGGCATCGGCATTTCCCGGTCAGGCAACGAAAGTCATCCTTCCTCTGGACAAGATCAAGGAGACTGAAGCTTACTGCCCTACATATGAGAATGGTACCCAGCTTGCGTTGGTTCGCTATCCTCATGCAGGTACCTTTGAGATCCCTATTGTCACTGTCAACAACAAGAATGCCAGCGGCAAAAATAATCTCGGCAACGTTCGGGATGCAATTGGCATCAGTTCCAAGGTTGCTGAACGCCTGTCGGGCGCAGACTTCGACGGCGACACCGTTATGGCAATCCCTATGAGCGACAAGGTGCGCATCAACTCGACTGATCCGCTGCCAGGCTTGAAGGGCTTTGACCCGAAGACTTCTTATGCTGTTCCTGAAGGCAATCCCAACAACGTGCGCCTGATGAAGAAGGATGAGAAGCAGAAAGAGATGGGCATCATCTCCAACCTCATCACCGACATGACCCTGCGTGGAGCACCGCCTGAAGATCTGGAACGTGCGGTGCGTCACTCCATGGTCGTCATCGATGCCGAGAAGCACAAACTGGATTACAAGCGCTCCGAGAAAGAGAATGGCATCCTGGAGCTGAAACGCAAGTACCAGATTCGTACTGAGGAAGACGGCACCGAGAAGTATGGAGGTGCATCCACCCTGTTGTCTCGTCGTAAGCAGACCGTCCGCATTCCTGAACGTCGCGGCAGCGTTCGTATCGACAAAGAAACAGGCAAGCCCATCTATAAGGAGAGCGGGCGAACCTACCCTGACAAGAACGGCAAGCAGCGCATTGCAGAGACGGAAGTCAGTCGCATCTCGTTGATGGACGATGTTCGGCCCTTGTCTTCGGGTACGCCTCAGGAAGAGCTGTACGCGACCTTCTCGAACTCTCTGAAAGCTCTGGCTAATAAGGCGCGCAAGGAGTCTGTCAATATGAAGGGCATCCAGCGTGACCCGGCAGCAGCCAAGGAGTATGCTGCAGAAGTGGCATCCCTGAACGAGAAGTATCAGGCTGTTCTGGCCAATAAGCCGAAAGAGCGCCGTGCTATGATAATTGCAAACTCCAAAATCAAGGCAATTGTCGAAGCTCGTGGCCTGGACTATAACAATAAGGACGATAAGAAAGAAATCAAGAAGATCTCAAGTGTCGAGATGCAGCGCGCACGTGAACAGGTCGGAGCCAACAGCAGTAAGACCAAGATCGTCTTCAGCGACCGTGAATGGGAAGCTGTTCAGAAGCATGCAATTTCTGATTCGCTGCTGACAAAGTTCTTGAATTCTTCTGATTCAACCGAAATTGTCAAGCGGGCAATGCCGAAAGCAACAGCAAAGCTTTCGTCTGCCAAATTGAGTAAAGCAAAGGCAATGCTCAACGGCGGATATACGTACGAGCAGATTGCTGAAGCCTGCGGCGTTCCGAAGTCCACGATTTACGATGCACTGAACAAATAAGGTCGAAAGGAAGAGAAAATTATGGTTCGTTGTTTCATTACTACGGTCGATAATCCTTACGATCCGCACGACCAGTTTGATCAGTGGTATCGTTTTGACTGTGACCATGGCTATAACTCTTGCGGGCTCCTCGCACGGCTCGCATATACCTCGGATCAGCTGTCTGATAACGAAAATGCTTATGAAATTGAGCAGGCAATCGATCAGATCATCAAAGCTGATCCTTTGAACCTGTACCGGAAGGTCAAAAAGACCCTTCCCGACAGTGAAAACGGTGACAACGCTGCTTAAACAGAACGTTTAGACAGGGGGGAGGGGTCTGAAAAATCCACCCCCTCCCTAAATCGCGCCGGTCTTTGATATTTCCCCGGAGGTAAAATTGATATTTGGGCTTTGGGTGTAGACAGAGCCGGGTATTGGATTTTCTGCTCTGATTGTTTTGGCAATCAGAGCTTTTGTAAGGGCTTATGGGATAGTGTTCTGACACCTCCTTTCAAATGGCTTGCTTTTTGGGTTTTACGGCATCATGATTTCTCCTTTACCTTCATGAAAACATTTTCTCTAACAGCTCCCATAAGCCTTTACAAAAGCTAAAAGTGCAGAAAAGTATTGCAAAAGTCGTTCAAAGTCAACACAAAGTGCTCAAAAGCGGCACGAAAGTTGATAGAAATGACGATAAACCCGTACGAAAGAGAATAAAAAGACAAAACTCGAAAAGAGGATGACGATGAAATTTCGAAAGAAGCCTGTTGTGATCGAGGCATTTCAGCTCGGCATCGACAATATGCCGGACTGGTTCACGGATGCCGTTGCGAAGAATGACATCATTCTGCACGGACAGAGTTCCGGCTTTTATCACGCACATGATACGAATGCCGACATTAAAACGCTTGAAGGCTGGCATCATGCGAATTATGGCGACTATGTGATCCAGGGAATCAAGGGTGAAATTTATCCCTGTAAGCCTGATATCTTCGAGAAAACATATGAGGCGGTTACCCGGTAACACGGATCCGCCCGAAAGGAATGAAAACGCATGAAGACAAGAAAGGTCTCATCTGGCGAGGATGTCGGAATGCGGCCGGCATTGTCTCCGGAGGCGAGAGAGAACCAGATGATCTCTCTGGCAATGGATCTGGTTGAAAAGCGGCTGCGGGAAGGCACTGCTTCCTCGGCCGAGACGACCCATTTTCTGAAACTGGCTACATTCAAGTCAGAGCTGGAGAAAGAGAAGCTGGAAGAAGAAAACAAACTTCTGCGGGCAAAGACCGAAGCACTGCAGGCGGCGAAGAACACCGAAGAAATATATGCCGAAGCCATCAAGGCCATGCGGGTGTACAACGGACAGGACGAGGAGAACGACGGCAATGACTGGACTTGAGAAAGTTTGCTTCTGGCTGATGGCAGCACTGCCGTGGCTTCAGCTGGCGTGTATTCTTACGGACCGAGAACAACCAACAAGCAAGCGGTACTGGTGGTATCTGCCTCCGAGTATTCTGTCGCTTCTGACGGCCATCGCGGTTGGACTCCCAAGGATCATTGATAAGCGGATCGGCGGGTTCGGATGCTGGTGTACACTGATCTTTACATTTGCGTGTGCTTGCCATGACGAAGCGGAAGGCCTTGAGAACCTGCATGGCAAACTGATCTGTCTTTCGATGATCTGTACGGCATTTGCTATGGTCTGCTGGTGCGTGGGGTACTGAGCGGATGAGCAGGAAGACATACTCTGAGCTTTGCCAGTATGCGACTTTTGAAGACCGGTTCCATTACTTGCAACTACATGGGACTGTTGGCTACGACACGTTCGGGTTTGACCGGTATCTGAATCAGGACTTCTATCAGTCGAGAGAATGGCGGCAGTTCCGGGACAGGATCATTGTACGGGATGCGGGATGCGACCTTGGCTGTCCTGACCACGAGATCACGGACTGGGCGATACGAAACGGCAAACCCATCCGGCCGCGCATTATTATCCACCATCTGAACCCGCTGACAAAAGAAGACGTGATCGGCCACACGGATGCGTTGCTTGACCCTGAGAATGTGATCTGCGTGAGCGACAGGACACACAAGGCCATCCACTACGGGGACGACACGATCCTGAAGCCGGCATTTGCAGAACGCAGACCGGGCGACACCTGCCCATGGAGGAAATGAGATGTACCCTGTACGAAAATTTAACGTGGAAGAAGCAGCCCACAGCACAAACCTGCGGATAAAGATGCAGGAAGCAGAACACATGGTGCGGTGTATCACGCCGAGCAGGGAACGGAGCCTAGCACTGACCAAACTGGACGAAGCGCTGTTCTGGGCAAACGCAGCCATTGCGGCCGGAAATGTGATGGATCATGAAGAATAATGCCGTTTATCCGGGTCTGAAAATTGAACCTGCTTTCGGAGAAGAAGGCTGTTATGTCAGCTTCTGGATGTCTTCCGATGAGTGGAAAGCGTTCAAGAAGCTGGGCCTGAAAAAGCGCCTTGCCAAGAAATTTGAGCTCACTGGTACAACTCTTTATGCAGATAATACCCCGTATGTGAAAGAATTACGGTTCTTTGTGAAAGGCTCTGAGTGGTCTGGATTTGAAAGTTCACGACTGTTCCGGGAGTTAGCTGCTTATGCGGAACTCCTGCGCCGGGAAAAAGAACGTATGTATACTGCGCTCCATGAGCAGGAATGCAAAGAGGAAACTCAGCGGTCATCCGCACGGGGACTCCGCGCCTGGTTTCGATCGCTTTGGGCTCGAGCAAGCAAATTATTCCATCATACTTGATGCCGATTATTGTCAGTGGACAAGACGAAGTGTTGCTAAAACAGAATAAAAACTGGGATTCGGTTTGAAAGCTGCGATAATCTATAACGTCAGCAGAATAGGATTCACGTTCTTTCAAATAGGTTCTGACTGCAAGGGTAATCGACAACCCGAGACTGAGAATGCTGATGACAATCGAAACGATTTCCATGATAACACTTCCTTTCTGCGCTTTAGTATAACGTAGAAGGAAGAACACAGCAAGAAGGAGAAATTCAAAATGAACAAGAGCGATTTTATGACCTACGCACGCCAGCTGGTGGTGGACTACTTCAACGAGCATGTAGACGTGACCGACGGCAAGAAGCTGACGCTGAATGATGTCTATGTTGTCTGGTTCTCGAAGACTTTGCAGAACTGGAAGGCGCTGGTGAGCACGACCGTGGCAGACGGCATGTACTACGAGATCACTCACAACGGCGACAAGGGCGAGACCTATCTGGACGCCTACAAGAAGTGGGACAATATGTGCATCGTGGACTAAGGAGATAAACAATGGACAGTATCCTGACCTCGGTAAAGAAGCTCCTTGGTCTGACCGAGGAGTACACCGCGTTTGACCCGGACATTATCATGCACATCAACAGCGTGTTCATGATCCTGAACCAGATGGGCGTGGGCCCGGCGGGCGGGTTTTCCATCGGCGACGCGACGGCGACATGGAGCGAGTTCATGGCGGACTGCCCGAACATCGAGGCAGTGAAAAGCTATGTGGCGCTGAAGGTGCGGATGCTGTTTGACCCGCCGCAGTCGAGCACCGTGATGGAAGCCGTCAAGAACCAGATCAGCGAACTGGAATGGCGGCTGTATGTGATGTGCGACAAGGAGGAGAAGTAATGCGAACTTTACCATTTACCGTCGAGGGGCAGACCCTGCGCAAGGACGGCGACTTTGGCGGCATCATCTCCGGGAGCAAGGGATATCTGCGCTGTCGGCTGAAGATCGCGGACAATGACTGGCTCTACGCCAAGAAGGTGCTGGTGTTCAACGACGAATACGCCATGGCTGTGAATGCGGACTTTGAGTGCATGGTGCCAGACGAAGTGACCGACGGCAGGAGCTTCAAGGTGCAGCTCATTGGCCAGACGGGCAAGACCCGCATGAAAACGAACCCGGTACTGATCGAGCAGGTGACGTGATGGCAAATGTGGAAGATGTGCTGGCCAGCATGGCTGAGCCGAACCGGGAGGAAGAAGAACTGTGCTTTGTCATTGACAAGGACTTCCGGCTCATTTCAGTGCCGGAGCGCGGGGCAGTGCTGGGCGTGGAAGGCGACAAAGACGTGAATCTGGTCCGCTTTCGGATGCCGCGCTACTACCGTGGGACCGACCTTTCGGATTTTGCCATCGAGGTACATTACGACAACGCTGAAGGCGAACGCGGGATTGCCCTGACCAGCGACAAGACCGTGAGTGAGGATGCCGTACGGTTCACCTGGGTGGTGGGCAAAGACGTGGTGTCGTCGAAAGGCACAGTGCGGTTTACAGTGTACTGTGTGAAGAAGGACACAGACGGCACCATTGAACAGGCGTTCGGGACGACCATTGGGACCGGAACAAGTCTGGAAGGGCTTGGCGGCGACGAAAACTGAAAGAGGGGGATGGAATGGCGACGGTAGACGAACTGCTGGCGGCGGAAACGACCGAGAGCGACGACGAGCTTTCGTTTCTCATTGACGAACATCTGCGCATCATCACCGTCCCCGAGCGGGGTGTCGTGCTGGGCGTGGAAGGCGACAAGGACGTGAACCGGGTACGCTTCCGCATGAACCGATACTATCACGGAAGCGACCTCTCAAGTTTCCAAATCCGTATCAACTATCAAAATGCGGACGGTGAGGCGAACTACTTCACGGTAAGCGAGAAGACCGTGGACACGGACACCTTCAGCTTTATCTGGGTGGTGGCCGCAGATGCCGTGATGACGAAGGGCACCGTGCTCTTTGTGGTGAACTGCTTCACAACCGACAGCAGCGACGTGGTGCAGAAGGCGTATCACACGACCCTTGGCGCGGCAAGCGTGCTGGAAGGCCTGGAAGTTGACGTGGAAGGCAACCAGCCGCAGATCGTGGACTTTCTGGCCAAGCTGAAGAACGAGCTGACGGTTCATGCCGGGACCGTGCTGCAGCAGATGGACGCGTATGCCAAATCGGCAGAGAGCTCCAAAACGGCTGCGTCGAACTATGCTGATGATGCCGGTAAAAGTGCTTCCAGTGCGGCCAGGAGTGCCAGCGCGGCAGCTGGGAGTGCTTCCAGTGCAGCAGGTTCTGCATCTTCGGCAAGTTCAAGTGCCGTGGCAGCGGGCAGCAGTGCGACTGCGGCAAAGACCAGTGAAAGCAACGCGGCCACTTCGGCCACGGCAGCGGGCAACAGCGCCACTGCCGCGCAATCGAGCGCGACCGCGGCCAAGACGAGCGAAACCAACGCTGGAAGCTCTGCGGCGAAAGCAGCCACTTCAGCCACTGCGGCAAGCAACAGCGCCACTGCGGCAAGCAGCGCTGCGACCAAAGCCGGTGACAGCGCGACCGCCGCCAAGACCAGCGAAACGAATGCAGCCAGCTCTGAGACAAACGCCAAGACCAGTGAAGCAAACGCCAAAAAGTACGCGGATGAGGTGCGTACCGTGGCAGAAGGCTACAAGGGCTGGTTTGAGACAGAAACGGCTCTAGCCGCCGCAGTGCCAAACGGCGTGAAGGGCGACTGGGCCATCGTCGGCTCCACCAACAGTATCTGGCTCTGGGATGGCAGTGCCAATGTCTGGGTCGAGAGTGTGCCCCGAATCGACTTATCGAATTATCCGACGCATGGGGAAATCACAGAGCTTTTAAAAAACTATCTCCCGAATCGAGCCGCCACTGCAGCCGAGCTGGGCGGAATCAAAGTCGGCAAAGGACTGACGGTGGAGAAGGACGGCACGCTGAGTGCAAACGCACAGGAATACAGTTTGCCCGCGGCCACTTTGAATGCCCTCGGCGGTATCAAAATCGGTTCGGGAACAGAAGATTTGACCGCCGGTGTCTCAGAATTGGAAGATGGCGCGATCTACCTTGTTTATGAGTAAGGAGGCCCTCTTATGGCTCATAAATTTTATTTGGGTAAATCCAATGCGGCAAGAGAAGTCAAACACCTGTATGTCGGCGTGAATGGGTCATCACCGGTTTACGGGTATCAAAATAAAACGGTCAATACACAAATCAATTGGGGCAATTACCCGGCTTGCGCCTTGATACC